>OGKZ01002357.1_pt1 | contig 10123 bp, 11 predicted proteins | sample 1572571 | NCBI WGS metagenome assembly OGKZ01 (sample SAMEA2581906, study PRJEB24529) | metagenome | biome: Human gut stool | place: China | collected 2011 | reverse complement strand
CTATGAAAACGCGCGCGAGGCTGTTCGGGCGTTCCTGAACGCGAAGAGCGCCCGCGAGATCATCTTTACGCGAAACACCACCGAGAGCATCAATTTAGTGGCTTACAGCTACGGCCTTTCCCACGTGAAGGCCGGGGACGAGGTGCTCGTGTCCATCATGGAGCACCACAGCAACCTGCTGCCCTGGCAGATGGTCTGCCGTCAGACCGGTGCGACCCTCAAATTCATGGAATGCGAGATGGACGGCACGCTGGATCTGAACAAGGTCGAGCCGCTCATCACGCCGAAAACGAAGATCGTGGCCTGCACGCACGTTTCGAACGTCTTAGGCCGCGTAAATCCCATCCGCGAGCTCGCGGCGCTGGCGCACCGTGTCGGCGCGGTGATGGTCGTTGACGGCGCGCAGAGCACGCCGCATATCCCGGTGGACGTGCAGGCGCTGGACGCGGATTTCTTTGCCTTTTCGGGACATAAGGTCTACGGCCCCATGGGGATCGGCGTCCTCTACGGCCGCGAGGAGCTGCTGAACGCTATGCCGCCGTTCCTCACCGGCGGCGAGATGATCGAATCCGTCACCCGCGAGGGCGCGGTCTTTGCCGAGCTGCCGCACAAGTTCGAGGCCGGTACGGTCAACGCGGCGGACGCCGTGGGCCTGCACGCGGCCATCGACTATGTCAGAAATATCGGCTTTGCGCAGATGCACGAGCGCGAGGTCGCCCTGACCCGCCGCGCGATGGACGCGATGCGTGAGCTGCCGCACGTCCGCGTGCTGGGCGCCGAGGACCCCGAGGAGCACTGCGGCATCATCACCTTTACGGTGGACGGCGTCCACCCGCACGACATCAGCGAGATCCTTGCGAGCGACGGCGTCGCCATCCGCGCGGGGCACCACTGCGCGCAGCCGCTGCTGGCCTATCTGAATCATCCGTCCACCGCGCGGGCAAGCCTTGCGTTTTACAACACAGAATCCGAGGTCGACCGGCTGCTCGGCAGCATTTCCACGCTAAGGGAGCGAATGGGTTATGGAAAATAGAAGCTTTTACAACGAAATTCTCACCGAGCACAACCTGCATCCGGAGTTCAAGCACGACCTACCGGACGCCGACATCGTGCTCGAGGGCGTCAACCCGAGCTGCGGCGACGACATCTTCCTCAAGCTGAAGCTTGACGGCGATGTGATCGCGGATGGCGCGTTCGTCGGCGACGGCTGCGCCGTCTCGCAGGCGTCGGCGGACATCATGCTCGGCATGATCGTCGGCAAGAAGAAGGAAGACGCGCTGAAAATGGGCGAGATCTTCCTGAAAATGATCCAGGGCGAGGCGTCGGAGGACGAGATCGACAGCCTGGAAGAGGCATCGGCTCTCCGCGATATCGCCCATATGCCCGCGCGCGTCAAATGCGCGGTGCTGGGCTGGCGCACGCTGAAGGAGGCTCTGCTGGACGGTCCCGATCAGGAATGAGCGCATCCGTCCGCCGTCTATTTTTAATAAGAACGCAAAAAACAACGGGTATCCGGTCCTTGCCGGATACCCGTTTTCCTTTTTCAGATCTCAAATGACTGCCCCTCGCACGTGATGTGCGCGATGACGTCCGCTTCGTCCGGATGCGCGGCAACATAGCGGTCGATGACCCCGTACTTTTTCCACATATGCATCGGAAAAACGTGCCGCACCGTCACATTCTTCAAAAGGTACTCGATACCGAGGCCCTCGCTCCCCTCGCCCAGCCGCGGGTCGAGCGGCGCCATCGCCGCCGTGATCTCCGGCGCGATGTTATTATCCGTCGCCTCGTTGCGCACAGCGGAGGTGAGCTTTTCAATGGCCGCATGGTAGTGGACGGTCATGTTGCTGCAGTAAGCCTTGCCCTCGCTTTCCCAGTTCCACCAGTTGAGGTCGCCCCCGTGGTAGACCATCTTCCCCTCGCAGCGCAGGAGATACGCGTTGCCGATATCGGTCGATTTGATGGCGCGGATGCTTAAGTCCTCGCCCGCGACATCGGTGAGCAAAATGCTGTCGGGCCGCAGAACAGTCGTGCGGGCAAAGGCTTCGTCGGAGATGTTCAGCCATTGCCGCTTGCGCTCGGTGAGGCGCGTATCGCGCGAGACGAAAAAGCGCGCGTCGGGGTACTTTTCCAAAAGTGTGAACACCTTGGCGTCGAAGTGGTCCTCGTGGCTGTGGCTCACGAAGACGAGCAGCGGCTTATCGGGATTCAGCTCCGGCAGCGCGCCCGTATAGTCGGGCTCGTAGGTGTAGTCAAAGAGCGTATAGAACTTGTCCCACTCGACAAGATACGCGCTGTGGGCGATAAACGTGACGGTCATGCGGTTTCTCCTTTCGCTCTGGAGGATGGAAGTTTGCTTGTAGTATCATAGCAGACGCCGCGGCGCGGCGCAAGGGAAAAGGCTTTGCAAAATCGCGCGGATATGGTAAAATATTTGAATCTATCCCCCGACCTCAGGAAAGGAGCCGCGCGATGCTGAAAAAAGCCTATGTCGAGATCACAAACCGCTGCAACCTCGCCTGCTCCTTCTGCCCCAAGACGAAGCGCGAGCCGCACACGATGAGCGCACAGGAATTCGGCCTCGTCCTCTCGCGGCTCGAGGGGTATGTGCAGTACGTCTACCTGCATGAAGGTGTGCATCACGACGAACGGCACGCTCCTTGAAAAGCGCGCGGATGAGCTGCTGAATGCCGGGAGCCTGCACAAGATTAGCGTCTCGCTCCACAGTTTTGAGGGCAACGACGGCGCGGACGAGCAGGAGCTTTCTTACCTGACACAGGTCTGGAACTTTGCTGAAAAAGCCGCGAAAAAACGCGTCATCGTCGCGCTGCGCCTCTGGAACGACGGCGGCGCGGACGCGCGCAACGGCGAAATTCTCGACTTTCTGCGCTCCCGCACAGGCGATAACTGGCCCGAGATGCGAAACGGCAGCTTTCTTCTGCGCGACCACCTGTATTTGGAGCGCGCGGGCAAGTTCGACTGGCCCGACCTGAGCGCCAACGAATCCGGTGCGCAGTTCTGCTACGGCCTGCGCGACCAGCTCGGTGTCCTTGTCGACGGCACCGTCGTCCCCTGCTGCCTCGATCACGAGGGCGACATGGCGCTGGGGAACCTCTTCACTCAGCCGCTTGACGAAATTCTGAACTCCCCGCGCGCGTGTGCTCTGCGCGAGGGCTTCTCCCGGCGGAAGCCTGCCGAAGAGCTCTGCCGCCGCTGCGGCTTCGCCGCGCGCTTCAACAAATGATATGATGACAGAACATTGGGAAAACTTAAATGCCCTGACCGCGCCGCTGCTCACGTGGTATGACTTAAACGGCCGCACGCTGCCATGGCGCAGCGTCGTCACGCCGTACCGCACGTGGGTCTCGGAGATCATGCTCCAGCAGACGCGCGTGAGCGCCGTCATTCCGTACTTCGAGCGCTTCATGGCAGAGCTGCCCGACGCCGCGGCGTTAGCCACCGTGCCGGAGGAACGGCTCTTGAAGCTCTGGGAGGGGCTCGGCTACTACTCGCGGGCGCGGAATCTGCAAAAGGCGGCAAAGGTCATCGTCTCGGACTTTGGCGGCGAGTTGCCGCGCACTTGTGCAAGTCTCAAAACGCTCCCCGGCATCGGCGACTACACCGCCGCCGCCATCGCCTCGATCAACTTCGGCGAACCGGTCGCCGCGGTGGACGGGAATTTGCTGCGCGTCGCCGCGCGCGTCAGCGGTTGCGCCGACGACATCATGGACGCGAGGGTACGAAAGCAATTCACCGCGCATCTCAACGACGCCATCGACTTAGCCCGCCCCGGTGCGTACAATCAGGCGATGATGGACCTCGGCGCGACGATATGCCTGCCGAACGGCGCGCCGAAGTGCGAGATCTGCCCCGCGCGAATGATGTGCGAGGCGTACAAAAACGGCCTCACCGAAGTCTTACCCGTGCGCGCGAAGAAAAAGGCGCGCAAGATCGAAGAGCGCACGGTGCTGCTGCTCTTTCAAAACGGCAAGGCCGCGCTGCGAAAGCGCGCGGACACGGGACTTCTCGCCTCACTCTGGGAATTCCCGAGCGTTTTGGGGAACCTCGACGAGGCGGGCGTTTCGCTCACGCTTGCGCAGATGGGGCTTTCGGCGCAAACTGTCGAACCCGCGGGCAGCGCGAAGCACATCTTCACCCACATCGAGTGGGATATGAAGGGCTACTTCGCCGACGTGACGGGCGAAAACGACGATCTATTCTGGGCGGACGCCGCGGCGTTCGACGCCGCCGCCATCCCCACCGCATTCAAGAAATTTGCCGCGCTCGTTCGCGCGCGGCTGCAATAAGAGAGGGAGAACAACGACCATGGCACAGCTTTACTTCAAATACGGCGCGATGGGCTCGAGCAAGACGGCCAACGCGCTGATGGCGCGCTTCAACTACGAAGAGCGCGGGCAGAAGACGCTCCTCTGCAAGCCCCAGCTCGACACGCGCGACGGCGACCACATGGTGCACTCGCGCATCGGCCTCGAGTACCCCTGCGCTTACTTCCACGAGATGCGCGCGATGAGCGAGGAAGAGCTCAAGGAAAACGCCTGCATCATCGTCGACGAGGCACAGTTCCTGACGAAGGAGGAAGTGCTCTACCTCGTCCACCTCGTCGACGACTGCGGCATTCCCGTCATCTGCTACGGGCTGCGCGCGGACTTCAAGGGCGACCTCTTCCCCGGCAGCTACGAGCTGCTCGTCATGGCCGACAAGTTAGAAGAGGTCAAGACCATCTGCTGGTGCGGCAAAAAGGCCGCGTTCAACGCGCGCTTTGACGAAAACGGCCGCGTTGTCAAGCAGGGCGCGCAGGTCGTCATCGGCGCGAACGACCAGTACATCGGCCTCTGCCGCAAGCACTGGATGCTTGGCGATCTCGGTCCCGACTTCAACGGTCAGGGCACGGGCGACTGATGCGCTGCGAGATCTGTCCCCGCCGCTGCGGTGCGGAGCGCACGGAGGAACGGGCGGGCGGCGTCTGCCGGATGCCCGCGGGGATCGTCGTTGCGCGCGCGATGCTGCACCTCTGGGAAGAACCCGTGCTCAGCGGAAAAAACGGCGCGGGCTGCATTTTCTTTTCCGGCTGCAACTTAGGCTGCGTCTTCTGCCAGAACGGGCGCATCAGCCACGAAAATTTTGGCAAGGCCGTCACGCCAGCGCATCTGCGCGAGATTATGGAAGACCTCGTTTCGCAGGGCGCGCACTGCATTGATCTTGTCACGCCCACGCACTTTACCCCCTGGGTGCTCGAAGCGCTGGATCAGCCGCTTCCCGTCCCCGTTGTGTGGAACAGCGGCGGCTACGAGCGCGTGGAAACACTCAGAACGCTTGAGGGTAAGGTGCAGATCTATCTGCCCGACTTAAAATACGCCATGGAACGCCCCGCGCGCGAGCTTTCCGCCGCGCCGGACTACTTCCCCGTCGCCGCCGCAGCCATCGACGAGATGGTCCGTCAGGTCGGGCCGTACAAAATCGGCGAGGATGGGCTGATGCGCTCCGGCGTCATATTGCGCCACCTCGTCCTGCCCGGGCAGCTCGAGAACACCAAGCGCGTCATCGACTATGTTTCGTCCCACTTCCCGCCGAAGACCGTGCTCTTTTCGCTCATGAGCCAGTACACGCCGCAGTCCGGCGCGACCGGCGCGCTCGCGCGGCGCCTCAATGAGCGCGAGTACCGCACGGCGGTGCAATATATGCGCGACTGCGGACTGACGGACGGTTTTTGTCAGGAGCTTTCGAGCGCGAAAGAGGAATACACGCCTGCATTCGACCTACAGGGGGTATAAAATGGCAAATCAGCTCAACTGCCTGCGCTGCGGCGCAGGAATGAACTTCCTCTGCCGCGAAAAAATGCAGCTCGGTCAGACCGGCTGGCTGCTCGGCGACCTGCCCAACCTCGTCGCGGGCGCGATGGAGGTCGAAATTTACGCCTGCCCCAAATGCGGCAAGCTTGAATTCTTTCAGCCCGGCAGCGACAAATTTGCGGGCACAGCAAATGCGGCGGAGACCGCCTCCGGCTTTCTCCCGCCCGACGCACCGGGCGGACTGCCGCGCAAAAAGTGCCCCGTCTGCGGCGCGGTACGGCCGCTGCCCCTACTGCGAGCACGAATTTTGATAATATTTTGTAATATTCTCATCCGATAATACAAGGAGGACTCGATATGGAGCGTGTCAGCAAGCGGAATTACTATCTGGACATTGCACAGACGGTGCTCGAGCGCGCGACCTGCCTGCGCCGCGTCTACGGCGCGATCATCGTCAAAAACGATGAGATCATCTCCACAGGCTACAACGGCGCGCCGCGCGGACGCAAAAACTGCGTCGACCTCGGCTACTGCACGCGCGAGCAGCTCAAGGTCCCGCGCGGCGAGCGCTACGAGCTCTGCCGCAGCGTCCACGCCGAGGCGAACGCCATCATCTCCGCCCAGCGGCGCGACATGGTCGGCGCAAGCATTTATCTGGTCGGGCGCGACGCGCGCAGCGGCGAGCTGCTGCACGACGCGACGAGCTGCCCCATGTGCCGCCGCATGATCATCAACGCGGGGCTCGACGAGGTCGTGATCCGCCGCACGGAAACCGAATTCGACATCGTTCCCGTGCAGAAATGGATCGACGAGGACGATTCGCTGTAATTCAAACAAGTGACGCTGTCACTTGTTTGAGGGAGTTTCGCTGCGCTTCGTGCCTTGCCGCCCACAGGCCGGCTGCGACACGCGCTCCGCGCAAAGAGTAATTTGTCACGCACCTGTCGCGACAAATTACGGTCAAAATCATTTGCCGCCTGCGGGCGGCAAAATCTGCGATGCCTTTTCCGTCTGCGGACGGGAATTATTGTAAAATCCTTGCAAATACCGCCCTTGCGGTGGTAGACTATATCTAATTACGCCCCGCTTTCATTCGGCGCGGGCAGAAAAGAGGAAAACACCAATGGACAAGAAGAAATTCTATATCACGACCCCCATCTACTACCCTTCCGATAAGCTCCACATCGGCCACACCTACTGTACCGTGGCGACCGACGCGATGGCGCGCTACAAGCGTCTGACGGGCTACGACGTCATGTTCCTGACCGGCACGGACGAGCACGGCCAGAAGATCGAGGACAAAGCGCGCGACGCGGGCGTGACCCCGCAGCAGTTCGTCGACAACATCGTCTGCGGCGAAAAGGGCATTCTCGACCTGTGGAAGCTCATGAATATTTCGAACGACCGCTTCATCCGCACGACGGACGACTATCACGTTGCGGCCATTCAGAAGATCTTCAAGAAGATGCACGACAACGGCGACATCTACAAGGGCACTTATAAGGGCAAGTACTGCAAGCCCTGCGAGAGCTTCTGGACCGAGAGCCAGCTGGTGGACGGCAAATGCCCCGACTGCGGCCGTCCGGTAGAGCGTATGGAAGAAGAAAGCTATTTCTTTAAGCTTTCCAAATATCAGGACCGTCTGCTGGAACATATCGAAACTCATCCCGACTTCATTCAGCCTGTGGCACGCCGCAACGAGATGATCAACTTCATCAAACAGGGGCTGGAAGATCTGAGCATCACCCGCACCACTTTCGACTGGGGCATCCCTGTGCCTTTTGACAACAAACACGTTGTCTATGTCTGGTTTGACGCGCTGCTCAACTATTTTACTGGTATCGGTTACGGCAGTGATCCGGAAAAATTCAATAAATACTGGCCTGCTAACATGCATCTGGTCGGCAAGGAAATTGTGCGTTTCCATACTATCATCTGGCCGATCATGCTGATGGCTATGGGTGAAGAACTGCCGAAACAGGTTTACGGACATGGCTGGCTGGTAGTTGAAGGCGACAAAATGTCCAAATCCAAGGGCAATGTCATTGATCCTCTGGCGCTGATCGACGAATTTGGCGCCGATGCTATCCGTTATTTCCTGCTGCGCGAGATCAACCTCGGCAGTGACGGCAATTTTTCGCGCGACGCGCTGATCACCCGCATCAACGCTGATCTGGCCAATGACCTTGGCAACCTGCTGCACCGTACGGTCAGCATGATCGAAAAATATCACGGCGGCGTGATCCATAAAACCGCCTGCAGTGATCCTCTTGATGACGAGCTGATCGTCCTGGTCAATGAAACTGTTGCGAAATATCAGGACGCTATGGATCATATGGAAATCAACACGGCGATCAAAGCTCTGTGGGCGCTTATCAGCCGTGCCAATAAATACATTGATGAAACAGGCCCCTGGCTGCTGGCAAAAGATCCCGCCAAAGCAGCGCGTCTGGAAACAGTTATGTATAATCTGGCAGAGGTATTGCGCATCGTCGCTATCCTTACAAGTCCTTATATTCCTTCTACCAGTCCCAAGATCTATACCCAGCTGGGCCTCACTGCTCCCGAGCAGTTCCTGCTGGCCGATACCGCCTGGGGCGGGCTGCCTGACGGCACCAAAGTGCAGAAGGGTGAGCCGCTGTATCCGCGTATCGAGATCACTGAAAGCGGAGAAACTGTTATCGCCGCTACCAAAAAGGCTGCTCCGGCCGCTAAACAAGCAGTTAAGGCCGAAGTAAAAGCTGAGGCCAAAACGGAAAGCAAAACCGCGGCAACAGAAGAAATAACTATCGATGATTTTATGAAGATAGATCTGCGCGTAGCTACCATTACCGCAGCAGAGCGCGTACCTAAAACCGATAAGCTGATGAAGCTTGAGGTCAGGATCGGCGAAGAAGAACGTACCATCGTTTCCGGGATCGCGCAGCATTATACTGCCGAAGAGCTGATCGGCCGCAATGTTATCGTGATCGCCAACCTGAAAGCTGCAAAACTGCGTGGGATCGAATCCCGCGGGATGCTGCTGGCCGCCTCTGACGGAGAAGGTAAGCTGGTGCTGGCTGATGCCCCCGATATCGCTTCCGGGAGCAAGGTGAAATAAGATGTCACGTACAGGACTATTCGATTCCCATGCCCATATGGACTCGGACTATTTTACCGATGACCGCGACGCGCTGCTTACACAGCTGCAGGAAGAACTGGACGGGATCATCAATCCCGGCTGTGATGAGATCACGTCGGGTTTCGCTGTAAGTTTAGCTGAAAAATATGATTTTATGTATGCCGCTGTGGGCTGGCATCCTGAAGACCTTGAGGGTATTTTGGATAACAGCTATCTTGACGAGTTGGCAGCCTGGGCCGTCCACCCCAAGGTAGTAGCCATCGGCGAGATCGGCCTCGACTATTACTGGAAGGGCAACGAGCCGAAGGACGTGCAGAAGCGCCGTCTTTTAGAACAGCTCGATCTGGCCAAACAGTTCGACCTGCCGGTGATCATTCACGACCGCGATGCGCACGGCGATATCCTGGAGATCTTCCAAAAAGAAGTCACAGGTGTGCGGGCAGTGTTCCACTGCTATTCCGGCTCACTGGAAATGGCGAAGGAACTGCTTAAGCGAGGATTTTATCTTGGTTTTGGCGGCACCTCTACTTATAAAAATGCCGCAAAAGTGCGCGAGGTCCTGCAGTATGTGCCGGATGACCTGCTGCTGTTTGAAACAGATTCACCTTATCTGACGCCGGTGCCTTATCGCGGCAAGCGTAATCAGCCGGGTTATACCGAGCTGGTGGCACGCAATGCGGCCGAAGTGCGCGGCACGACCTTTGAAGCGCTGGCAGCGCAGACTACTAAAAATGTCAAAACTCTTTTTAATAAAATAAAATAAAATAAAATAAAATACAAACTGCCTGTTTGTTTTTCGCAAACAGGCAGTTTGTATTTTAAGGCTGTTATTTTCCAGAAGTCAAAACAAGTATCTGTGTCCACAGTAGTTTTTACGTTTTTGTTTTTTGTGCAAAAGCTTATGTGTGTTTAAGGGCGACAGTTTGACAGAAAATTTTTCTTTATGGTAAAATTATACGTCTTTAAAAGGAGGTACAATTTATGCCTAATAGAAAATCATTATATAGAGCAATGGAAATTTTGCCGCTGCTGTTAGTGGTAGTTTTAGTTTTCAGCGCTATTTGTCTGGCCAACAGCAAAGAAATAGTTTTGCGTTACGACGGGCAGGAAAAAGTAGTGACCACTATTCTTGAAGATCCCCGTTCTATTTTGGAAGAGTCCGGCGTCAAGGTCGGCACAGAAGACCGCATAC
>OGKZ01002354.1_pt1 | contig 10130 bp, 9 predicted proteins | sample 1572571 | NCBI WGS metagenome assembly OGKZ01 (sample SAMEA2581906, study PRJEB24529) | metagenome | biome: Human gut stool | place: China | collected 2011 | reverse complement strand
TGTTATTCAGTTACTTTTACAACCTTGCCTCTGACTTTTTTTCTATTCTACCAGGATTTCTCGTCTCCTGACAGGTAGTTTTTTTATTTGTCTTTGGCTTTCTTTGTTGTTGTCATTATAGTAGCACGCTTCTTCTCATTTGTCAACACTATTTTTATATTTTTATTTAATTATATATGTATTATGTGTGTTTAATACAAATACATTATCTTTAGATTAACCATAATAATAAAAATTGTAATCTAAAACATTTACAATCTATGTCAGATATTCTTACATTATCCTATATTACTAATTACATTTAACATATAATCTTTTACAACTAACCATATTAAAAATCACTATACTTCTAAAAATATATAATTCAGAAATATTATATGGTATCTTATTCCATTATATGTTCCATTCCCATGTTAAGAATTTCGTGAACGTGTGAGTCATCAAGAGAATAATAAACTGACTTGCCCTCTCTCCTACTCTTAATAAGCTTCGCCTGTCTTAATACCTTTAATTGATGAGATATTGCCGACTGGTTCATGTTAAGAAGTTGTGCTATATCACATACACATAATTCCTTTACATGAAGAACATATAAAATTCTTATTCTTGTCTTGTCACCAAATACCTTAAATATATCAGCAAGGCTTTCAAGACATTCATCATCAGGAAGACTTTTTCTGACTTCACATACTACATTATCATGTACTTCAAACATATCACAACAATCTGTTTCAAACTTATTATTCATAATCACACCTTTCTGAAACATATGAATATCTGTTCATATGTTCACTATAGCACTTATTATATTACTTTGCAAGTATTTTTAACTTATATATATAATTTTTTTACATATAGATACTGACTATTCTCTACAACAAGCTGTTGAAGGGGCACCATCTATTTTTATTATAATAAAAATAACTCAAGGGAACAACCTTTATAGTATAAGACAATTAATTCTAAGCCATATACTATAAAGACTATTCCCTTGTTTTTCAACAATAGTTAATGAATATTTATAATTTACTAAATATCCACTTATAATACTATTATCACATTTTATCAAAAGTATAAACTTCTTCTAACACAATTAAAAATAGTTGTACTTCTACTAATATAAGCAAGCTGCATACTTATTGCAGTACAAATATGGAACTTGCTTAATTTTGTTAAAATATTTGTATTAAACCTTTATTTAATACGTTCAAATATTTCATTAAGAGCTTCAACATCTAATTCTTCTGCTTTTCCTGCGTCAACCTTTGAAGCTGTTTCAGGGTCGATAGGAAGCTTTGATATTGTTTCAATTCCATTTTCTTCAGCTATCTTTTCAATATTACTCTTTCCGTAAATATAGTGAACATTTCCACAATCTGGACATTTAAAGTATGACATATTCTCAACAATACCAAGTACTGGCACATTCATCATTTTAGCCATATTAACTGCCTTTTCAACTATCATTGAAACAAGCTCCTGTGGAGATGTCACAATAATAATCCCATCTACTGGAAGTGACTGGAATATTGTAAGAGGTACATCTCCTGTTCCAGGTGGACAGTCAATAAACATACAATCCACATCGTCCCATTCTACATTTTCCCAAAACTCTCTAACTGCATTTGCAATAACTGGACCTCTCCATATTACTGGGTCAGTTTCATTTTCCATAAGAAGATTAACAGACATTATCTTAATACCTTCTTTTGTAACTGCTGGATATATAACTGTTCCGGCTTCATCACAACCTACTCTACCCTTAACTCCAAATGACTTAGGAATTGAAGGACCAGTTATATCAGCATCAAGGATAGCTGTCTTTAAACCACTTTTAGCTGATTTAACTGCCATCATTGAAGTTACAAGTGATTTACCAACACCACCCTTACCACTTACAACAGCAATTACTTTTTTTACATTACTATTATTAGCATTTCTTAATTTTTCTAGCTGTGTTCTGTCAGCGCAATCTGAACCACAGCTTCCACAATCATGTGTACAATCTTGACTCATATTATTATCCTATCCTTTCTACGTCAATATATAAATCCCCAACTTATCACTTTACGCAACATAAGTTGGGGACTGATTTAACAAGATTTTATATTAATTATTTCTTTTTCTTTGTTGCCTTTAAAGAAAAGCTTATTACTATTGTAAGGAACAAAAATGCAATTATCATCCACTTTATAAGCTCTGCTGTTCCCTTTGGACTAAACATATCATAGTAGCCTTTTATATATACAACAATTACGATAAGTGGCAATACATAAGACATGTAACCTTTTACCCATACTGGAAAATTAAAGCCCTTTCCAGTATCAACTTCTTTTACAAAGTTATCAAAGCCCCAACCATTCTTTCTTGTACAGAAAAGAACAAATACAAGACCACCTAATGGAAGTATATTGTAAGACACAATAAAGTCTTCCAAATCCATTATTGTTGAGCCTGCGCCCATTGGTGTTATTCCTGATAACACATTATAACCTAATACTGCTGGCATTGAAAGAATTATAACACCAAAAATATTAATAAGAACTGCTTTTTTTCTTTCTATGTTCCATATTTCCATTGTCATTGCAATAATATTTTCAAATACAGCTATTACTGTTGAAATAGAAGCGAATACCATAAATATAAAGAACATTGTTCCCCATATTCTACCACCTACCATATTGTTAAATACATTTGGCAAAGTAATAAATAAAAGTGATGGGCCTGAATCTGGCTGTACACCAAATGCAAAGCAAGCTGGTATTATTATTATTCCCGCTGTTATAGCAATAAATGTATCAAGTATTACTACATTTAATGACTCATTTGTGAGCTTGTGATCTTTTTCAAGATAACTACCAAAAATACACATCGACCCCATACCAACACTTAATGTAAAGAACGCATGTGTCAATGCCGCAAAAATAACATTTCCCCAACCTTTTTGTGCAGCTCTTTCTATATCAGGTACAAGATAAAACTTTAACCCTTCTAAAGCATTATCAAGTGTCAGAGAATTAAATGCAAGCACTACCATAAGCACCATTAAACATATCATCATTACTTTTGTAATCTTTTCAACGCCATTTTGAACACCTAGCGAACATATACCAAATGCTATAAGAATTACTACTACAGTCCAAAACATCATTTTTACTGGTGAAGCAAGCATTGTGCTAAATTGCTCTGTTATCTCATGTGCATCTAATCCAGACAAATTACCTAATGCTGAATTATACGCATAATACATCATCCATCCACTTACCATTGTATAAAACATCATAAGTAAGTAATTACCAAACAAGCCGAACCACTTAACTCTATGCCAATTACTCTTTTCGCTTTCAAGCAATGGAAATGCTTGTGCTATACTTTTTTTACTTCCTCGCCCAACTGCAAATTCACAGACAAGAATTGGCCATGCTATTATTGCCATAAATAACAAGTATATAAGCAAGAACACCGCACCACCGTTTTCCCCACATATATACGGGAACTTCCACACGTTACCAAGACCAATAGCGCAACCCGCCGATACAAGGATAAAGCCTAATCTTGATTTAAACTTCTCTCTTTCTTTCATAAATAAACCCTTTCATACATTATATATAAATATGAGAACCTCGCTCTGCAGCTTCTCAAATTATCACAACAGTCACCAAAGCCTTGTGAAAGTACAGACTTTGCATCGTTGTTTGCATAACACAAAAAGCGGATAAGAACTTAATCTCATCCGCTTCTGTTATTAATTATTACTATAAAAACATATGAGCTTATAATAATCTAATTTCTTTTAATGTATTTGTCCTAATAGCGCATTAAGCAACTATAAATTTTATAATAATTATATCATTAAATAGAATTTATGTAAAGTATATTTTAAAGCTGATACCTAATTTATAAATACTAAATTTTTCAAACATATACAATACAACAATTTCTATATGTTTCGTTTGTAAACTACCATGTTATATATTATTATAATTGCTATATTACCATTTACGAGATACCTCATACTATAAATCTTATAGTTCACTAACAACATCCCTTAAACCTTCTGTAAATAAAATAAGAGCAAGTACCTAAGTTTTGCTTTACCTAAAGTACTTGCTTTGTTTCTTTGCATCAAAGATATTATATATAGTTGTAAATTTGTGATTTATGATTATTATCAATTGTTATATTGATGTAAAATGTCATCTACAAACTAGAATTGAGATTTCATCTATTCCAAGGGATTTAATAACTGTTATATATTGTTATCAAATATCTCTCAATCCCTTGAAAACACTAAGTTTGTCGCAGGTGAGCTTTCCCTTATTGTTTCCCTTGTATTATATTGTCCCATGAGTGTTTACGAACTCTGATAAGGGAAAAAACAAGGGAAAGAAAATTCTCTAAAACAGTATAACACAAAATGAAAACGACATGGTGAACTGATTAAAATGCTTCTAATTTTTGTAACGAATGATTGATTGAACGATAAGGAGATTTGATACGATGAGAACGATATTTGCAGAATACAATCCACACAGAAACAGCATTGATGTATATACCAGTGCTGGCTATATGCTCCGCATTGACTGCTGGGAAGCAGAAAAGAATTTAAAAACAACACCTGGATCAGATTGTGCATTAAATGCACTTGCTATTGATGAACCACTTGAATATGCAAGATTGTATCTTGATGGAACGATGCAAATGTGGGTAGATGCGGAAGATTCCTTAGAAATTTAATTCAAAGATAAAAATAGTGTCTTCGACACCTCAACTCCCCTGCCCCCTCATTCGAGGGCACTGAAAAACATACCATTTTTATTTTGATTTTAATAAAAAGGGAAAAATCCATCAGAGTTTTTATGATTCTGGTGGATTTTTTGTTAGGCGAAATATAAATTGCTTGTTTTTTTCGGACAAAGTTCTTATTTCTCATTCATTAATTTAATTATTCTCTTAAGATTTACTGCAAAGATCGTCATTGCTCCTTGCATTTCCATACAAATAAGACCTGATGATGACGCTACGTCATAACCATGCCGATGTTTTAGTTCGCTGTTCTTAGCTTCTATTTTATAGCGTTCCCGCATTTTTTCTTTGAAATGTTCAGTTTCCTGAAATTTAACCTGTTCACTGTGGGAATCACAAATGATTGTTTCTGTGTATGTTTTCTTTTTGGCTCCTTCTTTGTAACAGCCATCACGATACGGACAACATTTACATTTTTCAATATCAAAAAAATAGACCATACGTGGGTTTTTGCTTTTTTTATCTTTTTTCCTTTTATCGAAATATTTATGAATGGCTAAATGGCCGGCTTTACACTGATACATTCCGGCATCTTTATTAAATTCAAGCTCATCTTCCTTTCTTCGGTTACCTTGTGTAATAACCGGATTTAATTTTGCTATCAATTCATAACCACATTCTTTTGCTGCCTCGATATTTTTCTTTTCAGAATAAGCCATATCTCCAATGACTGATTCAATCTGTATCCCAGCAGCTTTACTTTTTTGTACAAGTTTTGGCAATTCTTTGCCATCTGTTTTTTCGCCGCTGGTGATTGTGGCAGCTGTGATGATCCGTTCTTCTGTCATTGCTATGTGTGTTTTATATCCAAAGAATGAAGTGTCGGCTGTCTTATGACCAGTTTTTGCATCTTCATCCTTTGAAGTTTCTAAATGTTCGATGTCATCAGTGACAGATTCTTCTAGTAGATTTAATTTTTCCTGCACTTTTGGATAACGGCAAATTTCTTCATTTCCTTTTACAACATCAATAAGCTGTTTACAGTATTTTAGTTCTTTTTCTAAAGAATCCTCTGTGTTTTTATCAGGAAATTTTTCTTTCATTGTTTCATCAGTCTCATAGATGCTACGGCGCAGATTTTTTGATTGTTCCTGGAGTACTTGACGTGGTGTCTTTTGATTGTATCTTGATTTTGTATGCGTAGCATCCACAATAATGGATTTTGACTTAATAATTCCTTTTTCTAATGCTAACTGAACTGTTTTGGCAATCAGCATATCCAAAAGATTCATATCCTTTAAACGCAGCTTCCGAAATTTTGTCAATGAACTTGGATTTATAACTTCATCTTCTGGAGCCATGTCCAAAAAATATTTAAAAGACATATCGTATTTAGAACGTTCAACCACATCAACATCTGATAAATCATAAATTGATTTTAAAAGCAGATATTTAAACATTCGGATAGGTGGAACTGCATTTCGTCCGTTATCCAGACAATAATTAGCAAGCAATTCATCATAAATAAAGCTAAAATCAACCAATTCTTTTATCTGTCGGAGAAGATTATCTTTCGGGATTACTAATTCATATATTTCCATGTATGGACTTAGCACCAATTTCTGCTGTTGTTCGATCATAAAAACACCGCCTATATTTGATAGATACATTGTACCAAATATAGACGGTATAATCTACTTTTTCAGTGCCCTCGTCCTTGCTGGTGGGTAATCAGTACCACCCGTCAAACGGGTGGTTTGCTCAGCGGCTATAAGCCTTTGTTACCGGCCAGCGCCTAAAGACGCTGGCTTTCACTTTCGTTCAAGCTACTAATGCCTTTGACTCGTCGCTGCCCTTAAAAGGGCATTTGTATTACTAGCAACCCTTAAAAGGGTCTTCGTATTCTTTTACACTTAATTTATCCAAAGCTATATCATGTTTTTCCTGCTCTTGGATATATTTCTTTATTGTTGCTTCATTTAATCCTACTGTACTCACATAGTATCCTTCTGCCCAGAAATGTCTATTTCCATATTTATACTTTAAGTTTGCGTGCTTGTCATATATCATTAGGCTGACTTGAAAAAGTAAATTCCAGTGCAAGAGTAAATTCCATCGTGATTTAAATTTTGCTGGTTTAACAAGAAATTTTTGGACTAAATCTCTCGTTTTCTGCTATAATTAATGTAACTTATCGAAATTTTCTCGATTTCTAGACATGCTAAATAGGCTACTGGAATTCGGTGTGCTAGACTAAATTCCACCAGCTGCATCTTAAAAATGTGAAAAGTTTACATCCAGTCTGACAGCAGATTTCGATTAGTTTTATTAATGGTTAAAGCGTATCAGCTTAGGCGTCAGATTAACCTTATCTGGTTCAATCGGCTTAAGCTGAAATGCTTTTAAGATATCTTCACCAAGCGTTTCTAATGCAACTTCATATGGTGTCCTTCCACTGAGGATTTCTCGCGGAGTGGAGTTGATGTGGTTTACGATGAGATTCACATCCCATTGTGTTAAGAATTCAAAAGAAGTTCCTTTCGGTAAAACCATACGAAGCATTGTGTGTGCTTGTTCTATAGCGCCTTTTTGTCCGCTGCGCATTGGATCACAATAGTAGATGCTGCTTCTCTGGATTCCCTGAATGCCTGTCTCAAGGCTTACCGGATCTCCGAATTCGGAACCTCTATCAGTCAATATATTTTCAAAAACGGATATAAATTCATATGTGCCCAGGCGCTTCTCTAAACGGTCAAAGGTAAGTCTTACAGCACCTTTGGTACATCGGTTAAGTAAAAAGGCAAGAAATAGCTTTTCTTTCGTAAAAAACAGTGTCAGGAGAGTCTTGTTTGATTCTCTTGAGGAATGGACTGTATCCATTTCCACAAAAGACGACAGGTCTAATGAACAAAAGTCAGAGTAGGTTCTGTGTGTAAAAACAGAACGATCAGTGATTTGTGTTTTATGACACTTTCGCGGTTTGAATTTTGCCTGTCTTTTCAAATCAATATTTCTTGCTGTGAAGAGTCCTTTGTCAATGTATGTGTACATAGAGCGGACAGACATATCCAGTTCCGGGTGATTTGTAAGGATTTGATAAGGGGATTGCCCCTGCTCAATCAATGGAGATATGATCTGGTCTTTCTGATGGAGCTGGTGCTTGGTCATATTTATTCCAGAACGAGAAGATATCAGCAGTTCACGATATTTTCTGTCAGCAGCACGGCCGTTGTAATAGTATTTATGTGCAATCGTGCAGTGATTTATCTTTTTCGTGCAGCCATTGCAAACATATGGCGCTTTGTCCAATCGTTTACATCGTTCTTTTTCAAAGTCCTTGCAGGTCTGATTACATGTAGGACATGAGGCACATTTAATGCCACAGAGAAGGATTTTTCCACAGGCATTGGTCTTTTGACAATGGTAACGATGAATGCAAAAGTTCTTTGCGTTATAAAAAGTACCTTTGTGATACCAATCTGAAAGCCGATGAGCACGGACTTCTTTAGATATAGTTGTTGGATCTTTACATAAAAATGCTGCAATGTCTTTAAATGTAGTCCCTTTTGCCAGTTCATTTTCAATATAGATCCGATCATTTAAAGTAAGGTGCTTCTGGTTTCCTGGTATATATTTACTCATAATGATTCTCCTTCTACTGCTGTCAGAAGGAGTCATAACCATAACATGATTATATGAAAGAGTAAATATCTACTGTGCGAGAGTGAATTCCATCACCCCATTGGGCGGTGGAATTTAGAAATTCATTTTTGGCATATATCATTAGTGCACTTTTTCCTTTTAAATATCCCATAAACTGTGATATACTATATTTCGGTGGGATACTTACCAACATATGGATATGATCTGGCATTAAGTGTCCTTCTATTATTTCCACACCTTTATACTTACACAATGCTTTGATAATATCTCTGATATCTTCTTTATACTAATTGTATATTACTTTTCTTCTGTATTTTGGTGTGAATACAATATGATATTTGCACATCCATTTTGTATGTGCCATAGAATTTGTTTGATTTGCCATTAAAATCACCTTTCCTTTCGTTAAATAGTAGCCTGAACAACTCTATTTTAGCGGAAAGGTGATTTTTTTGTATAACAAATTTGTTGCACCACCCGCAGGTGGTTTATTGTTTCGCACATCTCCATTTCTCCGTTGGGAGAAACTCCGATGCACTCAACAGGCTAAAGCCACAAAAAAAGGAGATAGCCGCAACGGCTATCTCCTTTTTTAAACGCTTATCTATTATTCAGTTTGTAAAATAAAATCTGCTACGCTTTTGGGAATAGTATAATATTCAATATAATCTCTGTCCTGTGTACCATTATCTGGAATAGTCTCACTTATAAAATATTCATTATTAGATGCTTCATATAACATAATCGTATACATTGTGGTCAAAACCTTTTCTTTAGTTCTTCTCCTAAACGAATATGCTGATATATTACGCCTTAAAATCGCATCGTTTGGTATATCATCTATTGAACTCCAACTATCTGTATCTAAGCCTTCAATGAATGCCGTTATCTCTTCCTTGTTATCTATTTTTATATCTAATTCATCTTCATCACTTATAACTATTTTAGTGATTTTAGAAACAATTGTTTCATCATTATATGTTTTTTTCTTTGTTCCATAACTACTATCCGTATTATTGACAATTCTATTTTCCCAATTATCCAGAATATCTTCTGATATAGGTTGAGTTATTGTAATTTTATTTTCAATTGAATTCAAAAATTGCCCCGCGCTTTTTGGAATGGAAATAACATCACTATCTTGAATAATATAATAGTTGTCATCTACTTTATATAACTCATATGGGTCTTCCCTAATACAGTACTCTTCATCATCTTTTACAAATTCATAAGCTATAAATTTGTAAATACATTTACCAAAATCTTCTTTTTCTTCAATATATTTCCATTCTTGAAATTTCATTTCCTCAAAAAAAAATTCTAAATCATCCGAATTCACTATAGTTCCTATCTCTTTACCATTTGATGACTGTATCTCAACAAATTGATATACTCTTTCAATATCAAATCCTTTTGAAGTACATCCCAATAGACCTATCATACATATTACAATTATTAATAACCCTTTTATTTTCATACAAATCCTCCTCAAAATTCAATATTCTGTTGTTCTATAAACCGTCTATACAAAAGATTATTCTCAACCAAGTTAAGTACCTCCTAATTTTTTTATATTATAAAAGAGTTTTGAATAAAAACAATAAGTATGCCCCGATATACAGTTTTTCGCCCTAACATACGCAACTATTTCATAGTGTATTCTCACGATATATGTTATAATTTGTATTAGATTAGTTGCTTCCTACTACAAATATAATAAA
>OGKZ01002339.1_pt1 | contig 10178 bp, 7 predicted proteins | sample 1572571 | NCBI WGS metagenome assembly OGKZ01 (sample SAMEA2581906, study PRJEB24529) | metagenome | biome: Human gut stool | place: China | collected 2011 | reverse complement strand
TCTACTGCGGCGGCGTGCAGGTCGGCATCAAAAACAGCCGCTTTCAGGTCTTCTCCCGCCAGACGACGCTCGACCACAGCACGCACCTGATGCGCGAGATCAACGACACGGCGCTCCGCCTTGCCGGAGAGCTGTGGAAGGCCCCCGACCCGATCCGTCTGCTCTCCGTCACGGCGCTGCATTTGACCGAAGAGGCGCAGTCCTTCCGCCAGCTCGACCTGCTCGGCACGGATGATGCACAGCAGGAAAAGCAGGAGGCCGTCGAATCCGCGATGGACGCCCTGCGCAAAAAATTCGGCCGCGGCGTCATTTCCTACGGCACCGCCGAAGATAACATCAGCGGCGAAAAAATCGAACGGGATTGACCCCCATTTTGCGCCGCGCACGGCGCAAAGCAATTTCAATCATTTTTCGCCGCGGCGTGTACGGGGCGAAAAATACCTCTCATGGAGCGAGTGTCGAGCCTGCGGCGAGGCACAGAGCGGAATGCGCTCCCTAACTCAAAAGTGGGGATTCTCTTTGAGAGAATCCCCTCTTTTGAAACGTCAGTTGACGAGCCATTCCGGTCGCGATCGCTTCTTGATGCCGGACACGACCCCCATCGCCGCAAAAAGCGTCACGACATATAAAAGCACCAGCAGAATAATTCCAATGATCGCGAAGATCTGTTTGGAAGTCATTTTTGTTTTCTTGTTTTGTGTATTTTTATCCTGTGACATTTGTATTCCTTTCGTTATTCCCATTCATAATTCACAAAAGAGCGTAAGTGCCGGTGCGGTTCGTGGACCTCAAAAGAGCGTAAGTGCCGGTGCAGTTCGTGGACCTCAAAAGAGCGTAAGTGCCGGTGCGGTTCGTGGACCTCAAAAGAGCGGAAGTGCCGGTGCAGTTCGTGGACCTCAAAAGAGCGGAAGTGCCAGAACTGTCCGTGTGCCTCAGGGACTGCGGAACCGTCAGAGTTATTCGTGATTCTCAGAGGTCTCGGAACTGTGTTCCACATGTTCTTCGTTGGGTTCTGGAATCGTCATCAGTACCTTGATGATACGGTTCTGGTCGATACCCTGTACCTTCAAGTGAATACCGTTCTCCAGGGTAACTTCCTCACCATCCTCCGGCAGACGATCCAGACAGTCGATGATCAGACCGCCGATGGAGTCATAATCTTCACTGGTCAGATTTGTTCCAAGAACGTCGTTGATGTCATCCAGCTTCATGCTGCCTTCCACCAGATAAGTATCTTCTGACATCTTCTGGATCAGTTCTTCCTCGTCCTCATCGTATTCGTCACGGATCTCACCGACGATCTCTTCCAACAGATCCTCCAGAGTAATCATACCAACGGTAGCACCGTATTCATTTAATACGAAAGAGACATTGGTGGTCTTTTCCCGCATCTCATACATAAGGTCTGCGATTTTCTTGTACTCGTAAGTATAGTAAGCATCACGCAAAATGTTTCCCACATGGAAAGCACTCTGATCCTCCGTCAGGATAAAGTCCTTGATATTGATCAGACCGATAATATTGTCCTTGTCATCCTCATAGACCGGAATCCTGGTATACATGGAATCCCGGAAAACTGCCAGAACATCGTCATAAGTAGCATCCAGACTGACCGTTACCATATTGATGCGTGGAATCATGATATCCTTGGCGTGGGCATCGGAAAAATCGAACACATTGTAGATCAGCTTGCGTTCCTCGGATTCGATGACACCGTCCTCATGACTGACGTCCACGTAGGTTTTCAGCTCGCTTTCAGTCATGGTGCTGGCTTTTTTGTTGGGATCGATATGTAACAGCTTCATGATACCGTGGGACAGCAGATCCACAATGAAGATGACCGGCGTGAGCACCTGCATCAGAAAATAGATTACATTGCAATATGTCAGGGCCAGCTTCTCAGAATACAGTATTGCCCAGGTCTTGGGTACGATTTCGCCGCAGAGCAGCACGACAATGGTCAGAACACCGGTTGCGATACCTACAGCCAGATTGATTCGCATAGCTAATGTTGTTGCCAGGGAAGATGCAGTCAGATTGACAATATTGTTGCCGATCAGAATGGTACTAATCATTTTACTGTAATTGTCCAGGACTTTGTTGACGCGTGCAGCACGCTTGCTGCCTTCCTCTTCCAGGGTACGCATTCGTACACGATTGACCGTGGACAGCGCTGTCTCGGCAGAAGAGAAAAAGCCGGATAGAAAAATCAGAATTACGATAGAAACAAGTTGTATGACACCAGAGGTATCCAAAAAAGTTCACTCCTTCTTAAATAATAGTAGTAGGCATAAGCCCCATTTATAAGTTATTAAGCAACAATATACAATAGGACAGGAATAGTTGTCAAGTTTTCCGAATGATTTGAATATATATTTTACATAGGTAAAAAGGAGGAGCAACATGGAAAAAAGAGGCGAGAGAAAAGAAGGGGTTCCGGTGCTTGCACTGGCAAAATGTCTGCTGGCATCCTATGTGCTGACACTGTTGCTTTTATGTCTGTTGGCACTTTTATTGTATAAATTGCATCTGACGGAAGGAATGGTGACCATTGCAATCTCGGCTATTTATGTCGTAACTACCTTTATGGCGGGATTTTTGGCAGGAAAAAAGATGGAGACGCAGAAGTTTCTTTGGGGAGCACTGCTAGGGGCAGCATATTTCGTGATACTGGCGGTGGTATCCGTATTGATCAAAACGCCGGAAACTGCATTGGGCAATTCCTTCTGGACCACAATGGTATTGTGTGTGGCCGGGGGGACACTGGGCGGAATGTTAGGGTAAAATACAGAAATGGACAGGAATTTAACGGTTTTTGAGAAAAAAAGCTTTTACAAATGCCAAATACATGATATAATGAGCAAAAATGAGTTGCGTGTCTGTATGTTTATATACACGCTGGCGTCTATAGGCGCTTTGAAATCATAAGGAGGCTATTTTTAATGAAGCATATTAAGACTTTAACAACCAGAGATTTAAAGGAATCCATGAAAAAGGGCGGCTGCGGCGAGTGCCAGACTTCCTGCCAGTCTGCATGTAAGACTTCCTGCACTGTAGGAAACCAGAGTTGTGAAAAGATTAAATAATCTAAGAAAATGAGAAGAGACTAACGTAAGCAGCGATTCAGGTCGCTGCTTATTCTCTGTTAACTATTCGGAGCTGGAGATGACAGCGTATTCTTTGTCGGATGCTTGCATACGTAAGAAGATACGTCCGGCAAAATACGGCGAAGTAACCACATGAGCAAATAACATGCAGGCATGTTATTCAGGAAAGTCCGGAGGACGATTTTGCGAATGGGGTTCCGAATAGTTAATGTTAATGTATTTTAAGCAATAAGAAGTAGAAAGAAGAGGAATAGAACTGTGATACACCAGTATAAGAGCAACGGCTATAATATCGTTATGGATGTGAACAGTGGTTCTGTCCATATGGTAGATGATATTGTGTATGATATGATCCCGCTGGTAGAGCCTCTGGTAACGGAAGGCATCAAGGATGCGGATACTATCAAGGCCGCCGTACTGAATCTTGCAAATATCCCCTATCCCCAGGAAGAGATCACCGAAGCGGTGGACGAGGTCCTGGAGCTGGAGAAGGCAGGACAGCTGTTTGCTCCCGATATTTATGAGAATTACATTTTTGATTTTAAGAAACGCCAGACCGTAGTCAAGGCACTGTGCCTGCACATTGCCCATGACTGTAACCTTGCCTGCAGATATTGCTTTGCGGAAGAGGGTGAGTACCACGGCAGAAGAGCGCTGATGAGCTTTGAGGTCGGCAAAAAGGCACTGGATTTCCTGGTAGCCAATTCCGGCAACCGTGTGAACCTGGAAGTGGATTTCTTCGGCGGTGAACCACTGATGAACTGGGATGTGGTAAAGCAGCTGGTAGAATACGGCAGAAGCTTAGAGAAGTCCAACAATAAAAAGTTCCGTTTTACCCTGACTACCAATGGTATCTTATTAAATGATGAGATCCTGGAGTTCGTGAATAAGGAAATGGGTAATATCGTGCTGAGTATCGATGGACGTAAGGAGATCAACGACAAGATGCGTCCTTTCCGTGGCGGACAGGGCAGCTATGACATCATTGTTCCCAAGTTCCAGAAGGTAGCGGAGAGCAGAGACCAGATGAACTATTATGTGCGTGGTACGTTCACCCACAATAATCTCGATTTCTCCAAGGACGTTCTGCATCTGGCAGATCTGGGATTCAAACAGATCTCCGTGGAGCCCGTTGTGGCACAGCCTACGGATGATTATGCCATCAGAGAAGAGGATCTTCCGATCTTAAAGGAAGAATACGATAAACTGGCAGTAGAAATGATCAAGCGTAAGAAAGAGGGCAAGGCTTTCAATTTCTTCCACTTTATGATCGATCTGCAGGGCGGTCCCTGCGTAGCCAAGAGACTCTCCGGCTGCGGATCCGGTACCGAATATCTGGCGGTTACTCCCTGGGGAGACTTGTATCCCTGCCATCAGTTCGTGGGTAACGAGAAGTTCCTCATGGGCAATGTGGATACCGGTGTGGTAAGAGATGATATCCGTGACGAGTTCAAATGCTGTAATGTCTATGCAAAGGACAAGTGTAAGAAGTGTTTTGCCAAGTTCTATTGCAGCGGCGGATGTGCTGCGAACTCCTATAATTTCCATGGCAATATCAATGATGCGTATGACATCGGCTGTGAGCTGCAGAGAAAGCGTATCGAATGTGCTATCATGCTGAAGGCTGCGGAAGCAGCAGAAGCTTCAGAAGAATAGAAAGGACAAAGGAAAGATGAAAAAAAGTAAAGCAATCATCATTCTGCTCTGCGCCCTTCTGGTCCTGCTGGGTGTCGGCTATGTGGATCTGTATGGCGTAGATGCGGAAGGAACTGCCAGTGCTTCAGACATCAGTCTGGGACTGGATCTGGCCGGTGGTGTCAGTATCACTTATCAGGTGGTAGGCGATGAAGAGCCGGATGCAACGGACATGGCAGATACTATTGCCAAGCTGCAGAAGCGTGTTGAGAACTACAGTAAAGAGGCTATTGTATACCAGGAGGGTACCGATCGTATCAATATCGAGATTCCCGGTGTCACCGATGCGAACAAGATCCTGGAAGAGCTGGGACGTCCCGGTTCCCTGTATTTCATTGCAGAGACAGACAAGGATGGCAATGCGAATTACTCTATGCAGGCAGTGACCGATGCACAGGGCAATGTAAGCTATGCGTACGCTCTGAATAAGACCATCGATGAACTGAAGGCAGATGGATCCATCATGCTGGAGGGTACAGATGTCAAGACTGCTACCGCAGGCTCTATCAAGGACCAGACGATGGGCAATTCCACCTATGCGGTAGACCTGGTAATGACGGAGGAAGGCACTAAGAAGTTTGAAGAGGCTACCAGAAATGCTTACGAGAAGGGCGAGACCCTGGGTATCTACTATGATGGATCCTTTGTAAGTGTTCCTTCCGTAAAAGGTGTGTTCTCCGATGGTAATGCACAGATCTCTCCTATGAACTCCTATGAAGAGGCAGAGAGCCTGGCTTCCACCATCCGTATCGGTGGACTGAAGCTGGAGCTGGAAGAGCTGCATTCCAAGGTAGTTGGCGCACAGTTGGGTGTGGAAGCAATCTCCACCAGTTTAAAAGCAGCTGTGATCGGATTTATCGTAGTGGCTGTTTTCATGATCGCAGTATATTTTCTGCCCGGATTTGCTTCTGTCATTGCACTGGGTATTTATGTGGCATTGGTAGTATTGCTGCTGAACGGCTTTGACCTGACCCTGACCCTGTCCGGTATCGCAGGTATCATCCTGTCCATCGGTATGGCAGTGGATGCCAACGTTATCGTATTTGCCCGTATCCGTGAGGAACTGGCAACAGGCAAGACTGTTAAGAGTGCCATGCAGATCGGTTATGACAAGGCGCTGTCCGCTATCATTGACGGTAATGTGACTACCCTGATCGCAGCAGCAGTGCTGTGGCTGTTAGGACCTGGTACCGTAAAGGGCTTCGCACAGACGTTGGCACTTGGTATCGTATTATCTATGTTCACTGCACTGGTAGTGACCAAGTACATTATGAAAGCTTTCTATGCACTGGGATTAAAGGATCCTAAGTGGTATGGTGTAGGTAAGGAACACAAGACCGTGAACTTCTTAGGTAAGAAGGGAATCTTCTTTGGACTGTCTCTGGCAGTGATCCTGGCAGGATTTATTACCATGGGTGTCTATAAGATGAACACCGGTGATGCACTGAACTACAGCCTGGAGTTCAAGGGCGGTACCGCAACTACTGTCACTTTTGACAAGAGCTATACGCTGGAAGAGATCAACAGCGAGATGGTACCTCTGATCGAGAGCACCACCGGCAGTGCAGTTCAGATCCAGACCGTACAGGGCTCCAACGAAGTTATTTTCAAGACCGGTTCTCTGGATGTGGATCAGAGACAGGCACTGAATCAGATGTTCGTGGATAATTTTGGCGTGGATGAGACGCTGATCACCTCCGAGACCATCAGCTCCACCATCAGTAACGAGATGAAGTCTGATACGATCCTGGCGGTAGCAGTAGCAATTATCTGCATGCTGATCTATATCCGCTTCCGTTTCAGCGATATTCGTTTCGGTGTCAGCAGTATTGCCTGCCTGCTCCATGACGTGCTGGTAGTGATCACCTTCTACGCACTGGCAAGAGTATCCGTCAGCAATACTTTTATCGCGTGTCTGCTGACCATCGTAGGTTACTCTATCAACGCCACCATCGTAATCTTCGATCGTGTACGTGAGAATATGGCAGTGATGACCAAAAAGGATGATCTGCAGGATGTTGTAAACCACAGCATCACCCAGACACTGTCCCGAAGCTTATTTACCTCCCTGACCACTCTGGTAATGGTAGGTGCGCTGTATATCTGGGGCGTGACCAGTATCCGCGATTTCGCACTGCCTCTGATGGTGGGTATCATCTGTGGTGCTTATTCTTCCGTATGTATTGCAGGTGCCCTGTGGTATGTACTGAGAAAGAAGTTTGCGCCGAAGGCAAAATAAGATTTCAGATAGTAGAATGGAATCAAAAAAGGAGTCGGAACGAAATGTTCCGGCTCCTTTTAAAGTTAAGTTAAGGTTATACATTCTGCTGCAAACTGGCAAGTTCCTTTTTCAGAGATTCAATCTCTGCGTCTTTCGCGGCATTCTCGGCAGTCAGAGTATCAATCTTCTTCAGCAGATACTGTTCCTGGAGTTCAGCATCCATTCGTGCCTGGCAGCGTTGTCTGACCATGTCATCCGCATTCAGATTATATAAAGTCTTTGTCGCTTCCATCAGGTATTCATCATTTTTAGCAGTCATAAGAATTTCCTCCCATGAAATAGACCGGAATAAAGCAGCCCATTTGTCAATACCATATGCTTTGTCAGCATCGGTAGCCAATTCTATATGCTTTAAGTCTACCACAGATAGTGTGAGTTTGTCACTATATTCAAAATGATCCTTAAGATTCAGTAACCGATATGTAGCATAGAACTCAGGGCGTTCCGGGAACAGGGTGTAGTCTAAAAAACCAATGTGTATCACAGGTTTTAATTCAGAATAATTTTGCCCTTTATTTAGTTGATCAAAGTTACGGCACAGATAACTCAGAGAACGCTCCGGCCAGTTGTAGAGGTTATTTACCTGCATTTCCAAATTTATGAGAGCATTATTGTTCAACAAGACATTGGTATCAAGAATAAAATCTTTGTCTTCAATGGTTGCACCTAAGGCGATTGGATTGGTAATGGTGACGGACTTAATTGCGGACGGTGGCAGATGGAGCAGAGAACTGATGAGACCGGTCAGAGCTTTTTGACTTAGCTGCAGGGCTGCGCGGAACATATAGTCATTGCGGAAACCGTAGTCAATAGGACCGGTAAGGTTCATGGAAAATACTTGTTTGTGTTTCATAGGCAGAATCCTCCTTAGTGTAATTAAAAGTTACTTGAAAAAATGGCGAAACGCCAGATATCAGAAATTTAATATAGAAATTGGATTGACTATAGCATAAAAAGAGAAGATGCACAAGGCTTTTTTTCATGCTATAATAAGCCATGTGTCTGTATAGAATGAAAGATTCTTATAGGCATAAATATTTCCAAATGTTACAAAGCAGGAGAATCTATGGAAAAATGGTATGTAGCCGCAAAAAAGGCAGATTTTGATAAATGGGCGAAGGAATTTCATATCAGTCCGGTGACAGCGAGAATCCTAAGAAACCGGGATCTGACGGAAGAGAGTGAGATACAGAAGTTCCTCTACGGGAAACTGGAAGATTGTTATTCTCCCTGGTTGTTAAAGGATATGGATAAGGCAGTGGAGGAAATTCTAAAAGCGGTAAGGGAAGGGCTGCATATCCGGGTCATCGGGGATTATGATGTGGATGGAATCTGTTCTTCCTATATTCTGACCAAAGGTTTTCAGATGCTGGGGGCTCAGGTGGACACGGCTATTCCCCACAGAATCCATGACGGCTATGGATTGAACGAACATCTGATCGAAGAGGCCAAAAGAGAAGGTGTCGGTATGATCGTGACCTGCGATAACGGAATTGCAGCGGCACCCCAGATCGCAATGGCAAATTCTCTCGGCATGCGGGTGATCGTTACGGATCATCATGAAGTTCCATATATAGAAGAAAACGGAGAGCGGAAGGAACAGCTGCCTCCGGCGCTTGCAGTGGTGGATCCCAAGAGAGCAGACGATACGTATCCTTTTTCCGGCATTTGTGGTGGCGTGGTAGCACTGAAACTGATCCAGGCGATCACGGAAAAGACAGGAAATCCGGGACTTGTAAATATTCAGGAGGAGTTACTGGAATTTGCAGCACTGTCTACCGTATGCGATGTTATGGAGTTAAAAGATGAGAATCGCATTCTGGTGAAGGAAGGGTTGAAGCGTATCCAGAAGGGATATAACGAAGGCTTGAAGGCGCTGATGGAAGTGAATGATATTGCGCCAGACCGGCTGAGCGCCTATCATCTGGGATTTGTGCTGGGACCCTGCCTGAATGCCACGGGAAGACTGGATACTGCCAAACGGGCATTGGAACTGCTGCAGAGCTTTACCAGGGCGGATGCCATGACCGCGGCGAGAGAGCTGAAAGACCTGAATGAGAGCCGGAAGCACCTGACAGTACAGGGAATTCAGAGAGCGGATGAGTATATTCAGGAACATCATATGGCAGAAGATAAAGTTATGGTGATCTATCTGCCGGAGGTACATGAGAGCATTGCCGGTATTATTGCCGGAAAAGTCAGAGAAAAATACCATCATCCGGTCTTCATTCTGACCAAGGGAGAAGATGGAGTTAAGGGTTCCGGACGATCCATAGAAGCCTATCACATGTATGATGCCATGACGCAGGTAAAAGAGTATTTTACCAAGTACGGCGGTCATAAACTGGCAGCGGGCCTTTCCATGCGAGAAGAGGATATTGAACCGCTGAGAGCTGCTTTGAACAAAAAATGCACTTTGACGGAGGATGATTTTATTCCGAAAGTACATATCGATGTGGCAATGCCCATGGGGTATGCGGATGATGCGCTGGCGGGAGAGTTTGCCCTGTTGGAGCCTTTCGGCACCGGGAATCCACGTCCTTTGTTTGCCCAGAAGGGGCTGGTTTTTCAGGCGGGCTTTAAAATGGGTGCCAACAAGACCTGTGCCAGATTCCGGGTGAAGACACCGGAGGGTACGACACAGACGGTGGTATTTTTTGGAGATCTGGAGAAACTGGGAGCTTTCCTGGATGAAAAATACGGTGTTGGAAGTGAAGAGGCACTTTATGCCGGGAAAGGGAATTTCCCATTGTCCGTGGTATATCAGGTCAGCCAGAATACCTATAAGGGGAAAACAGAAGTACAGTTCGTCATGCAGAACTATTGTTAAATTTTTTATTTTTTGAACACAAAATGTACACATTTTCTCTGTAATATGTATTTCAGATAGTTGATGAACTCACTATCTCCCCCCCTCATAAGAAAATCGAAAAGCCTCAGGCGTAACAGCCTGGGGCTTTTCGATGTCTGGAAAAGCAAAATAGTTTCCGATAATGCTTGACGTCACCCGGAAGTTATGGATTATAATATAAAAATATGGATGATGCCAGGGTCAAAAGGTCTAAGCCCACATGAGCTTGCTCATAGGTGGGTGA
>OGKZ01002338.1_pt1 | contig 10179 bp, 8 predicted proteins | sample 1572571 | NCBI WGS metagenome assembly OGKZ01 (sample SAMEA2581906, study PRJEB24529) | metagenome | biome: Human gut stool | place: China | collected 2011 | reverse complement strand
GATACAGGTAAGAACTAATTCTTTTGAGGGCTGGCATGAGATTGAACATGATATGAGATATAAAGGCTCAGCTTTTGGCACGGGTAATGAAGCACTTGCAAGAAAGATGAACAGTATTCTTGCAACACTGGAGTTATGTGATGATTCAGTTGTGGGGCTGATTGAAGATTTAGGACATCAGCATTACAAAGACAGAAAATGGAACTATATGTTAAGGTGCCATTACAGACTGAAGTTTACAAGAGAACCGCTGCATCCATATATTGAAGAGATATTTGATGAAGATACAGAACTTGCCAAGAAGTTTTATAAATTTAAAAGAGAACCGTTACTAAGACAGTTGTGGGATAATACAGGAGATAAAGGTCCGGAGATTACTGTTAATAATATTGTTAAGATAGTTAATCAGATAGGACCTGAGGATGAGAGACTCAAAGAAGCATTTGCAAGGATAGAACATGAGAAGAAACAGGAGACAGAAAGCGTTGCCAAGAGAAGAAGGTTTGAGCCGTTTAAACAGCTTGGTTCTTATATGGTATTCAAGGCTGATACATATATCGACTTAAGCAATCTTGCAATGCCTGATGCTTTCAGAAAAGCCACAGGGTACATATATTCATGGGTTAAGTCAAGATATGAGGATGTATTCACAGATTTACCTGAGAGTGCAGAAACTTATGTTAATGCAGAGCCTGGATATTCAGTTAATCTTTCGTATGATGCAGAAAATGTGTATTTTTCTGAAAAAACTACACATCTTGATACTAAGATACCAACAAGAGTATGGATATCTGAAGCGGTTATATGCAGGGAAGGTGACAGACTCAAATTCACGGTATCTAACAGATATGCAGAGCCGTCAGACAGATACAGAGATAATGAAAATGTTCTGTTCTCAAGACCTAATTTCTTTGGAGAGATCGCAGACAATATAGGAATTGTTGATGTGGAAAGAATGAGGGAGTCTGTAAGATATGTTGAGGACAGCAAGGATTACGATGATCTTACAACATTGATTGCAGATGAAGAAAGAACATTCCCTGTTATAGTATTTATGGCAAGTGATGGCAGATGGCTTGATAAATTTGATATGAATTATTTTGCTTATCTTGTGGGTTATTATGCGCATATCAAGATGATAAGAAGCCCTTATGAATCACGGAAATTTGCTAAGGATTACGGCCTTAAGATAGATGAATGCGCTGATTCTATAACAGTATTTTATCCGGGCAGAGAGCCTTATACAAGCTATAAGACAGATATATTCCATACAACATTTGAAGTTATTAAGGTTGAAAAGAGAAAATACTGGAATGAGAATGGCTGCAGGGCATACAGAAGAAAGCTTGTTTCAGAAATAAGAGAGAATAACGTACTTTAGTAAGTGTTATATTAGGAGAGAACGGAATGGATAAATGTGTCCTGATAGTTGATGATAACGATTTTAACAGGGAACTTGTAAAAGATATTCTTGAAGATGAGGATATAACAGTTTATGAGGCAGAAGATGGCAGTTCGGCGATTGAACTGCTTGAAAGTGAACAGGCGGACGACATAGATGTAGTTCTTATGGACATGAGAATGCCGGGAATGGATGGCATAGAGACCACTAAGATTATAAGGACTAAGAATGGAAAATGTATGGAAGTGCCAATAATTGCAATGACAGCAGATGGTTTTGAAACAGATATAGGTATGCTGCAAAAGGCAGGCATGAACGGACTTATATCTAAGCCTGTGGATGTGAATACATTGGTAGAACATATAACAAAACTGGCAGGGTGGTAAACACTCTGCCAGTTTTGCGTGTATATTATCTTGATTCACCCATAAAGAAGAGTGCAACTGTTCCAGGACCGGAATGTGTTCCGATTGTAGGACATATATAATTAATCCATATGTTATCTATGCCGAATCTTTCTTTAACAAGACCTGCTACGAACTGTGCATCTTGTAAGCAGTCACCATGACTGATGAATACAACATCATTCTTATCCCTGTATGAACCAATATGTTCCTCCATACGGTCAACTAAAGCAATAAGTGATTTCTTTCTGCCACGGACTTTTCCAATATTAATAAGTCTGCCTTCATTATCTACATGAAGGATTGGCTTGATGTTGGCAAGCGTACCGATAATGGCAGTAGTCTTAGAAACACGACCGCCTCTGTATAAGTGGTTAAGGTCATCGACCGTAAAATTATGTACTACATTAAGCTTATGATTGTTGACAAAATCTATTATTTCGTCCATAGATTTTCCGGATTTCTTCATCTCAACAGCTTTATACACGATAAGACCTTCACCCATTGAAGCAGCTAATGAATCTACTACAACGATTCTAGCTCCTGGATGTTCTTCCATAACTTCATTGGCTGCTATGCAGGCGTTATTGTAACTGCTTGAAAGTGCAGATGAAAATGCAATGTGAAGAATATCAAAGCCCTCACTGACACGCTTTTCAAATATTGTCTTACAATCCTGCGGGTTACATGCCATAGTTGTTGGCATATCGCCATTACGCATGCGGTCAAAGAATTCCTTCTCAGGCATAATGTTATCTGTTCCGTAGATTACTTCACCAAATGCATAAAAAAGAGTGTGGATATCAATGTTGTTTTCTTTAACATAACTTGCAGGTAAATCAGCAGTTGTGTCAGTTGATATAAGAAAATCTTTCATAAATGTCAGATCCTTTCTTGATTTATTTTCTGTATTATAATATCATTAATTAAGTGATATTCCAAGATATAAGATTAATTGCATTGTAATAAATTTTGCGAATAAATTTTAATAATGGGGTTGACATATATTGTTTAGGATGATATCATGCAATAGTTGCAAAGCAAAGCAGAGTATCCACTCTCACCTCAGCGCATAGGGCGACTCGGGTTGATATTTAAGAATTACACATAATATAGGATTGTGTTTTGATTAAAGAAAGTGGATAGCTGAGCTATTCACTTTAATTTTTTATATGGGGGTGTACCGCTATTAACGAGTTAATGATTAACGAACAGATCAGATGCAAAGAGGTTCGTGTTATTGGAGAAGAAGGACAGCAGCTTGGAGTTATGGCATTAAGAGATGCTTTAAACATGGCTAAGGATGCAGGAGTAGATTTGGTAATGGTTTCGCCATCAGCTAATCCACCTGTATGCAGAATTGTAGATTATGGCAAGTTCAAGTACGAACAGCTCCGCAGGGAAAAGGAAGCTAAGAAGAAACAGAAGACAGTAGAAGTTAAGGAAGTTCGTTTATCACCTAACATCGATGTCAATGACCTTAACACTAAGTGTAACTCAGCAAGAAAGTTCATTGAGAAAGGTAACAAGGTTAAAGTATCATTAAGATTCAGAGGAAGAGAAATGGCTCATATCGACTCTACTAAGCATATATTAGAGGATTTTGCAGAAAAGCTTAGCGATATAGCTGTAATTGAGAAGGCTCCTAAGATGGAAGGCAGGAGCATGATGATGTTTTTAACTGAAAAACGTTAAAATAAATAACAACTAACAGACATTTTTAGGAGGATTATTATGCCAAAGGTAAAGACAAAAAGAGCAGCTGCAAAGCGTTTTAAAGTAACTGGAACAGGTAAATTAAAGAGAATGAAAGCTTACAAGAGCCATATTCTTACAAAGAAGACTACTAAGAGAAAGAGAAATCTTAGACATGCAGCTATGACAGATGCAACTAATGTAAAGACAATGAAGAAGATTATGCCATATTTATAAGATATGGATGTCTGTGATTGATTATTAGGAGGAAATTAAGAAATGGCAAGAATTAAAGGCGGTATGAACGCAAAGAAGAAGCATAACAGAGTATTAAAGCTCGCTAAGGGTTATAGAGGAGCTAGATCTAAGCAGTACAGAGTTGCTAAGCAGTCTGTAATGAGAGCTCTTACAGAGAGTTACAAGGGTAGAAAGCAGAAGAAGAGACAGTTCAGACAGTTATGGATTGCAAGAATCAATGCTGCAGCAAGAATGAACGGTCTTTCATACAGCAAGTTTATGTATGGCTTAAAGTTAGCTAACATCGACCTTAACAGAAAGGTATTAGCTGAGATGGCTGTAAACGATGCAGAAGGATTTGCTAAGTTAGCAGAAGTAGCTAAGGCTAAGCTTGCTTAATTAAGATTTATATTGGTATTAATACCAGTTATATAAAAGGCAGAAAGCGAATTGATGTGTTCCAGTAATTCGGGAGCATATCAGATTGGGCTTTTTGCCTTTTTTTGTGATAATATTGTGAAACATTTGCATAATACTGGTTTTAAATGTGATATTGTGGTATAGTTTATAAGTCGGTGTTACGGCAATATTTAATGTGGAGACAGGTTATGAAAAAAGTATTAAAGAATAAAATTGTAAAATATGCTGTTACAGCAGCTATGGTTATGTCAGTTATGATGACAACAGCCTGTAACAGTAAGATAAAGGTGGATTATGGATACAATCCAACTGATTATGTAGAGCTTGGAGACTATAAGGGAATTCAGGCTGAGGTTGATGTAACAGCCATAACTAATCAGGTTATAGATAATAAGATTGCAGAACAGCTTGAAAGTGAGACGACATATACAGATGTTAACAGGGAAGCACAGAAAGGCGATAAGGTTACATTTGGTTATACTGGTACATCAGGCGGACTTTCAATAGATGATTTTACTGGTTCTGATTATAGTATGACACTTGGTAAGGATGCTTTCCCTGTTGCGGGAACTGGCTTAGATGAAGAATTATATGGAATGGTTGCAGGACAGACTAAGGTAATAACAATCACACTTCCAGAGAATTCAAAGTATTCTGATTATGCTGGCAAGAGAGTTGTATTCGAACTTACAATGAGTTATGTACAGCAGGCTAATGTTCCTATGCTTACAGATGCTTTTGTTAAGAGTGCGTTCAACTGCGAAACAGTTGATTCATATAAGGCACATGTTAAGAATGATGTCAGTGGAACAATAGAAACTAAAATAACAGAAGCTAAGAATAAAGCAATACTTACCCAGCTTCTTGACAAATGCAAGGTTACAGGTTATCCAGAGGAATTCCTTGCACAGCAGTCATCAAAGCTTGAGGAATCAATAAGCTTTTACAGTACACTTCAGGGTAAGACTAATGATGAATATTGCCAGAACCTTTATGGCATGACATTTGATGAATTCGTTAAGGCATCAGCAGGACAGCAGCTTGTATATCAGGCAATTGCAGAAAAAGAATGTCTTGCAATTACAGATTATGAATACAAGGATGACCTTGAGCAGTTCGCTAAGGACAGCGGTTATTCAAAGGTAGATACATTTACAGATAAATATGACAAAGAAACTATTGTTAAGTCTATGCTTGTTAAGAAGGCACAGAATTTAGTAATGGATAATGCAGTCATAACAGAGAAGTAGGATATAAGAATATATTTGTTGAATATACGGAAAATGTATGTTTGTGGAATATAAAAACTATATACTTATGAAATATATAATAAAGTATATATTGTAAATCAGAAATCATAGCTGGATAAATATATTTAATGATATACTAATTCAGGCAATGGTTTCTGATTTTTTGCTTTTAAAAATATCGAACATTTGTTATACTGAATTATGATACTGTGTATGCACAGTATGTGAAGGTTAAGTTTAGATGCACTGTTGATTTTAATTAAGTGCATTTGTAAGTTAAAGTGGAGATAGTGTGAGTATAATCACACATTGGATTGGAGAGTATATGAATTTAGATGGTTTAAATGACTGCCAGAAAAGAGCGGTTAAAAGGACAGAAGGTCCGCTTCTTATTATAGCGGGTGCAGGTTCTGGAAAGACAAGAGTTCTTACTAACAGGATAGCCTATCTTATAGATGATTGTGGTGTAGCACCATATAATATACTTGCTATTACATTTACTAATAAAGCGGCAAGGGAGATGAGAGAGAGAGTTGATGCGACAGTAGGACAGCAGGCTGGCGAAGTGTGGGTAAGCACCTTCCACTCTACCTGTGTGCGGATTCTCAGGCGTTATATAGATAGAATTGGTTATTCCAATACATTTACAATATATGATACAGATGACGTCAAGAGTGTTATAAAGGATATATGTAAGAAGTTCAATATAGATACGAAGATGCTCAAGGAAAAGACAATTATGAATGCGATATCGCACGCCAAAGATGAGCTTATGAGTCCGGATCAGATGGAGCTTGAGGCTGGTGGTGACTACAACGGCAAGAGAATTGCCAATGTATACAGGGAGTATCAGAAGACATTAAAGCTTAATAATGCACTTGATTTTGATGATTTAATATACAAGACGGTAGAATTATTGGAAAATGATGCTGAAGTACTTAATTATTATCAGGAACGATTTAAGTATATTATGGTTGATGAGTATCAGGATACTAATACATCGCAGTTTAAGCTTATATCAATGCTTGCCGCCAAATATGGCAATCTCTGCGTGGTTGGGGATGATGATCAGTCAATATACAAGTTCAGGGGTGCCAATATTACCAATATATTGAATTTTGAGAATACATTTGCAGGAACTAAAGTAATAAAGCTTGAGCAGAATTATCGTTCAACACAGACAATTCTTAATGCAGCCAATGCGGTCATAAGCAATAATATAGGAAGAAAAGCAAAGAGTCTGTGGACAGAGAATGGCGAGGGTGAAAAGGTTAATTATACACTTTATGAAAATGGATATGATGAGGCACAGGGTGTTGTTGACAGCATAAGTTCTATGGTAAGGGACGGCTGGAATTACAACGATATTGCCATATTATACAGGACTAATGCACAGTCTAGAGCGTTGGAAGAAAAGCTTATGTTAAAGAATATACCATACCGTATATATGGCGGAATAAGCTTTTATCAGCGTAAGGAAATAAAAGATATACTTGCATATTTAAAGACTATAGACAATGGTATGGACGGACAGGCAGTAAAGCGTATTATCAATGTTCCAAAGCGTGGAATTGGTGCGACAACAATTGAACGAGTTCAGGAATATGCAGACCAGAATGACATAACATTCTGGCAGGCTCTGTGCGATGCTGAGCATATCGATACGATAAAACGAGGTGTTGGAAAGCTAGAGCCATTTGTTACACTTATAGGTTCACTTAAGGCAAAGCAGGAATTTATGAGCATAAAAGAACTTGCCGAAACTGTTGTAAGTGATACAAGATATATAGAATGTCTTGCAGAGAGCGAAACAGCAGAAGAAATAGAAGCAAGACAGGAAAATATAGATGAATTGATTAACAAAATAGTAAGCTATGAGGAGAGCTGCCGACAGAAGGAAGAAACTCCTACATTAAGCGGTTTCCTTGAAGAAGTTGCACTCATAGCAGATATTGATAATCTTAATGAGTCAGATAAGCAGGTAATGCTTATGACATTACATAGTGCCAAAGGTCTTGAATTCCCTATTGTGTATATGACAGGAATGGAAGATGGCCTTTTTCCAAGTTATATGACAATAGTGTCAGATGACCCTGCAGAGATAGAGGAAGAAAGACGACTTTGCTATGTAGGAATAACAAGAGCAGAGAAGATACTTAATTTAAGCAGTGCGAAGATGCGTATGGTACGCGGTGAAACACAGATGAATAAAGTATCACGCTTTATTAAAGAAATTCCCGAAGAATATATGCACATAGAAAATAATAGTTCAGGATATAATAAAGGTAAGATTGCATATGGAGGAAAAGATGACTCAGAGGAAACGCCTTCGTATAATATCAGAGCCAATGCCAAAGCCGCTCTTAACAGATACGGTTCAGGCAATGTGAATTATAAAGAACCAAAACGTGTATCAATCGGCGGCTCAACTTCAGCAGGCTACAGGTCTTCTGTGAGAAAGGCGAATACTAAGGTTGGTTTTGGTAAAGAATTTCCTATGGATATATTTGATTTGAAGAAGCCATCGAAGGCTGCTGGAGCTGGAGGCAGTGGAACTGTCGGTAGATTGACAGCTGGTGGAAAATCTGTATCAGGCGGAAGTTATGCAGGTACTTCATATGGCACAGCGGGTTTGACTGCCTCTGTTGGCAGTGCTGGTGGAACATCTGGACTTGGATATGGTGTTGGCGATACCGTGGTTCATGCCAAGTTTGGAAAAGGAAAAGTAATTTCAATTGATAATGGCACAAGAGATTATATGGTAACTGTAACATTTGATGAGTATGGTTTAAAGAAAATGCTTGCAGGCTTTGCTAAGCTTAAAAAAGCCTAAATATGGTGACAAATAAAATATGTTGTGATACAATATATTTACTTTAAAAGTGTTTTGAAAGGAGCGGTTGTTATGAATAAGGATAAGATTGAAGAGCTTATTGCGGCAAGCAAGCTCAATGAACTTCTTCACAAGAAAGATGTAGAAGAGAGCAAGAAGAAAAGTAATGTAATTATCATAGTATTAGCAGTTATTGGAGCGGTTGCAGCATTAGCAGCTATCGTATATGCAATCTATAGATACTTCACACCAGATTATCTTGATGATTTTGATGATGATTTTGATGATGACGACTTTGATGAAGACTTTGAAGATGATGATGAATTCGAGAACTAATTATTCTGCCAATTAAAGAATGATTAAGACAAAGACCACTGGCTGGCTTACAGCCAGTGGTTTTTTAGATGTTCGGTGATGTGGGAGGAAGGCTGGTTAGCTGGTGGTTGGTTCGTATAAAAAATTGATAAAGAATAAGGACAGGGTTAGTTTCCTGATTGATTATATAGAAGGATTGGAGATAAAAGATGAAAAAAGGCGGCATATATACAGGTTATGTAGAAAGCGTGGATTTTCCTAATAAGGGAAATGTAATAGTTAAGACAGAGGAAGACGGACAGACTATAGAGGAAAGGGCTGTTGTAAAGAATTCAATACCGGGACAGACAGTTAAATTTATGGTAAACAAGAAGAAGCACGGCAAATGTGAAGGAAGGCTTCTTGAAGTTGTCTGTCAGGCAGATACAGAAACTAACGAAAGATGTGGGCATTTTGGCAAATGTGGTGGCTGCGTATATCAGACTGTAAGGTACGAAGAACAGTTAAAGATGAAAGAAAATGCAGTGAAGAAGCTTCTTGCTCCTGTTATTAATACAGAATATGAGTGGGAGGGAATAATTGGAAGCCCTGTATCAAGTGAATACCGTAACAAAATGGAATTCTCATTTGGCGATGAGGTAAAAGATGGTCCGATAGCCCTCGGTTTACATAAGAGAAACAGTATGTATGATATAGTAACAGTAACAGGCTGTAAGATTGTGGATAATGATTACAGAAAAATACTCAAGTGTGTATATGATTATGCACTAGAGAAAAATCTCACTTATTACCATAAAATGAAGCACGAAGGGTATCTTAGACATTTGCTTGTAAGAAAAGCTGTAAAGACAGGACAAATCCTTGTGGATATTGTGACAACTACAATTAATGATATCCCTATGGACGAACTTGCAGACAGATTAAAAGCACTGTCACTTGACGGAGAGATAACCGGCTTCCTGCACACCTACAATGACAGTGTTGCCGATGCAGTAATCAATGAAAAGACAGAGATAGTATTCGGAAGGGATTATATTGAAGAAGAGCTTCTTGGACTTAAATTCAAGATTACAACATTTTCATTCTTCCAGACTAACTCACTTGGTGCAGAAGTACTGTACTCAAAGGCAAGAGATTATGTCGGAACAACCAAAGACAAGGTAATATTCGATCTGTACAGCGGAACAGGAACAATAGCGCAGATGTTAGCCCCAGTTGCAAAGAAAGTCATCGGCGTTGAGATAATACCAGAAGCTGTCGAAGCAGCCAGGATTAATGCCGGCATAAATGGACTTGATAACTGCGAATTCATCGCAGATGATGTGCTTAATGCCCTCGATAACATAAAGGACAAGCCAGACTTTATCGTCCTCGACCCACCAAGAGATGGTATCAATCCTAAGGCACTTAAGAAGATAATTGACTATGGTGTGGAGTCAATGGTGTATATTTCTTGCAAGCCTACAAGTCTAGCAAGGGATCTGGTTATGTTGCAGGAGAGCGGGTATGAGGTTAAGAAAGCGTGCTGTGTGGATATGTTTCCAAATACGGGGCATGTGGAGACGGTAGTCAAATTATCCCTCAAAAAAGATACACCTAAGATTGAGGTTACAATGGAGCCTG
>OGKZ01002334.1_pt1 | contig 10198 bp, 5 predicted proteins | sample 1572571 | NCBI WGS metagenome assembly OGKZ01 (sample SAMEA2581906, study PRJEB24529) | metagenome | biome: Human gut stool | place: China | collected 2011 | reverse complement strand
GTGCCGACGACTGCCGCCATAAACAAAATGGCTAACGGGGTTTTATCGCGCTCAAGAAGTTGGCGAATCAGTTGTCTGCGTCGCAGGCGCGCGGCCTGCGGTGTTTCTAAAGAGGGAGTATCAGTTTTCATCCAATGATCACTTATTGGTCATACAAATAAGATGACGGCATTTTTCTCGCACGTTCCATGAAAATCCTTTGCAAAGCGTAATGTTTCAAATGCACAAAACTTTTATACTCTAAGAAATCAGGATTGCACCAGTACAAGCAGCCTGATGTTTGACGAGTATTTAACTTGTTATGAATAACATAGAATAGCAGCCATTCACTTTTTCTACGAATCAGGAACCCTCCATGAGTAAGTCTGAAAATCTTTACAGCGCAGCGCGCGAGCTGATCCCTGGCGGTGTTCGCGCCTTTACTGGCGTGGGCGGCACTCCACTGTTTATCGAAAAAGCGGACGGCGCTTATCTGTACGATGTTGATGGCAAAGCCTATATCGATTATGTCGGTTCCTGGGGGCCGATGGTGCTGGGCCATAACCATCCGGCAATCCGCAATGCCGTGATTGAAGCCGCCGAGCGTGGTTTAAGCTTTGGTGCACCAACCGAAATGGAAGTGAAGATGGCGGAACTGGTCACCGAGCTGGTCCCGACCATGGATATGGTGCGCATGGTGAACTCCGGCACTGAAGCGACCATGAGCGCCATCCGCCTGGCCCGTGGTTTTACCGGTCGCGACAAAATTATTAAATTTGAAGGGTGTTACCATGGTCACGCTGACTGCCTGCTGGTGAAAGCCGGTTCTGGCGCACTCACGTTAGGCCAGCCAAACTCGCCGGGCGTTCCGGCAGATTTCGCCAAACATACCTTAACCTGTACTTATAATGATCTGGCTTCTGTACGCGCCGCATTTGAGCAATACCCGCAAGAGATTGCCTGTATTATCGTCGAGCCGGTGGCAGGCAATATGAACTGTGTTCCGCCGCTGCCAGAGTTCCTGCCAGGTCTGCGCGCGCTGTGCGACGAATTTGGCGCGTTGCTGATCATCGATGAAGTGATGACCGGTTTCCGCGTAGCGCTAGCTGGCGCACAGGATTATTACGGCGTAGTGCCAGATTTAACCTGCCTCGGCAAAATCATCGGCGGTGGAATGCCGGTAGGCGCATTCGGTGGTCGTCGTGATGTAATGGATGCGCTGGCCCCGACGGGTCCGGTCTATCAGGCGGGTACGCTTTCCGGTAACCCAATTGCGATGGCAGCGGGTTTCGCCTGTCTGAATGAAGTCGCGCAGCCGGGCGTTCACGAAACGCTGGATGAGCTGACAACACGTCTGGCAGAAGGTCTGCTGGAAGCGGCAGAAGAAGCCGGAATTCCGCTGGTGGTAAACCACGTTGGCGGCATGTTCGGTATTTTCTTTACCGACGCCGAGTCCGTGACGTGCTATCAGGATGTGATGGCCTGTGACGTGGAACGCTTTAAGCGTTTCTTCCATATGATGCTGGACGAAGGTGTTTACCTGGCACCGTCAGCGTTTGAAGCGGGCTTTATGTCCGTGGCGCACAGCATGGAAGATATCAATAACACCATCGATGCTGCACGTCGGGTGTTTGCGAAGTTGTGATCCAGCATGGTTTGTCGGATGCGGCGTGAACGCCTTATCCGACCTACGATTCGGGGCCGTTTGTAGGCCCGATAAGACGCGCCAGCGTCGCATCGGGCATCCGTTGTCGCGTAAACGCTTTATCCGTCCAGGCGTACAGGGCCGTTATATGGAAAAATTAACGGCTCTGCTTTCTCAGCAAATAGATAAAATATGGCGCGCCGATAAAGGTCGACAGCAGCCCCGCCGGGATCTGGAACGGAAACAGCACCATCCGCCCACACCAGTCAGCGAACACCAGCAGTAAACCACCCACCAGCGCCGAAATTACGATGTGTGGCATCGTCCGTCGAAAACCCATCATCCGCGCAATATGCGGTGCCATTAAACCAACAAAACTCAACGGTCCAATAGTCATCGTCGCGGTCGCCGTCAGGCAAGCCGCTAACAGCAGCAGCGCAATTCGCGTCGGCGTCAGCGCCATTCCTATCTCCACCCAGCGGTAAAATGGTCAGCCAGCGGCGGCACAGCGGGGTAATCGCCAGCAAAATCACCATCACAATTCCGGTGCGCCAGACCTGCGCATCGGTCGCGTTGTAGGTCGAACCGGAAATCCAGGTCAGCACTTGCGCCATTCGCGGGTCACCACTTGCCTGCAACATCATCAAAAGCATGGTGAACGCGGTGCTTAACGCCATCCCCGCCAGTAACATACGGTGTGGGGAAAATCCACCGCGGCCGGCGGCGATCATAATGATCAACAGCGTCACCGCCGCGCCGAGACTGCCTGCAGGTAACAGCCAGCCAAAGGCATTACCCGGCACCAGAAACAGCATCAACACCACGCCAAACGCCGCGCCGGAGCTAATCCCCAGCACTTCCGGGCTTGCCATCGGGTTTCCGGTCAGTCGCTGAATAATACAGCCCGCCACCGCCAGCATGACGCCCGCAAACAGCGCCGCCATAATTCGCGGCCAGCGCCAGGGCATTAAATCCTCGAGCAACGCCCCGCTCGCCCACGTCCAGCCGTGCGCATCACGACCAAACGACAGCGCCACCACCACAGCCATCAACAGCAGCACGCCGCCCGCGAGGGCAAACGCCAGCACATGTTGGCGTTCAGCCGCGACACGATCGTTGACCTTCATATCCGGCGCGCTAATGCTGCGTAAACGCGGCAACAGCCACAGTAGCAGCGGCGCACCGATCAACGCAGTGACCGAACCGGTGGACACTTCCATCCACACGCGAGTCAGCCAGAGGATGATTTGATCGGAAAGCCAGAGGATCAGCGCACCAATCAACGACGCCAGCATCAGTCGTGGCAGCAGACGCCGCGCCCCCAGCATTTTTGCCAGCAGCGGCGCGAACAACCCGATAAAGCCGATAATCCCCACAGCGTTCACCAGCAGCGCACTGATGACAATCGCCAGCGACAGCGCCGCCAGACGCGCAAGCGACAAGGCCAGCCCGAGCTTGCGCGCCACGCCATCATCAAGCCCCATCAGGGTTAACGGACGAAGTAGCAGTAACGTCAGCATCACGCCGCCCAGCAACTGCGGCCATAAACGCTCAACACCGCCCCAGTCGGTTTGCGTCAGCGTTCCAGTGCTCCACAGAAACATGCTTTGCAACTGGTCATGATGGAAGATAACCAGTAACTGATTGATTGCCCCACAATAAAGGCTCACTACCAGCCCCGCGAGAATCAGCGTAACCGGCGAAAGCCGTTTCCCCCACGCGACGCCAAAGACAATTAAGCCAACAACGCAAGCCCCTGCCAGCGCAGCAAACTGGCTCGCCATAGCACCGGGGATCGCCCAGAGCGTGGTGACGGTAATCCCCAGTTGCGCGCCTGTAGCAACGCCCAACGTCGTCGGTTCCGCCAGCGGGTTACGCAGCACTTGCTGAAACAGCACGCCCACCAGCCCCAGGCCCGCGCCCACCAGCAGCGAAATCGCCAGACGCGGCAACAAGCTGTAGTGAAAAATCATCTGCTCGATGACGTTAATATCCGGCGACCAGGCGGCCTGCGCCCACTGGCTACGCGGCAGCGCCTGCGAAAAGTTCATCCAGGTCAGCGCCGTAGCGACAATCACCAGCAGCGCCAGCAATAACGCCGGAAAAAGCGCAATTCGTTTACTCACGCTTTACCTCCGATGGCGTTATCCAGAACGCGCACAAAGTGCATTGCCGAGAGCGTCGCACCATAAAACCAGACTGCGGGTACGCGCTGAAAGCGTCCGGCGCGGACAAACGGCATGGCCTGCCACAGCGGGGTTGCCATTAGCGCGTCCATGTCTTTGCTGTTGTCGTGATCAAAACAGAGCACATCAACATCTTTATACGCCGCCAGACGATCGATGCTGACGGCGGTACTGCCCCAGAAGTTGGTTTCCCCTTGCCAGGCATTTGGGATGCCGTACTCATCAAGAATTTCCTGAAACAAGCTGTTTGGACCGAAAACCAGCATATGGCGCGGATCGATAAGCGTCGTCAGCAATAACGGGCGTTCACCACGCTTCACAAAGCGGGGTTTCATGCTGCGGATAAAGTCTTCATAGTGCGCTAAATGCGTTTCTGCTGCGCTTTGCAGGTTAAGTAAATCTGCCATTTCCGTCAGTGACTTACGCGCCATCGCCAGCGGCTGTTTGCCATCGCTGAAGTTAAATCCACGCCCCGGCGCAATACGAGCCAGCATTTCTGGTGAAGGGCCATATCCTGCCGACCAGACCATAAACGATGGTTTCATTTCGGTCAGCAGTTCAAGGTTAGGTTCTGTGCGCAAACCGACGTCGATCACTGAGTCCGGCAATGGTGGTTCGCTGACCCACAGGCGATAGTTGATGGTATCCGCCACGCCGTAAGGCACGATGCCGAGCGCCAGCAGTAATTCCACCGGCAACCACTCCAGCGCCACAATACGATTGGGATCAATAGCCGCCGCGTGGGCGGTATTCATCTGCCATAACAACGGGGAAAGCGCCATCGCCGTTAACAGTCGACGGCGCGAAATAAGAGGTAAGCCGCTCATCAATAAACAAAACTCACAGGTGCAGCACCCGCCGGATGCGGCAAAATACCCATCGGGATGCCATAAATCATTTCGAGGGTTTCGCCGCGCATAATTTCCGCAGGCGTTCCCTGAGCAATCATTTCACCGCCGCGCAGGGCGACCAGATAATCACAGTAGCGTGCCGCCATATTGATATCGTGCAACACGGCAATGACCGTCAGGCCACGCTCCTGACTTAAACGGTGCACCAGCGACAGCACATCAACCTGGTGGGCGATATCCAGCGCCGAGGTCGGTTCGTCGAGCAACAGACAACGGCTATCCTGTGCCACCAGCATGGCGATCCACGCCCGCTGACGTTCGCCGCCAGAGAGACTATCGACCAGCCGATGCGCCAGCGGTTTTAAGCCAACCAGCGAGATAGCTTCCTCGACTTTTTCGCGATCTGCCGCCCCAAAGCGCCCCAGCGCGCCATGCCACGGGTAACGACCAATCGCCACCAGTTCACGCACGGTCATCCCTTCTGCCGGAGGAAGCTGCTGCGGCAAATAAGCCACTTTGCGGGCAAACGCTTTGCTGCTCCAGCTTTCCAGCGGTTGGGCATCAAGAAGAATCTCCCCTTCCGACGGCGGCTGATGACGGCCAAGCATTTTGAGCAGAGTGGATTTACCAGAACCGTTGTGACCAATCAGACCGGTCACTTTCCCGGCAGGAAAGGTTAACGACAGCGGATGCAAAAGCGTGCGCCCGGGCACACGAAAGGAGATATTACGCAGTGCAAAAGTGGTATCGGAATGATTCGTGTATTCCTGCATAACAGCCAACTTGTGAAATGGGCACGGAAATCCGTGCCCCAAAAGAGAAATTAGAAACGGAAGGTTGCGGTTGCAACGACCTGACGTTCTGCGCCCCAGAAGCAGCCATAAGTGTTAAAGCAGCTGGCGACGTATTCACGATCGAACAGGTTGTTAACATGCAGCGCCACGTTGGAGCCAGCCATGCCGACTCGCGCCAGATCATAACGTACTAACGCATCCACGACCGTATAACTTCCCACTTTAAAGGAGTTAGCCGGATCACCATAACTGGAGCCAGTATAACGACCACCGGTGCCCAGCGTCAGACCTGAAAGCGGACCGTCAAAGAAGGTGTAGTCAGCCCACAACGAAGCCATGTGTTTTGGCACCTGTGCAGGCGTATTGCCTTTATAGGTAGTATCGGTGGTGTATTCCGCATCGGTGTAAGTATAAGAACCGACTACGTTAACACTCGCCGACAGCGCCGCTTTCGCTTCGATTTCTACGCCACGTGCGCGGATCTCGCCACCTTCAACCGAGAAGAAGGAACCCTCAGGGTCCGCCATCAGGTTGTTTGTTTTAGTGAGATTATACACGGCACCAGTAACTACAATCGGACGATCTTCCGGTACATATTTCACGCCGACTTCATACTGCTTACCTTTAGACGGTGCGAAAATATTACCATCCTTCCCAACTTGCGAAGAAGGTTCAAACGATTCGCTATAGCTGAAGTAAGGTGTTACACCATTATCAAACAGGTAGTTAACACCACCACGCCAGGTAAACTGTTTGTCATCACGTTTATCGGTCGTCCCGGCAACGCGGTTAAGAGATTCTTGATCTGCCCAGTCATAACGACCGCCCAGGGTGACCAGCACTTTATCCCACTGCGCCTGATCCTGAACATAAACGCCCGTTTGTTTCTGCTTATTCAGAATGCGGTAAGGGCCGGAGTTTGCCGGATCTTTGGCATTGAAGTCGAAATCGGTATTCACCGGATTGTACAGATTGAGCAGTGGCACAGAGTCGTCGTAACCAAACCAGGCGTTGATGTCATTACGCATACGCATAAAGTCGACACCGGTCAGCAGGGTGTGGTCGATATCGCCAGTGGCAAACTTGCTCTGCAACTGGGTATCAACGGAGAAGTTTTGCAGCTTCTCATCATCAACGACGTATTTACGTGCCAGATAATGGCCTTTATCCGCTGGCGCTAATGCCGCACACTGTTTGCTGTAAGCATTCGCCGGATCGGAGCAGACGCCGTAACCATAAACGCTGTTTTGCGAGGTTTTGTTTTCAGCAAAGCGCAGGTTCTGACGCACAGTAAAGGTGTCGTTAAATTCGTGATCGAAGCTGTAGCCGACCATCTTCTCATTACGAGAATAGGTGTTGTTCTTCGCCCCTTCATTAAAGTCTGTCGGCAGACGCTTACCGTTCGGCAGCGGCTCAACGGTTCCCTCTTTCGGCAACCAGCCGTAATAACCGGTTTCCGGCTCGTTCTGGAAGTAGGAGAGGAAGGTGAAATTCGTCTTATCATCCGGACGCCATGTGAACGCCGGTGCAATAGCATAACGCTGCTCTTCTGACCCTTTCTGCTGGGCATTGGCAGAACGCGCAAGACCGGTCAGGCGATAAGAGTAAACGCCGTCATCATCCAGCGCATCGCTAAAGTCAAAACCAGTCTGGAACAGGCTGTCAGTACCGGCTTTAAACTGAACTTCTTTCAGCGGTTCGGTGGTCGGACGCTTGCTGACCATATTCAACAGACCGCCAGGACTGCTTTTACCGTAAAGCACGGAAACCGGGCCACGCATAATTTCAGCGCGTTCCAGCATATACGGATCAATGACCGCATCGTTATAGAAGTTGCCCTGCAACTTCAGGCCATTCAGATAGTTATTCTGGCTTTGGCCTTCTGCCGCAAAACCGCGAATGATCAGGTGGTCATAGGTGTTGGATGCGCCACGCGTACCAACAGAGACACCCGGCGTGTAGCTAAGCGCTTCTTTTACCGACTTCGGCTGATGCAGCGCCATCTCTTCGGCGGTCACAACAGAAATAGACTGTGGCACTTTTTGAATCGGCGTATCGGTTTTAGTGCCGGTAGCTGACTGTCGCGCCGCAATAGTTGCAGCAGGCCCCCATGCGCTTTCTTGCGGCGCAGGTGCAGCGGTAACGGTGATAGTGTCTTCTTTCGGTTCAACCGCTGCCTGTGCATAAACAGACATGCCGCTAACCGCTGTGGCTACTACAACTGCGATTTTACGCAGTGAGTGTTTTGGCTGAGCAGTTTTGGAACGCGCCATTGGTATATCTCTGATGTAAAGTGAATGATAACGTAAACGAGAATGATTATTATAAAGATAAGATAATATTCGAAACGCTGGCGGGTTCGCAAGCGGTACGCAATCTGAGCGTTCCTGAAGGGTTAATAAACAACCAGATGAAAAGAAAGGGTTAATACTTTGGGTGGGATGTTATTTTACCGGATGGCAACTCGCCATCCGGTATTTCACGCTTAGACGTTAATTACTACCAAACATATCTTTAATCCAACCGGCTACACCGTCGCTGTCTTTCTGCTCTTGCTGAGCAGGTTGCTGTTGCGGCTGTTGCTGCGGCTGAGAAGACTGATCAAACGGATTGCTTGACGGCTGCTGCTGCATCTCACTCTGCTGGCACAGCGATTGCGGATCGCTGGTCCAGACCGGCAAGACACGCATGCCACCGCTGCAAACAAAGTTGCCGTCGTAGTCCACGCCCATATCTGCAATATCTTCTGGCGGAACAAGATTCAGCGGTGTTGGCGTCTGGTTAGCCAGATAACGCTGATAAATCGACATTGCCCCGCTGGCTCCATACAGTTTGGTCGGCTGGTTGTTATCACGGCCTACCCAGGTGATGGTCACCGTGCTGCCGTCAATGCCCGCAAACCAGGTATCTACGTTATTGTTAGTAGTCCCTGTTTTCCCTGCCAGATGCAGGTTCGGGTATTTCGCCCCAAGCTGACGACCCGTACCGCGTTGTACCACCTGCTGCATGGTCCATAGTGTCAGATACGCCGCCTGCGCCGGAACAGCGCGTTCCGCCTGCGGGAAGCTCTGATACAGCACTTTGCCATCTTCCGCGATTACCGAACGCAGCGCAGAAAGCGGTGCACGGTTACCGCCGCTGGCGATGGTCTGGAATGCCTGCGCCACTTCGATTGGCGTTAAGTTCAACGCCCCCAGCAGCATCGCCGGAACCGGATGCAGCTGATCTTTCGGCACGCCCAGTTTGATCCAGGTCTCCGTAACCGCAGGCAGCCCCAGTGCCATCCCCAGATTTACCGTCGGCACGTTCATCGAACGGGTCAACGCATCCACCAGCATCACTCTGCCACTTTCGCTATAACGACGATCATCGTTCTGCGGTGACCAGACCTGGCCATTCGGCTGACGCAGCGCGATTGGCGCATCCGCAATCCACGTGTTCAGGCGATAGATTTTCGGCTGGCTTAAGGCAGTCAGATAAGTCGCTGGTTTTGCAAGGGAACCAATCGAACGACGCGCCTGCATCGCACGGTTGTAGCCCGCAAACTGCGGCTCAGAACCTCCGACCATCGCACGAACTTCACCACTAAAGCGGTCGACGACCACAATCGCGGTTTCCAGATCGCTCAGCTTACGCTGTTTCTTCAGTGCCGGAATGCCTTCCACGGCGGCTTTTTCTGCCGCGTCCTGGGCCACCGAGTCAAAGGTAGTGAAGATCTTCACGCCGGACAGATCTTTTACCTTATCGCCTAATTTCGCCTGCAACTCCTGACGCACCAGTTGCATAAAGGCTGGCTGTGGAGAGATTACCCCACCGCGCGGCTGTACGCCCAGAGGACGCGCGCTGAGCATTTCATACAGTTCACCATCGATAATCTGCTGTTGTTGTAGCAAACGCAGCACCAGATTACGTCGCTCCAGCGCCAGTTTCGGGTTACGCCACGGGTTGTAGATGGACGCCCCTTTCACCATGCCAACTAACAGCGCCTGCTGGTCAAGGCTCAACTCTTCTACCGGGCGACCAAAGTAGTACAGGCTCGCCAGCGGGAAGCCACGAATTTCGTTGTCGCCGCTCTGACCGAGATACACCTCATTCATATACAGCTCAAGAATGCGATCTTTGCTGTAACGCGCATCCATGATCAACGCCATATAGGCTTCGTTCGCTTTACGCCAGTAAGAGCGCTCGCTGGAGAGGAACAGGTTTTTCACCAGCTGTTGCGTCAGCGTACTCGCACCCTGCACCGTGCGACCTGCGGTCAGGTTTGCCAGCACCGCACGTCCGATGGAGTAGAGGCTGATGCCGTCATGCTCGTAAAAATGACGGTCTTCTGTCGCCAGCAAAGTATCCACCAGCAAATCAGGGAAACCACTGCGCGGCACAAACAGACGTTGTTCACCGTTTGGCGAGGAGATCATGGTGATCAGGCGCGGATCAAGACGGAAGAAGCCGAACTGACGGTTGTTCTCCATATTGACGATGGTCGCCAGATGATCGCCATCAAAGGTCAAACGCGCACGCACCTGCCCTTCTTTGCTGTCCGGGAAATCAAACGGACGGCGGATCATCTCAATGCTGTTAGCCTGCACGGTAAATTCGCCAGGACGGGTCATTTTCGACACCTGACGATACTGGGTCGCCTCCAGCAGCTTCACCATCTCGTTCTTGCTGATGGTCATGTCTGGCTCAAGATTGACCATTCGGCCATAAACTGCCGCAGGCAGTTGCCAGACCTTGCCATCA
>OGKZ01002325.1_pt1 | contig 10255 bp, 8 predicted proteins | sample 1572571 | NCBI WGS metagenome assembly OGKZ01 (sample SAMEA2581906, study PRJEB24529) | metagenome | biome: Human gut stool | place: China | collected 2011 | reverse complement strand
TGTGGCAATGGCACAACAGGAGCATGAAACGCGGGCAATGCTTGATGGACAGATACATGATATATATAAAGTCGGAGATACAATCCGTAAAGTGAAAAATGATTTGGAAAGACAGTTGGACAGACAGCTTTCAGACGTCTGTATTGCAGCTGCCGGACGTGTACTGCGTACGGTCAATGCAACGGCAGAATATGCGTTCGAGGAAGAAACGAGAGTAACACAGGAACACATTTATTCTTTAAATCTGCTGGCAGTTGAAAAGGCACATATGCAGATTAACCGGGAATCGGACAAAATCCGCTTCTATTGTGTCGGCAATACGCCGGTCAATTACCGGTTGAACGGATTTGATATTACAAATCTTGAAGGACACAAGGCAGATAAAATCAGCGTGGAACTGATTGCAACATTTCTGCCGGAAGAAGTTGTAGACGGTTTGTATGAAGCGGTAGGGTATGCCGGATTAAAAGTGGCAAGCCTGACACTCGAACCAATTGCCGCCATGAATATTGCAATTCCGGAACAGTACCGGCTTTTAAATATTGGTCTGATTGATGTCTGTTGAGGCCACTGCTATTGGAAATATCCTTGTGCAAGCTTCGGCGTGTGGGGAGATTAAGACACGTGATGAAATTACAGAAATTATTGCAAAAACTTATCTTGTTGATTTTAACACAGCAGATAAAATTAAAAAACTGGCAAGCGATAATGCAGAGGGTACAGTGACATTTGCAGATATTATGGGACTGGAACAGACCATCCCGTCGGCAGATATTATAAAGACAGCCAATCAGGTCGTTGATACCATGGCAAAAGACACAGCGGATAAGATTATTGAATTAAATGGAGGAAAGCCGGTCAGTGCAGTGTTTGTTGTGGGCGGCGGTATAAAGATTGCCGGATATACACAAAAGGTTGCCGAGTATCTCGGAATACAGAAGGAACGTGTGGCAGTCCGTGGACCGGAAGTGCTGACAACCGTGGAATTTATGGTGGATAATTTTAAAAAGGATTCGCTGTATGTAACACCGGTCGGTATCTGTACAAATTATTATACACAGAAGAACAACTTTATTTTTGCGACAGTCAACGGAGAGAGAGTAAAGCTCTATGACAACAATCATCTTTCGATAGTGGATGCGGTTATGCAGTCCGGCATGCCCAACGAGAGTATCTTCCCTAAGAGGGGAAATGAGCTGGTGTTCAATGTGAACGGAAAATCAAGGATTGTCAGAGGTTCGACGGGTGAAGCGGCGGTTATTCTGCTGAACGGACGTGAGAGCAGCATGAATACCAGAATAGCACATAATGACCAGATAGAGATACGCGAATCTACAGCGGGAGAATCAGGACACATAACAGTGGGAGAGCTTGACGAGTTTAAGAGTACGGTTAACTTTATTGTCAATGACAAGCTCATAGTATGCCCTAAATTTGCGTATGTGGACAATGAGCTTAAGGGACCGGATTACAGCATCAATCAGGGTGACAATGTTGTCATGGAAAATTATTATACCGTCCAACAGCTGTTTGACTTTATGGATATAGCTACAGATGATAAGAAAATAATGGTCAACAATGAGCCGGCAGCGGATGATACCATTGTCTATGAGAATTTTAATGTCAAATATACAGAGCCTGGGGATGAGCAGTACTTACCGGATCCGGAGGATATAGACAATTCGCTTAAAGCTTCGCAGGATAAGGCAGAATTACCGGGAGAGAATCATACCTCCGGCGGAATAACACAGGAGAAGCCGCAGGAGACAGTAGAAGCGGCTTTTGACGAGCCGAAAACGATAGTTGTGACGGTAAATGATTCTTCTGTGGAGATGACGGGAAAGAGCGGTTATACATTCGTTGATATTTTTGATTTTTATCCATTTGATCTTAAAACAGCCGGAGGTACAGAGCTTGTTACAAGGGTAAATGGTGAAAAGGCGGCATTCAATGCACCGTTAGCGGCAGGAGATAAAATAGAATTGTATTGGAGATAATGGGCAAATGTACAAAAAGGATGAATTGGTTGGACTCGAAAAAAATTTTGCGGCCAGACATTTTCCGGCGGTGGTACTTTTAATTATTTATCTTGTTGTGGAGACCTTCCAGAGCTTTTCAGTAGGAGCACCGGCATTTATAAGAGCTGCCATCGTATGTATGGTGCTGGCATTGGAGCAGGCATTCAGAACTTCGGATTTTTTTAATAGTCCTAGGTTTATTTTTATCATGAAATATATACAGCTCATGATAATGGCTGCTTTTATAATGGATGACGGATACCGGAATTATGAATATATAATATATTTTCTCATTTATATGTGTATAGCATTGGAACAGGGGATATTCTTTGATTTATCGGATGGCGGTGTTGTGTTTCTGCATTCCATGCTTATGAATATACCGGTTCTGATATGGACAATCGTGTATATGATTACGAATCGTTCACTTACATATGTCATTACATCAGCTGTGATGATTACTTCGTTCATAATTACCATGTATTCGGTACTTTCATATATCGGCAGCAGATATGAGCATTTTGAAAATGCCGTTCTGGCGAAGGACAGGATGCTTGATAAAGCAATGTATACCAACAGGGAGATGCTTGAAAAGCAGGAAAAGCTGTACTATGTAAATGAACAGCTCGCTCTTAAAAGAATTGAGCTTGAGAGTGCGAACAGTAAGATAAATGCCAATATACTTGAAATGCATTTCCAGAATGAGATGCTTCATTACTTCACAGAGGCATTCGATATAGTTAAGATCAATGATTACTTTGCAGGTAAGCTTATAAGCGATATCGGAATAAGGACTGCAGGCTTACTAAAGACAGCGGTAAACGGTGAAAGAAGCATATATGAGGATTATAAGAAGAATAATCCCATGTATGATATAAGTGCCAGATATAAGCTGTTTGGCGATATAAATGAGGCTGCGGCTGACGTGCTTTATGATATGTTTACCTGTGATGAGTTTATGAAAAGGCTTGAGGATGGGCATATCTTTATATGCGAAAATGTGAAACACACAGAGTACGAAGGGTTAAAAAGTTATCATATTCTTTCTTTTGCAGCCAAGCTTCTGCTTGTTGATGGAAGGTGTGCCGGGGTATACATACTGTGTCATAATGAACAGGATTTCTTCATGCACAGGGAAACCTTCTTCGACAATATCTTAGCTGAGCTTCAGGTAGGGCTTAACAATGCGTTCCTCTATTCACAGTTCGAGAATTTCGCAAAGAGGGATGGCTTGACAGGTTTATATAACAGACGTGTATTGAACAAGTTCATGGAGAAGTACAGACATCCTGATGCGGAGCTTTTAAAACAGACGGTGTATGCTGCGATGTTTGATATAGATAATTTTAAATCAATTAATGATAAGTATGGACACCTTTTTGGCGATGCGGCTATCATCGCGGTTGCCCAGACTATACAGAGAATTGCAGACGAGCATGGTGGCTCAAGCTACAGATATGGAGGAGAGGAGTTCGTAGTTCTGTTTATCGACAAGACGCTTGAAGAGGTTGTGAGCGTTGTTGAGAGTATACACAAGGCGATAAGGGAGAGGGAAATATCCTTTGGCGGGTATTCAATCTATATCAATACAAGCGCAGGCGTGAGTGCATATCCTGAGCTATGCCATGACCCTGCCTTGGTAATAGATAATGCCGATAAGGCGATGTATATTTCAAAAACAACAGGAAAGGGCAAAATAACCATTGACGGAACAAGCCCTAACATATAACATAAGAAGCAAAAAATGATTATGGAAATGGAGACATAGATGAGAGTAATGAGTATTGCCAGTGGAAGCAGTGGCAATTGTATATATGTGGGAGATGACAATACACATATTCTTATAGATACAGGAATCAGTAAGAAGAGGGTCGAGGAGGGGCTTAGGCTGCTTGATTTGTCAATTAAGGATATTGACGGTATTCTGGTAACACATGAGCATTCGGATCATATTTCGGGTCTTGGAGTTGTTGAGAGAGCAGGCGCAACACCTGTATATGCTACATGGGGAACCTTGCAGGGAATTAAAAACACTAATCTGGGGAAGCTGCCGGAGGGGATTTTTAATACGGTTGAATGTGATAGTCAGTTCAATATCGGCACACTTAAGGTTAGACCGGTAGCTACTTCACATGACGCACTATGCCCATGTGCATTTCGTGTAGAGTCCGATGACAAGGCATTCGGTCTGGTGACAGACCTTGGAGTGTATGATGATTACATAGTGGACAGCTTTTCAGGTGTCAACTGTATGCTTCTTGAAGCTAATCACGATATAAGAATGCTTGAAACAGGACCATATCCGTACACTCTGAAAAGAAGAATATTAGGGGAAAAAGGGCACCTGTCGAATGAGGCGGCAGGACAGCTTGTTGACAGGCTGCTGGGAAACAATGTCCAGGAGATTTTGTTAGGGCACCTCAGCAAAGAAAACAATTATCCGGAACTGGCTTATGAGACAGTCCGTACAGAGATTGATATGAGCTTTAGTGAGTACCATGCCTCAGACTTCAAGATAGAGGTTGCGGGACGTGACAAGCCGAGCCGTATCATTACACTGTAATTTATAAGAGAATATTTTCTCACGGATTAATTGCATCCGGGGAATGTTCATAAATATAAAACTTAAAACAGAAAGGGATAACACCATGAACAAGACAATTATTACTGTAGTAGGCAAGGACACTGTAGGAATCATCGCTAAGGTATGTACATACCTTGCAGATAATGGAGTAAATATTCTCGATATTTCCCAGACGATTGTTCAGGAATATTTTAACATGATGATGATTGTTGATATGCAGAAGGCAGCAAAGCCGTTTGCTGAGATTACAGAGGACCTTGACAAGCTTGGTGAGGAAATAGGTGTTAAGATAAAGTGCCAGCACGAGGAGATATTTACAAAAATGCACAGAATCTAAGGATTCATAATATCAAACTACGAGGAGAAGTTCTATGATTAACATTTTTGAAGTAAACGAGACTAATAAGATGATTGAGCAGGAGAACCTTGATGTGCGTACCATCACACTCGGTATTAACCTGTTAGATTGTGCGGATGCAGACCTTTCTGTGACTAATGAAAAGATATATAATAAGATAACAACTGTTGCAAAAGACCTTGTGAAGGTCGGAAAGGAGATAGAGAGGGACTTCGGTATTCCTATTGTAAACAAGAGAATATCCATAACACCTATCGCCCTTGTGGGTGCAGCATGCTGTAAGACACCGGAGGATTATGTGACTATAGCAAAGACGCTTGATAAGGCTGCACATGAGGTCGGCGTCAATTTTATCGGCGGATATTCGGCTATTGTAAGCAAAGGCATGACCAAGAGCGATGAGCTTCTTATACGTTCGATTCCGCAGGCACTTGCCTCTACAGAGCTTATATGCAGTTCGGTGAATGTCGGTTCAACAAAGACAGGTATCAATATGGATGCTGTCCGCCTTATGGGTGAGATAGTTAAGGAGACAGCAGAAGCCACCAAGGAGAAGGATTCACTTGGCTGTGCCAAGCTGGTTGTGCTCTGCAATGCACCGGATGATAATCCGTTCATGGCAGGAGCGTTCCATGGTGTGTCCGAGGATGATGCGATAATCAACGTAGGTGTCAGCGGACCGGGTGTTGTGAAGCATGTGCTTGAGCAGGTAAGAGGAGAGAGCTTCGAGGTTCTCTGCGAGACAATCAAAAAGACTGCGTTTAAGATTACAAGGGTAGGACAGCTTGTTGCACAGGAGGCATCCAAACGTCTTGGGATTCCTTTCGGAATCATCGACCTGTCACTTGCACCTACACCGGCAATAGGTGATTCTGTTGCTGATATCCTTCAGGAGATAGGACTTGAGAGAGCGGGCGCACCGGGCACCACAGCGGCACTGGCTCTTTTAAATGACCAGGTAAAGAAGGGCGGCGTTATGGCTTCATCCTATGTCGGCGGCTTAAGCGGCGCATTCATACCGGTGAGTGAGGACCAGGGAATGATTGATTCGGTGCTTGCAGGTGCGCTCACCATAGAGAAGCTTGAGGCGATGACCTGTGTATGCTCAGTCGGACTTGATATGATAGCTGTTCCGGGAGATACCAAGGCAAGTACAATATCCGGAATTATAGCAGATGAAGCTGCTATAGGAATGGTTAATCAGAAGACCACGGCGGTGCGTATTATTCCTGTTATCGGAAAAGGTGTGGGTGAGACTGTTGAGTTCGGTGGCCTTTTAGGATATGCACCTATTATGCCGGTTAACTCGTTCGACTGTTCAGCATTTGTCGGACGTGCCGGAAGAATACCTGCACCTATACACAGCTTCAAGAATTAAGCTGCTGAAATATACAGATAAAATATGGGAATATTAAAAACTGAAATACTGCCCCTGTTGGCACTGAGGTAAGACATGAATTCTAAAGAAATTGCAGAAATTAAAAAGACATTTAAAGATGATAGAAGCTCGATTTCCCGTATATGCGGATGCTATGTTGATGGTGAGAAGAATAAGGTGACGGAGTTTAAGGAGGCATTTCTTGCCCTTCCGGAGGAGGATTTGTTTAAGTACTTTTCCATATTTAAGAAGAGCCTTTCGGGAAGCCTTGGAAAGAATCTCCTCAATATGGAATTTCCGCTTGAGGAGGAGCTTGAAGGTGAGAAGTATGCTCTCCTGATGAAGCTTCGTGAGACGGAGCTTAAGGATGAAGAGGTGTTACATGCATTCTATGACCGTGTTATAGAGAACTATGACACAGTGGACAATTACCTTATACTGCTCATACATCAGGCGTACGATATTCCGGGAAAGACTTCAGACAATATAGAGATGGAGGACGCTTCCGATGAAGTGTTCTCCCACATACTCTGCTGTATCTGCCCGGTATCACTCACGAAGGCAGGGCTTTCATACTTTGCCTCGGAGGGCTGCTTCAGAAATAGAGTGAGGGACTGGGTTGTCGATATGCCGAGCATAGGCTTCCTGTTCCCGGCATTCAATGACAGAAGTACAGATTTACATAGCCTTCTGTACTATACGGCAAAGCCTGATGAGCTGCGGCTTGACTTCGCCGAACCGGTGCTTGGGTGCAACATTCCTATGTCGGCGGGAAATCAGAGAGATACCTTTAACGGTGTTATCGAGGAAGCACTTGGTGAGAAGTGCGACTTCGAGGTGGTCAAGAATATCCACGAGATAATCAACAATAAGATTGAGGAGACGAAGGAGGAGCCTGAACCATTAGAGCTTAACAAGCATGAGGTGAAGCAGATTCTTTCGGACAGCGGTGTGGAAAATGAGCTTCTCGAGCGCTTTGACAGGTGCTATGACAGTCAGGCAGGTGAACAGACGCCTCTTCAGGCGACGAACATTGTTGAGACGAGAAAGTTCGAGATAAAGTCTCCGGCGGTTGTGGTAAAGGTCAAGCCGGACAGGACGGATCTTGTCGATACGAGAATTATTGACGGAATACCATACCTTACAATCAGAATTGAGGACATGGTTGAGGTGAACGGAATACCGGTCAATTTTCCGGGAGTGCCGGTAACGCGTGCATATGATGGGGACGGTGCGGCAGAGGAGAACATAGAGACAGAATAAAAGGCTTGCTGAGAGACTGCGACGAATAAAAAGAGCATACAGTGGAACTCTATCTATAGAAGTGAAATATATTTTCAAAGCTATATGAAAGAGAGGGACACAGTATGGACAATGATGGAATGCCAATGGAAGGGATGGTCGGAATAGGCGGCTATCCCTTCGGCTTTATGGAAGCGCTTGCCATGGACGAGCGCCTGATGACAGGTTATGCCGGACTCACCGAGGCGCAGAAGGAGGACCTTATATTCAGATATAGGGACGCCGGGACTGAGGACGCAAGGCGTGAGCTTCTAAAGATGATTATGCCGGGGAATGAGTGATTCTTGCAACACCGGATCTATATTCGTCGGGCATTGTGTACCCGAACTTGTCCGCAACGATAGAGGAATATATATCAGAAGCAAGAATATCATAGTGCATAACCGACTGTGCATTTTCATCCAATAGAGGCATGGATTTGCCAAGGCTGTTGATAAGAATTGTATCACAGCCTTTTTTTATTGCACCGATAAAGGTCTGCCCTGATGGCGACAGTGCCAGTATGCGCGCATAAGGAGAGTACCCCTTACGAAGATAATTTACTGCGATCCGGCAGGCTTCATCGGTGTATCCGGTGAGAAGATGGAGCATGGCGCGCTTAATGCGTGCTGCGGTCATTTCTTTTGTCTTAATGCGCAGAATAAAATCCTCATAGCTGCCGCTGAACAGAGAAGTACCTTCTTTGTCAAGCAGCCGCTGTATACGGTTTGAAAGTGACGGGGTGAAGTCACAGAAATCCTCAAGGTGGCTGCGGTTCATAAGGATGGCATAGCGGATGAGTGTAAACATATCGTCATTAAAGACAGGAAATATTCTGTTATAGCCGGACAAAGCAGAATGGGCACTTGCGGCAGGAAGAGTCTCTGACATAAAAGCCTCAAGCTCCGGCGGTATGCTGTTATTTGATAAAAAATGACCTGATTTTATAATGTTTTCGGTTGTTGTCCTAAATGCGGAAGCGGATATATGCCCGCCTGCTTTAGAGTAATTTATGTCATTGTAGCCTAAGCCTGAACGCTGTACTGCTACAGGCTGTATGTCCGAGGACATTTTTTTAATGGCTTTTATATACTCTATTGCAAGAGTATTATTGGGAGTGAAGATTGCGTTGGTACCGCTGCAGGCTGAATATGCCTGTCCTAATGCTGCCGGAAATGACATCCCTGATGTGAGGCAGGAATTCAGGACTGCTTTAAATTCCGGAGGCTCTTTTATAAGCAGTTCTGCTGCAGCTGAAAGAGCAGCTATATCGCTGCTTTCAGTTCCAAACACAAGAAAATCTATTTTTTTAAGGGAATTGAGCAGGGCTATTGCACCGGATGCGAAAAACTCCGCACTTGATGTCGCATATACAAACGGAAGCTCGAAAACTATGTCAGCTCCACAATCTATTGCGGCAGCAGCACGGGCATGCTTAGGGGCGATAGCTATATCGCCGCGCTGTGTAAAGCCTCCGCTGAGCACTACAACAATACAATCGGCACAGGTTATGCGCCTTGCCTCTTTTATTATATATTCATGACCTGAGTGAAGCGGATTAAATTCCGCAATAATAGCTGTTGTAATCATATTTTATCCACATTTTGTTCCTTTATATATGAATGATTTTGCAAATACACAAAATTATTTTTATATTATATCCTAAATGCCGGGAAAAGTAAAATCCGGTTGAAAAAGTTGTGATTTTTTACATCTGGATTATGCAGAAAAATAATATTGCTTATTGTTTTTTATATGGTAGAATATATATGATTCGGGTGCAATTATAAGAACACCCCTGGGAAATGAGGATTGATATGGAAAATAAAAAATTAAATGTAAAGATGATATATACAGTTATAGGAATAGCGTCATTGACAGCTGCGTTTGTATGTGTGGTGGTGCTTGCCGTGAAGCAGTATAGATTATGGAAATCAGGGCAGATGTATGAAAAACTTGCCGAAAGCACCACTGTGCCGTCAACGACAATGCCTTTAGAAGGGGATATGGATGAGGGTACAACACAGGAGCTTGAAGGATATAAAAGAGAAGCTGCGAGATTGATTACGAAATATGGTATAGATGTACCTGAAAAAAATATTGATTTTGATAAATTACATAAAGAGGTATCTGAGGATATATATGCATGGATATATATACCGAATACACATATTGATTATCCTGTATTTCAGCACCCTACTGACAACAGTTATTATCTTGAACATAACATTGACGGAAGCGAGGGCTATCCGGGATGTATATATACTGAGAATTATAATGCCAAGGATTTTTCAGATCCGCATACGGTTATATATGGTCACAATATGCGTGATACAACAATGTTTTCGGATCTGCATCTGTATGAGGATGAGGAATTCTTTGAAAACAACAGATACGTGTATATATATACGGAGGATATGGTATATGTTTACAAGATATTTGCGGCATATCAGACAAATAATGCCCACCAGCTTTTGAACTATGATTTTTCACAGAAGGAAACAGTTAAAATGTATCTCGAGAATACTGCTATGCGTATGCAGGAGCCTATGGTATATGATGATACAACTGTTTTTTCAGGGGATGACCAGATATTGACGCTGTCAACATGTGTAATGACAGAAAGGCAGTTCCAT
>OGKZ01002317.1_pt1 | contig 10291 bp, 9 predicted proteins | sample 1572571 | NCBI WGS metagenome assembly OGKZ01 (sample SAMEA2581906, study PRJEB24529) | metagenome | biome: Human gut stool | place: China | collected 2011 | reverse complement strand
CTTTTTCCTAACTTTTACCAGACTAATCATCTTATTTTCTACACTAAGAACTTGAAAAATATACCCTTCACATTCGGTTTCAAATTGTTCGTTATCTTCGGGTATCTTGCCTAGCTTATATATAAGATATCCATTAATTGTATCAATGTCTTCACAGTCAAACTTAATATCCAATATATCTTCTATTTCTTCTAATGTTGTCTGACCTTTTATAATATATGTTCCATCTGGCTGTTTGCTTATCAGTTCTTGCTCATCATCATATTCATCGAGAATATTCCCAACAATCTCTTCAAGAATATCTTCCATAGTAACAATACCTGTTGTCTGACCATATTCGTCTACAACTATTGCTATATGTACTTTTTCTGCCTGCATTTCCTTAAATAAAACACTGATATTTCTTGTTTCTGGTATACAATACGCTTCAAAAAGAACTTGCTCCTTTATCTCAAGGAGCTTCTTGCTTCTCATACTCTCATCAACGTATACCTTTAATAAATCTCTTATATGAAGAATACCAATTATCTATACTATCCTCATACACTGGATACCTTGAAAAATTCTCATCTAATATAAATTGAAATGCTTCTTCAACTGTAACATTACAATTAATTGCCACAATGCTTTTTCTATGAGTCATAATATCATGAGCCTGCTTTTCTCCAAACTCAAAAATGTTATTAATCATCTCCGCTTCGTTTTCTTTTAAAACTCCGCTCTCATGGCCTTCATTTACCATATCAATGATTTCTTCTTCAGTAACCTTATCCGACTTTACTTTTTTAAGAAATGCTTTCTTCAAATTAGAAAATAACCCTTGATTTGTTTCCGCGGGATATCCATCGCTCATATCATATTGTCCTTTCATCTTCAAATAAATATATAAACTGTTTGTATATAATCAACAAAAAACAGTTGTAGTATTTCTATAAATATATCATATTGTCAATATATCGTCAATTTTTTCTTTAAAGTTATAGCTTCTCTTGTTCCTGCATTTCAAGACTTACAAGCAGAGCATGGTTTACTTGATTTATAATATCTTTGTCAAGGTGACATACTTTATCTTTTAGGCGTTTTTTGTCAATAGTTCTTAATTGCTCAAGAAGTATTACAGAGTCTTTTACAATATTACACTTCATTGAGTCTATCTCAACATGGGTCGGAAGCTTTGCTTTATTCATCTTAGATGTTATAGCAGCGCATATCACTGTTGGACTGTGTTTATTACCTGTATCATTTTGTATTATTAACACTGGTCTTATGCCCCCTTGTTCAGAGCCTACGACTGGTCTTAAATCTGCGTAAAATATATCTCCTCTTTTAATTACCAATTTATTCACACTCCCCAAAGCTCATTATTGGACTGATACTCTTAATATTTTGATATCAGTTTTACTATTAATTAACCTGTATACTTATATATATGTACTTACAGGTATTTACAACTCTTTATTCGTAGTATCTCCAGCTTGCGGACGTGTATTCATTTTCATCTAAATATTTAGATATTTTTTAATTTCCAATTTTCGTGAAAATAATCGTGACTTCCAATATACTGACCATTATAATAATAATTTCTTGGTATTCTCTTGCCTAAATCACATACAAATTTATAGTTAAATGTACCTGCAAGGTCAGCAATTTCTTCTATAGAGATATAATTATCTTTATCATGTCCTATAAGTGTTACTATATCTCCACGTTTTACATTATCTATATCTGTTACATCAACCATCATTTGGTCCATACAGACTCTTCCTACTATATTAGCCTTTTTACCAGCTACAAGCACATATCCTTTAGACGATAATGCTCTTGGATATCCGTCACCATATCCTACTGATACTGTAGCTATCTTTGTTTTTTTAGTTGTAGTATAAGTTCCACCATAACTAATTTTTTGTCCTGCCTCTAATTCCTTAACCATTGTTATATGACTCTTTAATTCAATGGCTGGTGATAACTTTACTTTTGATTTGTCTACTTCTTCTGATGGATACATTCCATACATTGCAATTCCAAGTCGTACCATATCAAGATTAACTTGTGGCATATCTATTATTGCGGCACTATTAGAACAATGTCTTGTTTCAAATGTTATACCCTCAGCTTCAAGTTCATCTAAGAATTTTTTAAACTTATTAAATTGAGCTTCAGCCGATGTTTTATCTTTTTCGTCTGATGCTGCAAAATGTGTAAAAATTCCTCTAGCATTAATGTTTTTAAGTTTTTTTATCTGCCTTACGATTTCTTTTCCACTCTCATCAGGTTCAAGACCAATTCTTCTCATTCCTGTATCAACTTTAATATTGCAAAGTGCTTTTTTACCTAACCTTTGAGCGACTTCATCAAGCTCTTTGGCAGTTTCTATATCGAATACTGTAGCATCTATTTCATGCTTTACAAGTTCTTCGTACTCATCGGGATTGACATATCCTAATATTAATATTTGCTTATCAATTCCATTTTCTCTAAGATTAACAGCTTCATCAAGAGTAGCAACAGCATATCCATTTACTAAATCATAAACGGCTTTTGATACTGCTATATCTCCATGTCCATATCCATCTGCCTTTACTACTGCTAATGCCTTAGTACCTTCCTTTGTAAGATTTTTTAATGCCTTTACATTTTCTACAATTGCATCAAGATTTATGTCTGCGTATACTCTGTAATATTTTTTCATAACATTCTCCATTCCCATATTTATAAGTCAAGTATGTATTCCACCACTTATTATCTTTTACAATATAAATGTTATACTTACTTGGTAGTATTAAATTGTTGTGTACTCCAATAATTTATCTATAGTCAATACAATTTGAACCGCAACGTCATAATTATACGACAATTCAAACACGCTATCAAGTACTCTAATACTAAGTTTTTGTATTTGGCACTATTAGTTTTTTGAAAGATATCATTATTATATAAAACATTCACACACCAGTGAAAGTACAGTCATCTATATTTGTATGCCATTATCGAACAAGTATGTTCGCTACTGTCATACAAATATAGATAATTGTTCTTTAAATGGTGCATTCATTATTTCATATAATAATGATATCTTACGAAAGTGTAGTGTAATACTAAATAAGAAAACTTAATACCATATAATTGTTAAATTTTAATATACTATCTATAGTCTTTGAATACTTGTGGAATTGCTTCTGCTATATCCATTGCTTTCATGCTTGTTTCACCATATATACTCTTTGCAAAATCACCAGCTTTTCCATGTATATATACGCCAAGCGCAACTGCTTTTACAAGAGAATAAGAAACACCACCATCATTTATAAGCCCTGCTATAACTCCCGTTAATACATCACCAGAACCACCTGTTGCCATGCCTGCATTTCCTGATGTGTTAATATACACCTCATCACCATCTGTAACTATAGTTCTTGCGTCTTTAAGTACACAAATAATACCATATTCCTTAGAAACTTCCTTAGCACAATCAACTGGGTCACTTTTAATTTTATCAATTGTCTTTTTTGTAAGCCTTGCCATTTCTCCTATATGAGGTGTAATAATTACATTTGTCCTTTTATTTTCAATTTCCGTACGTTTTATGTAATCTCTTAATTTAGCTTTTAAATTTTCATCAGAAGCAATAATATTTAATGCGTCAGCATCTATTATAAAAGGCTTTGATTGTGTGTTTATTATTTTATCTATTACACATTCTACTATCTGAACTGCTCTTTTTGAAGTTGAAAGTCCCGGCCCTATTATTACACAAGACGACCAATCTATAGAACTTTCTATATCTTTTGCAAGTTGCGCATATTCAAGCGCATCGTGTTCATTTTCGTTATTATAACACTCTATAATTGCTTCTGGCACATGCGACAATATAAGATTTCTATTATTAGAATGTGTGAATACTTTAACAAGTCCACTTCCACTCCTATATGAAGCAAGTGCCACCATACACGCCGCACCGCCCATATTTTCTGAACCTGCTATTATAAATGTCTTTCCAAATGTTCCTTTATTTCCATGAATATCTCTTTGTGGCAGTTCTAACACATCTTGATTAGTAATCTTTCTTGCTGACACGCCCGTATGTTTGTATGCTTCTTTTGCAAAACCTATATTACTTACATATACATTTCCTACATAATCTGCACCCGGATACAACACAATTCCAACCTTATTGTAGCCAAAGGTTACTGTAATATCTGCTTTTACTGCACAATTCATTATATGACCATTAGAAGCATTTACACCTGACGGAATATCAACTGCAACCACAACGTTCTCATCATTTTTGAACGCATTAATTTCTTCAATTATCTGTTTATATCCACCTTCAATATCCCTTGAAAGTCCAATTCCAAATATAGCATCTACTATTACATTATATTCATCAAAAACTGCGTTGTTTCTTACTTGTATATCAAGATTTCGTGCGATTTCAAGTTGTAGTTCATACTCATCCGTACCCCTTTTATTCTCATCCCCAACAGTTAATATATCACACTTAATATCTCTTTCATTTAACTGTCTTGCAACAGCAAGTCCATCTGCGCCATTATTGCCATGGCCACATACACAAAGTACTTTAAGTTTATCACTTTCTATTTTTTTATCTTGAGTATAAGAAATAATTCTTTCTGTTACAGATAATGCCGCTCTTTCCATTAACACTAATGACGGAATTTTTTTTAATTGTATAGAAAATGTATCAACTTCTTTTGTCTGTCTTGCATTAAGTAAATACTCCATAATAACCTACCTCCAATAAATACTCTATAATCACACTATATAATATAAAGTTTTGTTCCCCTATAGTCTTTATTAATTAGAAAAAAGGGCTATCTCATTAAGAAAATTTATACAAAATAATAATTTCATATTCTGTATAAATTTTCATTAATGCGACAACCCAATTAATTATTCTTCATAATATTCCTCTGTACCGTCATTAATTCTATCCATTTTACCCATAAGCTCTGTGCCAAATATAGCGTGCATTCCACTGTACAGATTATCGTTAATTTCTTCTTTATCTTGTCTTATAAGAAGATTTTTCTTTAACATTACTCTTGTCTTTTCTATCCATTCATCAAGAACAGCAAGCTCTTTGTCATTCTTATTAATAGTTTCATAACACACTTTAACAGTTTCAAGCATTAACTTCTGATTAGCTCTTTGAAGTTGTGTAGGAACATCCTCTGCCTTTCCTCTTAGCTCGTCAAGTTTGTCTTTGGCTTCAATTATAAGGCTTTTGCTTTGCTGCATTCTTTTCTTATGCTTCTTTTCGTCAGCCTCATCCATATTCTGTACAATACCATTCATAAGCTGACCCTTTAGTTGTTCAATGCCTTTAATGTCATCCAATACTTGTCCTTGTTTTTTTAACAATTCATTAACTCGTCTTTCCCAGTAACGTATCTCATCTGTTTTAATATGCTCTGGCATTAGTTGATACCATCTCTGGTCTAATGTCAATATTGGAAGATTTTTAAATGTTCTAGAATTTTTTAGAGCTTTGAACGTAATTTCTGACATATATTTTCTCCTTGCTTTTTTCCAAATGTGATAAAAGCCTGACTTTTGGCACTAAAGGTCTGTTAATAACTTTTATTCTTCTTTATTACGGCTTGCAATACTATAAGATAATCTCATAAGACTTTCTGACAAATGTACATTTTCTACAATAACATCATCTGATAGATTAAGGTCTGTATGTGCAAAATTCCAAATTGCCTTAATACCTGCGTCAGCTACAATTTTTGCAACTTCTTTTGCTGCTCTTTTTGGTATAGTTATCAAGCATTTGAACTTTAAGTCCTCTTATTTCCTTACCTTCAAGATCTGGATTATTATCAAAGATACCTTTAATAACAAAGCCTCTCTTTTCAAAGTCACCATAATTGATTATAGCCTGACCAAGATTACCAGTACCTATTATAATCATTTTATGTTCTCTATCTATTCCAAGTATTTTAGCTATCTCGTCATAAAGGTACTTAACATTATAACCATAACCTTGCTGACCAAAGCCACCAAAGTTATTAAGGTCTTGTCTTATCTGTGAAGCTGTAACCTTCATCTTTGCGCTTAATTCTTTTGATGATATTCTTTGAACATCACTTTCTATAAGTTCTCCTAAATATCTATAATATCTAGGTAATCTTCTTATTACTGCTGAAGATATCTTCTTTTCTCCGTCCATTATACATTACCTCATTTCCAACGCACATCGTTAAATATTGTTAATTATATATCATTAATAAGAAATTGTCAAAATTTTATTTACATAAGTTGCCGTATTTTGCATTTTTAATTTTTTGAAGATAGCAGTAGTATATAAACAAACACACACCAGTAAAAGTACAATCAACCATATTTGTATGTCATTATCGAACAAGTTTGTTCGCTATTGACATACAAATATAGCTGACTGTTCTTTTAATGGTGCATTTATCGTTTATATACTACTACTATCTCACACAACTTTTTTGCCATGCAAAATACTAGATTTTTTATTATTTAGTCATCAAGCAAATATTAACAATTTGCTTATAACATCTAAAAAATAGGTTTTTATTTAATAACATTTAATTTAGCCTAATATCTTCTTAGCAATGTCAACAGATTCTTTTGCGTCTTTTGCGTAGAAATCGGCGTGTATTTCTTTTGCATATTCAGGAGTAAGAACCGCTCCACCAACAAATATCTTACAGTCAAGATTATTTTCATGGATAAGCTCAATAGTTTCCTTCATTGATACAAGTGTTGTTGTCATAAGAGCAGAAAGACCTACAAGTTTTGCATTATGCTCTTTAATTGCATCAACCACAGCTTGATACTCAACATCTTTTCCTAAGTCAATTACATCATAGCCATAATTTTCAAGAAGTACTTTAACAATATTCTTTCCAATGTCATGCACATCACCCTTAACGGTTGCCATAACAATCTTACCCTTACTTTCAGGCTTTTTATCACTAAGCACCATAGCTTTTCTTATTTCTTCAAATGCCGCCTGTGCAACTGATGCGGACATAATAAGCTGTGGAAGGAAAATTGTTCCTTTCTCAAAATCAACACCAATCTTGTCAAGCGCAGGAATAAGTATGTTATTAACTATCTCCATTGAGTCTGTTGTTTCAAGCATTTGCTTAGTAAGCTGCGCTCCTTCACTCTTAAGTCCATTAAGAACAGCTTGATATAAAGGATTAGCACTCATAGGGTCATCTGAATTTTCCCCTTGATTATTAACTTGTGCTTCTGTCACAGCTTTTGTATTAGCCGCTGGATTAATCTTTGTAACCTTTGGCATATTAGCATAAGCCTTAATAAAATCTACAGAATTCTTATCAATGTTAGCAAGAAGCTTGTAGGCTCTTACCGCACCTGTCATTTCTTCGATATTAGGGTTAATGATAGGCAAGTCAAGTCCATTTGTAAGTGCCATTGTAAGGAAAATGTGATTTACAAGGACTCTGTTTGGAAGCCCAAATGAAATATTTGATACTCCAAGAACTGTCTTTAAACCTAATTCAGTCTTTACTCTGTGAAGTGCGTTGAGTGTTTCCATAACGCCCTCCTGCTCTGCGGAAGCTGTAAGCGTAAGACAATCTATGTAAATATCTTCTTTTGGAATACCAATTGCCATTGCTCTGTTCATAATCTTTTCAGCAATCTTAAATCTATCTTCGGCTTTAGGTGGAATACCATCTTTATCAAGTGCAAGACCAACTACTGCTGCACCATATTTCTTAACAAGTGGTAACACATTGTTAAGTGACTCCTCCTCACCATTTACTGAATTAACTATTGGCTTACCATTATACACTCTTAAAGCTGCGTCAAGTACTTCTGGAATTGTAGAGTCTATCTGTAATGGAACGTCTACTATAGCTTGAAGTGCCTTAATTGTATCTATCATCATATCCTTTTCATCAATACCCGGAAGTCCAACATTGACATCAAGAATATCTGCACCTGCGTTAATCTGCTCCAATGCTTGATTTAATATGTAATCTATATCATGTCTTAAAAGTGCTTCTTTAAAAAGCTTCTTTCCTGTAGGATTAATTCTCTCGCCAATTATTCTAGGCTCTGTTATATCTACTGTACTTGTAGCTGAACATACTGCCGCTGGAATATCCTTTTCTTTTTCAAAGCCTGCGTTTCCATTTTCTTTAAGCATTGTTGCAAGCTCTTTAATAAATTCTGGATTACTTCCACAACAACCACCAAAACACTTAATTCCATACTTTCTTAAGTCCTTCATCATATCAGCAAATTCTGACGCAGTTACATTGTATTCGTTTGTCTTAGGGTCGGGAAGTCCCGCATTCGGTTTCACGATAATCGGCAGGTTTGTCCACTCGGAAAGCTTTGCAACGACCGGCTCTAATTCTGCCGGTCCTAACGAACAGTTGACACCCAGCGCATCTACACCCAGTCCGCTAAGAGTCAGTGCCATGGATTCAATACAACAGCCTGTGAAAGTTCTCTGATTGATTTCAAAAGTCATTGTAACCGCTACCGGTAAATCCGAATGTTCTTTTGCCGCAAGTACCGCCGCTTTACATTCAAGCAAATCGGTCATGGTTTCAAAAACGACAAGGTCTGCGCCTGCCGCGCTGCCCGCTTCAACGATTTCACGGTACATATCATAAGCTTCTTCAAAAGAAAGTGTACCGGTCGGCTCTAAAAGCTGTCCAATCGGACCGACATCTAAAGCGACAAGTGCCTGCGGATTGACATTTTCACATGCCTGCTTTGCATTTTTAATGGATGCCTTTACAATCTCATCAACACTTTTTCCGCATTCTTCCAGCTTATAACGGTTTGCACCGAATGTGTTGGCATAGATGACATCTGCACCCGCACGCAGATACTTTTCATGAATCCCGACTAAAAGCTGTGGCTGGGTAATACTTAATACTTCCGGTGTTTCGCCCATTTTCATGCCTGCCGCCTGAAGCATTGTCCCCATTGCACCGTCAAATACAACGTATTCTTTTTTCAAGAGTTCCCTAAAATTTTTATCCATTACAATGACCACCCTTTATTCTGTACTGACATTTTTCTCTCATATTACAGGTCTGACAGCCTCTTGCCACACCCTTTACCGGTTCTTTGGACAACCCGATAACCGCTGTTACGGACTTTGTCGGAATCAGCATAAATGAACTGCTGACACTTAATCCAATCTGCTTCGGAGCATTAAGCAGTGCCACAAAATCTTTTTGCTGTTCTATCGGCAAATCGCCATAGCCCAGCCCGAACCGGAACGTCTGATAATACCCTTGTGTCTGTTCTTTTAAAATCTGCTCGAATTTATCACATACCTGCTCGACTGCCACACTTGCAAGGCTGTCCATTACAAATGCTTTCGTAATGTCGGATACCTGTGCAATCCGTAACTGTCTGTCGATTCCGTCCGATATGGTTGCCGCAAAAAATGCTGCCTTTTCACAGCCCTTTAAATGTTTTTTTATGGAATTGCCGCGCAGTATAAAATCCGTGCCTTCCGCACACACGCCCTCCTCACATTCCCTGATATCAAAAATGCGGTAGACATAACGCGGTCTTGCCTGTGCAAGCACCGTTTTCTCACAGTCCTTCATCAATGCCATAAACGCACTATCCGGAGTCTGTCCGCCGCTTCCAAGATACCGCAGAGCTTCCTGCATATTCAGATTGTCTAATTGTATCAGTCTTTCCATATGAAATATTTCCCTATAAATGCTAATATAATGTTATAGCCCTCTTCAAAGGAACCGGCATCGACCCACTCCTGTCTTGTATGCGCACCGCCGCCTCTGTAGCCGCCGAAACTGACCGCCGGGATTCCCATGGACAGCGGGATATTGCAGTCCGTTGAACCACTGCGCCGTACCGGCTCTCGACCCGTATACCGGCAGATGACTTCTGCTGCCGTATCCGCAAGTGCCTTTTGTACCGCTTCGGGTACACCGTTTCCTGTCGGACGGAAACCGGTCAGTTCATACGATATCTGCACTTTGGCAAACCCCTCTGCATTATTAAAAGAATCAAAAATATTGCAGAGCTGTTCATCAATCTTTTGCAGTGCCTGTGCATCATCGGAGCGCACTTCTGCAAGAAATGTACACTTTTGTGCAATCGTATTGACTGAGGTACCGCCTTCTATCATTCCGACATTATACGTTGTCTGCGTGCCTTCGCAGGGCTTTATGCGATAAATTTCATGAATAATTTCTGCCGCCGTTTCAATCGCACCTTTTTGTCCGAATGCGTGAAATGAATGTCCGCCCGGCGCCGTCAC
>OGKZ01002308.1_pt1 | contig 10340 bp, 9 predicted proteins | sample 1572571 | NCBI WGS metagenome assembly OGKZ01 (sample SAMEA2581906, study PRJEB24529) | metagenome | biome: Human gut stool | place: China | collected 2011 | reverse complement strand
CACAATGGTCAGGATCTCCATAGAGGACAGATCCAGATCGTCCATCAGGACGCTGCTTTCGGTCACATCCTCCGGCGATACCTCTGCGACATCCTCCAGAATAGCCGTGATCTGAGAAATGATTTCTGCACGTTCCATCGTATTATGCTTCCTTTCTGTTGCGTATTACTTGCGCACCAGCTTGCCTGCGCCGTTGCGGGGCAGCGGCGTTTTGCTGAATTCCACCACGCCAATGCGCTTGTACAGCGGGACGGTGCGGTTCATCTGGGCAATAAAGTCCCGCACCGTCTGCTGGTGCTCCTTTTCACAGTATACCACAACACCTATCTTTTTGCCCAGTTCTTTTACGATACATTCCTGTACGGCAGGACATTTTTCTAACATGCCCTCCAGCTCTTCGGGACTGACGTTCTCGCCGCTGTCCAGAATGATCAGGTTCTTCTTGCGGCCGGTAATGTAGTAGTAGCCGTCCTCGTCCACCCGGGCAAGGTCGCCGGTGTGGAACCAGCCGTCCTTGTCGATGACCGCAGCGGTGGCCTCGGGGTCCTTGTAGTAGCCCAGCATGATGCTGTCGCCCCGGATGCACAGCTCTCCGTCCGGCTCGAGCTTGTAATCCAGATAATCATTGCCCTGTCCCACAGCGCCGATGTGCTTTGCATCCTGCGCGTAGTTGATGATGCCATCGCCGCAGGTCTCGGTAGCGCCGTAGGTCTGCACCACGAACATCCCGTTAGTGGCCATATCCAGCATCACCTGCGGGTCAAACATCGCAGAGGAGCAGATGGGCACCCACAGCTCGCCCAAGCGCTCCTTGCGGCCGCGCATCACGTCCTTGTGCAGGGAGTTCATGATCACCGGCACCACCGCCATGACCTGACTGGGCATCCGCCGGATCTCCTTATAGAAATTGCGGATATCGCCGCTGATGTTCAGCGCCCAGCCCCCGTGTGCCCAGGAGAACAGGCAGATGAATGCGCCCAGATGGAACATGGGCAGCACCGTGTACTGGCTGACCACAAGCTCCGGGTCGTGCTTATACTCCATCATGCGCTCACCGATCTGCACATGGGCGCGCATCACGCTGAAGAAGTTACGCTCGCTCAGCATCACGCCCTTGCTGCGGCCGGTGGTGCCGGAGGTGAACATCAGGATCATCAGGTCATCGTGGCCGATGCAGCGGGGCATCTCTGCCACCGGCTCATAAGCGCGGAAGCCGTCCATGGGGCGCAGGATGCTGCCGTAGGCGGCCTGCAGCTGCTCTTTTGTGCCGTAGTCGTCGCCGTCGGTCAGGATGGCAGCGGGGTCCACCAGCCCCAGCTCGTAGGACAGCTCGTCCCAGCTCTTGTGCTGGTTGAGCAGTACCAGCACGCCGCCCGCCAGAATGATGCCGAAGGTGTTCACGGCATATTCGTAGCTGTTTTTATTCAGCAGGCAGATCTTTTTGCCCTTGATATCCGGGATGGTGCTCTGGAAGTAGTTGACCGCACGGCGGATGTCCCGCGCGTAGTCCTTATAATGGACTGCGGTCACCTCGTCCGTTTCCTTATCATAAAAGCGGAGCGCCACACGCTCCGAAAAACGCTGTTCCATATTCAGGGTGACCAGATCATACACGTTGTCCAATACCTTGATCATTGTATTTTCCTCCTGCGTTGTTATTTCATCCTGCGGCAGTGTGCTGCACTGTGCTCAGTATACAATATTTTCCAATGCAATGCAATACTTCTGCAACATTTAATTTCTCACTTTGACAACTTTCAATTGCGCATCTTGGGATACGCCCCGGCCAAATTCTACCTTTCGTTGCAATCCGCCGGTTTTCGTGCTACAATTTTTAGCGCAAAATACCAGTTCCGGTATGGTGCAGACTGCAAAACAAAATTGACAGTCTCTATAAAAAGCATTATACTAGCCATATATCATGGCAATGCTGTATAAAAACTGATCATTTGCGCCGTATCCGGCTTTTTTCTCGAGGGGGTATTGGCCCGGCGCAGGGAAGGAATCTTTCATGGAAACAACCAAGCCCCGCACTGTCAACTCCATCGGGATGTTTGATATGCTCAAGGGCGCTGGGATGCTGGCCATCGTGCTGGGGCACACTGCGGAGCTTTACCCATTCCAGCTGGAGGGCGGCCTGTCGCTGACGGCCTTTGTCGGCTTTATCTACCGCGAAACGCTGATGGCGGCCTTTTTTATTGCCAGCGGCTACGGCTTCCGCAAGCGCTCCATCAGCAAGTGCATCCACCAGCAGCTCAAAAGCCTGCTCAAGCCCTTTTGCTACACTGCGGTGTTCACCACGGTGCTGCACTTCATCATTCATTATAAAACCTTTCACTATCTGCCCGGCTCCATGACTGAAAGCATCAAGGTGGCAGGCGGCTTTCTGCTGGGTCTGCCCCATACTGCCACCTACTTCGGGCAGGAGTTCTTTTCCTGTGGGCCCATGTGGTATCTGCTGGCGCTGTTGATGGGCTGGATCTTACTGGACGTTATCCTGAACATCTTCCCGGAGCGGTACATCCCTTGGGCGGTGGGCGGTGCCGCCCTGCTGGGCTGGGGTGCCAGCCTTGTATGGGAGCTGCCCTTCTGCCTGATCCAGGGCGCGGTGATCACGCCGTACCTGTACCTTGGCTACCTTGCCAAACGGCAGCATTGGCTGGATCAGCCTTTGTCCCGCCGGATGTCCTGCATCCTGTGGGCAGCCGTACTGCTGATCCCGGCAGCCGCCCTTGCCACCCGCCGCACCGACTGTGTATCCATGGCCGAGTGGTCGCTGGGCCCCATCAGCATCCTGCTGGACGGCCTTGCCGGTCTGCTGTTTATCCGGCTGTTTTTGCGCTGGAGCCAGCGCCGCAACCCGCTGGTGCGCTTTTTCGAGGCCATCGGCCGCCGTTCCCTGTACATCTTCTGCGTACATACGGTGGAGCTGATCGCCATTCCGTGGTATCTGTTCGCCGCCAAATACGCCGACCGCCCTGTTTTGGGCATCAGCCTGCAATACATCCTTTCGCTGGGCTCCATCTGGCTGATCTGCGCCCTGCTGCAGCGGCGGCGGGATCTGATCATCAAGTTGTTCCCCGCCCGGCGGCGCACCCCTCAGGTACATTACGCCCCGCGGCACTGATTTTTCTGAATGTTTTGGCTGCGGCGGTGCAGCTGTTATAGGATAAAGGAAGAGGAGGATCCCGTTATGAACCACGATGCCCCCATGACCCCTGCTGCCATGCAGGCGCACATTGCCGAGCTGGAGCAGCAGCTCAAGCTTTCGGACGAGGGTGTTTCCCAGCTGGCGCAGCGGTGTCTGGAGCTGGAGCAGCAGCTGCTGGCTTGCCAGACCGAGCTTGCCAAGCACAGCGCCGAGGCTGAGAATATCACCCTTACCCTGCCGCAGCTGTTCTACGACACCGGCAGCGGCTTTTCGCCCCGGGAATGCCTGACTGCCACCGAGGATGTCTACAACGAACTGACCCACGAGGTCTCGGTCACCTTTGTCCTGCCGGAGGACGCACGCGCCATCCGTCTGGACCCCGGCGAGTTGGCCTGCTGCATCACCGACCTTGCCATCTCGGACGAGCGCATCAGCTTCCAGTCGGTCAACGGCCTTCTGCTGCAGGAGGACAGCCTGCTGTTTTTGGACGTAGACCCCAACCTTTCGCTGCACTGCACCACCGGCTTTGGTGCCGGCATGAAGTTTGCGGTGAACTATCACTATTACCCGCTGGGACGTTTTCTGCACGAGCAGCCCGGCAAGTCTCTGCTGCGGGCGCTGAACGACCTGAAGCTTGAGAACGCCGCTGCCGCGCAGGAGGCAGAGGAAGTATTGCAGGCCAGCCGCGCCGAGTGTATGCGGCTGAACCAGCAGCTGCTGACCTTGCAGGGCATCCAGCACGAATATCAGGTTTCGCTGGAAACGATGCGCGCCAGCAGCAGCTGGCGGCTGACCGCCCCGCTGCGCAGACTGCTGAACCTAGTGCGCGGTCACTGAGCCCGCCCGATATTCTGCCCGGAGGAGTTGGATCATGTACACCAGTTACAGTACCCTGCAGCGCAAGCAATTGTCCAAGCAGGTCTATACCGATACCCAGAGCACCTATCTTCTGGTCTATGCGCCGGGGCGTCACAAGGCGCTGCAAGCGGCGCTGCAAAACCAGCTGCACCGCAAGTTCCGTCTGGTGACCCGACTTGAGGACGAGCTGACCCCCGATGTAGCCGGGGTGCTGCTGGTAAGCGAGGATGTGGAGTGCACCCCCACCGCCCTGACCTATTTTGCCGCCGCCCTGCGGGAGGGCGCAGACCTTGCGGTCTGCGACGCCTCCTTTGGCTTTGACGGCTCCACCGCCCTGTACCTGAGCACCCGGCACCTGCCCGGCAGCAGCTGCGCACTGGTGTCCCGCGCATTGCTGGACAAGGTACGCGCCGCCGCCCGGGGCAAGGACAGCGTTACCGAGCTGCTGCGTCTGGCCCACGCCATGGCGCAGCACAGCCGCTGCATCCCGCAGGCGCTGCTGCACTTCCGCCGGGAGCTGTGTGCCGACGATGTATTCTCTGCCAAGGGCCGCCGTGCGCTGATTTTGAGCCATGAGCTGACCATGACCGGTGCGCCCATCGTGCTGGTAAGTGCCGTGCCGGTGCTGCGCAGCTTAGGCTTTGAGGTGGTGGTGCTGGGGCCCTCGGATGAAGGCTCGCTGCCGCTGTTTCTGGACGCCGGGGCCGCTGTGGTCACCCGCCCGGACTGCGTTACTTCCAGCGCCCTGTGGGGGCTGGCCACCAGCGCAGACTTTGTGCTGGCCAACACGGTGGTGGAAGCACCGGTGGTAAACACCCTGAACGGCTCCTTTGTGCCGGTGCTGTGGTGGCTGCACGATGCCTTTGCGGGCTACCCCTTCATCTCCCACAGCATCCCCAAGGCGCTGGGCAAAAACGTGCACCTCTGCGCCGTAGGCTCCCACGCCACCGCCGCCATGCACTCCGTCCGGCCGGATTTTGAAATCGAGCAGCTGATCTACGGTCTGCCGGACTATGCAGCCGAGCAATTCCCCCGCTATGACATCAGCTTTGCCGGGGGGCGTCCCCTCTTTGTGACGGTAGGCTCGCTGGAACACCGCAAGGGTCCGGACATCTTCTGCAACGCCATCCGGCTGCTGCCCTCTGCAGTGCGGGAAAAAGCTGCCTTCCTTTTTGTGGGCAAAGCCGCCGACAAGGGGATGTACAACGCCGTGGACAGCTTGGTGCGGGACTATCCCCAGACCGTTTTCTACCGCAAGCGGCTGGAGCGCCCGGAGGTCAAATCCTTGATGGAGCAGTGCAACTGCGTGGTGTGCGCCTCCCGGGATGACCCCATGCCCACCTTCGTCACAGAGGGACTGATCTTCGGCAAGCCCTCCATCGTATCGGAGCACACCGGCACCGCCGGGCTGGTGACCGAAGGCGTGGACGGCTTCCTCTACAAGGACGACGACCCGCAGCAGCTGGCCGACAAGCTGGCCTGGGCCATCGAACACCCGGAGGCGCTGGCCGCCATGCACGGCAGCTGCCGCTGCCTGTACGAGCAGCAGTTCTCCAACGAATCCTATGTCGCCACCCTGACAAGGCTGGTAAAAGAGCTGACGGACGGGGAAGAATCATGAAAAAAACACTGCCGGACAGCTGCACGCTGCCCGGCATTGCTTTTTCACGGGAGAGTTCTCCCCATTTTATCAAATCCCCCAAATTGCCCAACAAAGTTCCGCTTCCGTTCACAAAGGGCGGCGGGAGATGTGCTATACTGGTTCCAGAATTTCCGGTTGTGAAAGGAGTTTTGTTTCCATGAGCCAAGCCGCCGCGCAGCAACCCTCCCGCAAAAAGACCGTGATCTCTCTGCTGGTGCTGCTGGCACTTACCTGCATCATCGTGTTCACTTTTAAGGACCACTGGGCCGAGATCACTGCGGCGCTGGCGCAGCTGTCGGTGTGGCAGGTGCTGGCGGTGCTGGCGGTCGGCATCAGCTACCCCCTGTTGGAGGGGTGCGTGGCGTGGGTCATCGTGCGCAGCCGCCTGCCGCAGTTCAAACTGTGGCAAGGGTTAGACGTGGGCTGGTGCGGCACCTTTGGCAATGTGGTCACGCTGGGTGCCGGTGCGGTGCCGGTGCAGCTGTACTACCTGCACCGGGCCGGGTTACCGCTGGGCCCCGGCGCAGGGCTGATGACGCTGGAATACGTTTTCCACAAGAGCACGGTGCTCTTGTACGCCACCGTGATGCTGCTGTTACAGCATCGCTGGCTTTCCGTCAACACCACCGGTGTCATGCGGTATCTGCCCATGGCATACGCTGTGGTAGCGGTGATTATCGTGGCGCTGGTGCTGCTGTGCGTCTCGCCGCTGGTGCAGAACCTCGCCCGCTGGCTGCTGGGCTTTCTGCCCAAGACCGAAAAGTGGCAGCAGCGCCGCGCCGACTGGCTGGAGCAGCTGGAGGTGCTGGGCACCGAGAGCCGCCGCCTGCTGACAGATAAGCCCCGCTGCCTGAAAATTTTTGCCCTGCAGGCACTCAAGCTGTTCGGGCTGTTCTGCCTGCCCTACCTGTGCATCCGATTCATGGGGCTTTCCCCGCTGGGCTTCTGGCAGGTGCAGCTGCTCACCAGCCTGATGCTCTTCGTCTCCAACGCTCTGCCCAATGTAGCCGGGATGGGCTCGATCGAAACGGCCTTTCTGCTGGTGTTCGGCAGCTTTCTGGAGCGGGGCGAGGTGATGAGCGTGCTGATGCTCTACCGCATCGCCAGCTATTATGTGGTATTTGCCGCCAGCGCCGTGGGCTTTTTCATCGCCCAGCGGCATCTGGCACAAACGGAGCCGCCAAGGGAGGGGTGAGCAGATGAAAAGCTTCCACATTCCCCGCACCGCTTTATTTTTTATCCTGTTTGCACTGGCAGCTTTTGCGGTGCTGTACCGCCCCATCGACCTGAAAGCACTGGTACGCGCCAGCTCGCAGGGCACGCTCCGCACCGAGGAAGTGGCGCATTTTGGCAGCACAAACGACATGGACTATCACCTCCTCTCCATGGACAGCGAAGAGTTCCAACAAACGGCAGAATTGCTTTCCACCGTCTCCTGCCGCAAAAAGCTGAACCAGAACTATTCTGCCTACACCCACGATACCTTCCCGGTGCAGTCGGTCACCGTCAGCTTTTATGACGATGCCGAAAATCAGAAGTTTCTGCTGACGGTGTACTCCGACGGCGTGTGCATCCTGAACAGCGCCTTTGTCAGCGTAAAATACCCCGGCGGCGGCGCAGCGCAGCTGTATGAACAGCTGGCGGGGATGGGGCAGTAAAAACAAAAAACGGGGCGTGCAGTTGGTCAAGCTGCACGTCCCGTTTTTGTTTTCTTTGCGTCGGCTGTGGTACCAAACACAGCCGGTGCCGCGCCGGAAGCAGCAGAGCAAACCGTGCTGCCGCTTCCCGTAGAAAAGAGAAAGGAATGGAGGAATGGAGCGGAGCGCTTGCAGACGCTCCTTTTTTCTGGTGCAACGTGGTTAGAATTAGCTAACCGCCGCTGCGAGAACAGGATACCACAGTCAGTTAGTCTTGTCAACCCTTAATTTGCAAATTTTTTCGCAAAGTTGCCGTGCCGCCGGGGTTTCTGCCGTTTTTCTACATTCTGCCCAAAGAACAGCCTTTCCGCTGGAAGAGTTTGAAGAGAAATTCGACGCACAGAAACTGACTTCCATTATGAATTACCCGGACATCTACAAGGGTGTATATGTACAGGTAGCACAATGGATTTATGGCAGATCCGCACAATTGGTTGCCGCCTCACTGACCGGGCTTATCATGTTACTGAAATCCTATAATAAGGATATACGAAAGGTTTGCCTGGTAGCCGAAGGCAGTCTTTTCTGGAGTGAAAACAGGAAGGATAAAAACTATAACATTCTCGTTATGGAAAAACTGAGAGAACTCCTTCAATTATTCGGCCTGGAAGATATTGAAGTGGATATAAAAAGTATGAATAACGCAAACCTGATAGGGACAGGCATTGCGGCATTATCATAATATACTCCCGTCACTGCCGGCTTCTGTACAAACATACAGGGCATGAAGCCGACAGTGATGTAACCACACCCGAACTTCATAAAAAGAAAAAGCGCAGATAAATGATTATTTAAGCCGCTCTTTTCGTATTTTTGCATCAATTGGAAAATAATGAACTTAAATGCCGAAGTTTTATGACAAGGTAGATGTACTGAAAAAACCAGGATGGTTGAAGATCCGGCTCCACCGCACCCCGGAATATGCCGAGGTACAGCAAATAGTCGACAAACATGCGTTGCATACGATTTGCAGCAGCGGCATGTGTCCGAACAAGGCCGAATGCTGGAGCCGCAGAACCGCAACCTTCATGATCCTGGGAGACATCTGCACCCGAGGCTGCCGCTTCTGTGCAACGAAAACAGGACACCCCCTTGCCCCCGACGCCGAGGAACCCCGACGGGTCGCCGAAAGCGTCGCACTGATGAAACTGAGGTATGTCGTCGTTACTTCTGTGACGCGTGACGACCTGCCGGACGGCGGTGCCGCACATTGGGCCCAAACCGTCCGCGCCATCCGCACACAGAATCCCGACGCCGTAATTGAGCTCCTTATTCCCGATCTCGACGCACAGCCCGCCCCGCTGGACGTGGTCGTCGCGTCGAAGCCCGATATAATCGGGCACAACATCGAAACCGTCGAGCGGCTGACCCCGGTGGTGCGTTCCAAGGCAAAGTACCGTACGAGCCTGGAAACCCTGCGCTACCTGAGCGCACAGGGTGTCGCAACGAAAAGCGGACTGATGGTCGGACTTGGCGAGAGCGATGATGAAGTATTACAAACCCTGCACGACCTGCGCGACGCAGGCGTGGGGATCGTAACACTCGGTCAGTACCTTCGTCCCACTCTGGAGCACTACCCCGTTGCGGCGTATATCACTCCTGAAAAATTCGAATGGTACAGACTGAAAGCGCTGGAAATGGGCTTCAGCTACTGCGCGAGCGCACCCTTAGTCCGCTCGTCGTACATGGCGGAAGAGGCCCTGAAGAGCGTCAAAAGTTTGTAGCGATGGAAGCTTCCTGCCGGGATCTCGGACTGATGGACTACAAAACCTGCTGGGAATTGCAGCAGGGACTGTTCGATGCCCTGGTAGCCCGCAAGGCAGCCTGCAAGGGCGCAACGAAACAGGCGGCGGCAATCCCGGCGGCATACACCGGCACCGCGGAAGCAGGTCAGGCATCCGCGCGAGAGCCGGCACGGCGATCGGCAGAGGCAATACCCAGCAAGGCGGGAACGCAATCCGGCAAAGGGTTGGAATCCCCAACGGGCAGCGTATCCGCAGCAGAGGGCGTCGAACCGTCAGGCGCCACCGGAGAAGGCTCCGCCAGCGCAGGCACGATCCTTTTGGTGGAACACCCGCCGGTATACACACTCGGCAAAAGCGGCCATGCCGAAAACCTGCTGATAGGCCGCGAAGCGCTCGAAGCGATGGGCGCACAGTTCTTTCACATCGACAGAGGGGGCGACATCACCTTCCACGGCCCGGGGCAGCTGGTCTGCTATCCGATCCTCGACCTCGAACGCCTGGGCATCGGGCTGAGGGACTACATCGGGGCACTGGAAGAGGCCGTCATCCGCACCGTGGCGGTATACGGCATCACGGCCGGCCGCATGGCAGGCGCCTCGGGGGTCTGGATCGGCCCCGGAATCGGCGGGGAAACAGGGAGCCGGACAACCGGCTGCCGCGGAGATAACGGCGGCGGCAACTGCAACATCGGCGGTAACTGCGGCAACAAAAGCGACGGCGGCAACAAAAGCGACGGCGGCGACAGCGGCGAAAACCGCAACGAGGCCGGAATCTGCGATAGCGGCAGAACCTGCGATAGCGAAATCGGCGTCGGGAACCGGGCATCCGCAAGGGTGCCGCGCAAGATTTGCGCAATAGGTGTCCGGTCGTCACGTTATATCACCATGCACGGGTTCGCGCTGAACGTCACGACCGACCTGGGGTGGTTCACGCGCATCAATCCCTGCGGGTTTACCGACCGGGGGGTGACCTCGATCGAACGGGAAACGGGCCGCAAGGCCGCAATGGGCGAAGTAAAGGAGCTCGTTGTCAAATTTTTAAGTGAGATATTAAATGTTAGAATATATAAATAGTAAATCGTATGCCTATAGAAAAACGATGGGTAGTGAAACCGCAGGGCGATTCCGAGGCGGTGGCGAAGCTCGCTGCCGTGCTCAGGATTTCTCCCGTGCTGGCGAACCTGCTCGTACAGAGAGGCATAGACACCGTAGAAAAGGCGGACAAGTTCTTTAAACCCAGTCTCGCCG
>OGKZ01002307.1_pt1 | contig 10341 bp, 9 predicted proteins | sample 1572571 | NCBI WGS metagenome assembly OGKZ01 (sample SAMEA2581906, study PRJEB24529) | metagenome | biome: Human gut stool | place: China | collected 2011 | reverse complement strand
GGACTCGATCCACAACCCATACATGTATGAACTGTTTTTTAAGGTTCTCTACTTGTAGTACATAGTTGCCTAGCTTTTTGGGACCTTTCTTTTCAAGTTCGTACAAGCCATACCAACTGCTTTTACTGAAGTCATTCTTTTATTAAGCTTTTTTATAGTCATTGTCTTTATCTCCTTTCCTGTTCTGCAATCCCTGAGCATTTTATTTTAATTCTAACCAGAGATATGTATTATTCTTTTGTTTAATCCCGTTTTCATACATACATAGTACGTTAGTATGTTTATTGATTAAAAAATATTGCCAGGCTCATATTAGTTGCCTGGCAACCTTTGGAAATTGTATTGTTATATTATACCTATTTCCCTACAAAGTCAATATGTTTATGTGTTTTATTTTGATTTTATTTCAATTTTTCCTGAAAACCAACCACATCGCCTGTAACAATAACTGCAGGTGACTCTATTCCTTCCTTTGCAGTCTTCTCTGCTATATCCCTAAGAGTTCCATATACCGCCCTGTATGAACCATCAAAACCTCCACTTATAACTGCCGCAGGTGTATCCGCTGGCTTTCCCTCCTGCATAAGTGTATCAGCTATTTCCTTAAGATGTGTAAGTCCCATAAGATATACGCATGTTCCGTCCATAGCTGCTGAATTCTTTATATCACTATGTAATGCTGTGACATCTGACTCGTCAGCAGGTGCTGTATGACCAGTTATAACAGAAAAGCTTCTACTTACATTTCTGTGTGTCACAGGTATTCCAGCCATGGCAGGAATGGCTATTGCAGAGCTTATACCCGGTATTTCCTCTGTTTCTATGCCTTTTTCCTTAAGATATAATACTTCCTCTGCGCCTCTTCCAAACACATATGGGTCACCACCCTTAAGTCGTACTACAATCTTTCCTTCCTCTGCCTTTGCTAAAAGAAGCTCATTAATCTCCTGCTGTGGAGCACTGTGCTTTCCATTTCTCTTGCCTACATATATCTTTTCACAGCTCTCTAATGCATACTCAAGAATTCTCTCATCTATCAGGTCATCATATACAAGCACCTGCGCACTTTTTATAGCATTAAGTGCCCTTACTGTTATGAGGTCATATGAACCACATCCGGCACCGGCTATTATAACCTTGCCCTTTTTGACTTCTTCATGGCTGCTGTCAGTAACCGAGCGTATTATCTCATCAAGCTCATCCTCTTCAAGCTTTCTTTCAAGCACCATACATCTTCTTGCAGCAGCTTTAAATATAGCCGCCCTGTCAGATGAGGAATCAACCTTTTCCTTAATATTTTCTCTTATTGAACACAGATAATCAAGTATCTGCTCTATATCAACAGGAAGCTCTGACACTATGCGGTTCTTTATATCAGCAGCCACATATGGGCTTGCACCCTGTGTAGATATTCCTATAGACAGATTGCCTGCCTTATATACTGATGGAAAAAGGAACTGGCAGTTGTCTTTATCATCCACCACATTTATAAATATATGTTTTTTACGGCACACACCAGCCACATATGCATTAAACTTCTTATCATCTGTGGCAGCTATACAGAAAGAACAGCCATCAAGGTCTGAATTGACAAATTCTCTCTCAATAAGCTTAATACCTTCAATGCTTTTGATACTGTCACTTATCTTTGTTGCAACAACAGTTATATCCGGCTCATATGCAAGAATTTTCTTAAGCTTATGTTCAGCTATTCTTCCACCGCCTATTATAAGTCCCTTTTTTCCTTTGATATCAATAAAAAATGGAAAGTATCCCATATATTTATCCTCCTTATACTGTATTTAATCAGTCAATCCATAATTCAATATATCTGCAAGCTGCTTATACGCCTTACCCCACTGGGCATTAGGCTTTAAGTTGTACAGTTTCTTATCAAGCACATAATATCTGCTCTCTTTTACAGCCCTCAGCGATGACCACGCTGGATTATCTGAAACTAACTTATCGAAATTCTTCATAGCTGCTTCTGTATCATTACCCTGTGTCGTTACAAATATGTAATCAGGGTCCGCCGCAACTATCGCCTCAAGACTTAGGTCGTCTAAAAGGCTCTTATCTGAGTCTGCTATATTAATACATCCAAGGTCTGCAAGCATCTCACCACCTACTGAACCAGTGCTTCCTTTAGCCTTTACGCTGCTCGCTGCTGCCCTTATGAAAAGCACCTTTGGATGATTATCACCCATACTTCTCTTTACTTCATCTATCTGTGCCTTTACATCCTCACCATTAGTCTTATAAAGGTCTCTTCTGCCTGTTATCATAGTGCAGTGGTCAAGCATATTAAGATACTGTGAGAAGTTGGATACATCAAAGTAAGCAACCGTTATCCCCGCATTTTCAAGTGTACTCATAAGTGCTATATTAGAATCTGTATTACAGCTTGCTATGACAAAGTCCGGCTGTGCCGCTATGAGAAGCTCTGTATTAGGATTTAATATGCTTCCAATATTAACAACCGACTCAGAAAGTCCTAAGTCAAAGTTCGTCCATGTATCATTAGCCGCAGCAACGATTTCACCACCGGCAGATGTCCATATGTCAGCAAAGCTTCCTATCATGGCTGCAACCCTGTTATGTGATGTTACTGTGACACTTCTTCCATAGTCATCTGTAAATGTATATGGATTATCTACAGATGCTCCCGCTGTTATATCGTATCCTTCTGAAGCTGCCTTCTTGTCTTCATCCGATGTGCCGGCAGCACCCGTACCACACCCGTAAAGTCCTGTTACCATTATTATTAAAGCTGCAAACATTGTCATAGCTTTAACAATACCTTTGTTTCTTGATTTCATTGTATTTCTCCTTTTTTATGTTGATATATTTATAAATAATATTCTTCACATATAGCAAAAAATTATCTATTATGTCATTATTTTAACCCATAAACCAGCCTGACACTGCATATAACTTCTGACCGTTATATTCCGCTTGTAACCAACTATGCATATTTATAACTCCTATAACATAATCACCATTTTTAAGCGTTACAGCTAAGACTCACTATCAAGGTCTGTAGTAAGGTAACTTGTTATGGCATATACAATTTCGCCATTATATTCAAGCCTTGACCAGCCATTATCACCTAAAGCCGTTCTTCTTGCTGTATCACCGTTATACAGCACATACTCAACCGTTCCTTTTATATCAGGGAGGCTTCTTAACGTAGTTTCCTCTTTGGCTGTCACCGTTTCGTCAACACTCTTAAACACAATTCCAAGCTCTGCCTCATTGATGCTGTCATATAACCTGTCATCCGGGTCAAATGGATCTGCCTCCCTGTCATAGCTGAAATATGCCACATTCATATCCACATCCTCATATATTCCACCAACATGTCCCTTGTTAGTGTACGTCCACATAGCGCATACACCATCATAGTCAGGAGCTGACACCAAAGGATATGCTCCCTCATTATATGAAGCCAACCACACAGGATACTGTTCCTCTATATCATCTGTATTCCACTGGCTGTTTCCCTCAAGTTCATTCTTTCCAGCATACAGCATGGCATTATAACCCGCTTCTGATATTGTATTCATAAATGCAAGCGCATTTTCCGTCCTCTCATCATTGGAAAGACCATACATTCGGCTTGATTCACTTGTATAATCCTCACACCTGTATACCACCGGATATGTTATTGAATATCCTGCAACATAATTTATGACCCAATGCGCCTCCTGCTCTGCTTCTTCCTCATTAACCGCAGTTGAATAGAAATATACACCTACTTTTAAGCCAACTGCCTGAGCGCTTATAAGATTATAAGAAGCATATTTATCCTCACATATCGTTCCATCAGTGTCACTACGATATCCCACTCTTATCATAACATAATCTATGCCGCTTTCTGCCACCTTCATCCAGTTTATCCTGCCCTGAAGCTTTGAAACATCTGCTCCGTTAGAATAAGCTCCATTATCTCCAAGAAGCGAAGCCATAGTTACCTCTTTTCCGTTCTCTTCTGTATACCGCTTCTGTGGGTCGCCATCTGACACTTCTTCATTATTATTGTTATCCATAGAAAATAAGTCTCCTTTGAATCATTTACTCATTTTTTCATTCTAACACACTTGCATCATTCAAGTAAATACTTTTTTATCTATATTATTATAAATCCCCATTGTACCTAGCAGAGTGCACCATACACTGTATTAAGGAGCTTCCTTATAAGCTTGTCATCTGTTCCGTCACATTTTTGAATCACATACATTATTACCATGTTCTCAACAGGATCTATAAGGAAATAATTTCCTGTCCATCCATCCCATCCGAACGCTCCAAGCTGCACACTACATCCGGCACTATGCGGTGTGTCCATTACACGGCAAAGATTTCCATAGCCATAGCCTCTTAATGTCTCCCATGTCAAATCTTTTCTGCATGCATCATTAAGCTGATTGCTTCCCATGAATTCAACCGTATAAGGTGAGAGGATTCTTACACCGTCATATGTTCCGCCATTTGCAAGCATCATGGCAAACTTTCCATAGTCTTCCACGGTTGATACAAGTCCTGCACCTCCTGATTCAAATGCCGGCCTGCTGTCAAAGCCTTCCATTCCAAGATGTCTGTCCTTAGCAATCGCGAACACTCCCGGTTCAACGACATTATATATCTGTGCAAAACGCTCTTTTTTCTCATCAGGGACAAAAAATGCTGTATCCTTCATTCCAAGAGGCTTAAATATCTCCTTCTCAAGGAAATCTCCAAATCTCATACCCGATGCCGCTTCGACAACTGCTCCTAAAATATCCGCCTCTGTTCCATATCTCCAATGCGTTCCCGGCTCAAATGCAAGCGGCTGAAGAGCTATTCTTCTCACAAAATCCATCGTTCCCGGCTTCACTCCCATGTCCTGCTCACCGCTTATGGTATCATAAAGAAGAGCCATTCTCCTGCCTGCCTCATCTCCAAGATCCGGATAGACCGTACCGGCTGTCATATTCATCAAATCCCTGACCGTCATCTCATTCTTAGCCGGTACAACATTGTCTTCGTCTAAGACTTTCATATTCTCAACAGCAAACTCAGGAAGATATGCTGATACAGGACTGTAAAGGTCTATAATTCCTCTCTCCATAAGAATAAGAACTGCGACAGAAGTTATCGGCTTGGTCATTGAAAAACAGCGGAATATAGTATTATGTGACATATCATGACCTCTTTCAATATCTGCATACCCTGTATCAAAGTAAAATCTCTCCTTGCAATCCTTAAATACGGCTACACTTGCTCCTGCCGCATGTCCGTTTTTTACATAATCTTCAAACAATCTCTTAACATTTTCAAGTCTCTTATTGTTCATAATAATCCTCTTTTCTGAGCAGCCTGTAATATAAAAGTATTAAGACTGCGATTGATTTTCGCTCATATTTCAACCGCATATTTTATTTTCTTCTATTGTATCACCTAAATGTCATTTATGAAAGTGTGTATTTATGATATAATGAATGCAAGCGAGTTAACATGCTTGCATGATTAACGAGCGATGAAATTATTGAGTAAGCTATGCTTACGATATAATGAGCAAAAGAGAGTCGGAGTGAGCTTGCTCACTCTTGGCGAACAGCGAAATTATTGAGTGAGCTATGCTCACGATATAATGAGTGTAAATGATCAATACTATCCAAAATAAAGATAAGCGATGTTGTTCCTGCACAAGATCCAGCTTATCTTCATTGGTTGATAATGCGAACACGGACATCCAGAAAATCTTTAATTTTCGAGATGTACCAGGAAATACATAATATTTTAAAAGGAGCCCAACATGAAAAAACAACATCGTACAATCATAAAAGCCGTTTCAATAACCGCAGCCACATCCACTGCCGCTTCCATGCTTGCCGGTTCATTGCTCACATCCTTTTGCCTGAAAAAGAAAGGATACCTTGCCGATAAGTTCTGGAAAAGTGAAACTGTTGATATAAACACTCTCACTCCGGATACTCCCAAATATATAATTGAAAAGAATTATCTTTCCGCCATGGAACGCATGAAGAAATGGCATGCCACAGCCGAACGCGAGGATGTATCCATAACCTCACATGACGGATTAAAGCTTATAGGTCACATTTTTCCAGCTGAAGCTTTAACTCACAACTGGGTTATGCTTGTCCATGGATACCGAGATACCCCAATCAATATCCTGACTTACGCTCTCCCATATATAGAACGCGGCTATAATATCTTCTATCTTGAACAGCGCGCACATGGCAGCAGCGAAGGAAAATACATCGGAATGGGCTATCCTGAACACTTCGACCTTCTCGACTGGATTAATGTAATCGTAAAACGTGACCCGCAGGCTTCCATTGTCCTTCACGGCCATTCAATGGGTGCTGCCACGGTTCTCATGGCTACAGGCGAAAAGGCACTGCCTGATAATGTCATCTGCGCCATTGCCGACTGTGGGTTCAGTTCCATTCGCGGCGAATTTTCTTTCAATCTTAAGCAGCTTTTTCATCTGCCACCTTTTCCTGCCTTGTATACAGCAGACTTTATCTCAAGATTTAAGACCGGACTCAACTTTAAAAAAGGCAACGTAATAAACTATGTCAAAAAAAGCAGCACTCCTACTTTTTTCATTCACGGAGACTGCGATATATTCGTGCCGACTTCAATGGTATTTGAACTGTACAATGCAGCCGCATGTGAAAAGCAGCTCTATGTTGCACACGGAGCTGCCCACGTTGATTCACAGTATATTGACCCTGAACTGTACTACAGAAAAGTCTTTGCTTTTATTGATAAATATCGTACTTCTTCCCATCTCTAAAAAACACAGGAATGATATCAGGAGGTGCAGGGACAACTACTCTCTGCACTCCGCGGTATATTTCCCCTGTATTTGCATCCGTCCACGCTGCGCCTGCCGGAAGATATACACTTCTTTCTGTAACCTTCTCCTCCATCACAGGTGCCACAAGGATGTCAGGCCCGAACATATACTCATCTTCTGTTTTCCATGCCATTTCATCCTCATTAAAATCAAAGAAAAGCGGACGCATAACAGGTGCACCTGTAAGGCTCGCCTGTCTCATGCATTCACGGATATAAGGACAGAAACATCCCCATGCGAACCATCTCACCAGAAGCTCCTTAAAATACGGATCCTTTATGTCTCCACCGACGAAGCCGCCTACTGTCACTCTCATCCACCACAAGCCTCATCCCTGTCCCACGTCCGCTCAAGTTTCCATGCACCATAGTAGGAATAGTCTTATATGTAAAGCTCTCCCCATAATCCTCCGAAATGCACAGCTTCCCCTCCGGCACACCATTGATACCACAGGCTATATATAATCTGTTGGGATTATCCTTATCAAGTGCCACCGCTATCGGAAAAGCTTCCGCAATATCAAGCATGGACACATGGTCTATAAGGCTTTTCCACCTCTGTTCATCATACAGATATCTGTAAACACCTCCGATATCCGTTCTCGCATAAAGTATTTCAGGCACTTTTTTGTGAAAAACAAAGCCCGTGACATAGCCGCCGCCGGGAATCGGTACATTCTGATACTTGTATGGTATCTGCACCGTTATACTATCCGTTATCCCAGAGATAACAATCCTCCCATCTAAGAAATAATCCAATAAACACATTATCGATCATCTGATGGCTAGATTGTCGCACTAAATCACGAGCTTTTCTACCCTATTTTTTTTACTAATTTACCGTTAACTATTGACTTACTACCTGAATTGTCATTGTGCTTCCATCACAAGCCAATGTAACAATGACTTTATCATTAACATAATAGCTGGTCTGTCCATCAGGTGTTGAACCTGTAAACATTATACCGCTGTTATCTAAAATATCCCCATATGCTGCTGCCATATCCGCAGACACACCGGAAAATGTCATAACTGCTCCTCCGTCAATAGCATCACAGCCTGTAAAGGTTCCCTCAGTCATATATGGAATCTGCGAAAATACACTATCCTTATTATCAAAATATGCATATCTTCCATCTGTAGTCTCAGATGGCTTTGTCGGTGCCTGCGTATCATTCTCTGCATATGTAAGAATATCCCAGTAATTTGCACCTGCTTCAACAAGCATTGTTCCATCCTTATAAATCAATGTCACACACATATCACCACCTGCAGCCGCAAGATATGCTCTTGTTCCGTCCTGACTGTTAAGCGTATATTTTCCTTCATTAAGGACAGCCTGAAGATACTCGCTATAGCTGCTTTCTGTAGCATTGCTAAAACGAAGTCCCTCTACATATCCCTGATTAAAATATTCTTCATATACACCGGCATCAAATGAAGGAAGAGTATTAAATACACTATTCTTATCTTCAAAATATACAGCCGCACCGGTAAGCTCCTTCTTAGTTGTAGTCTCCTCCTGTGAAGGCTTGGTAGTCTCTTGGGTACTCTCCTTTGTGGTCTCTTTCTCTGTCGCAGTCTCCTTCGACTCCTCAGTTGTCTTTTCAGGCTCGGTTGTCTCTATCTGTGTCTTCGTATACTCAAAAGTTCTTGTAATCTCTGAGATATCATCCTTCTTGCGACATGCAGATATCGCTGCTGTGGCAAATATAACCGCCGATAAAATCACTGATAATTTTCCTAATCTTCTTTTCATATTCCTCTCCATTTCCTTCATTAAGACATCCAAGTAATACCGTTCATACCTTGACATCTTATAATTACATTTTAAAACTAAAATGTATTTTATCATTATACCTTAACAAAGCAAAAAAGTGAATACCCTGTTTGCCCGGCTCATATATCTAAAGATATCAATATCTAATTCGGCAAATTTTTATTTTAGCTGATACATTCCCAATTTAATCGTATCACTCATAGTTGATATGCCCATATAAAAAATGTCCCGCCACCGCAGCCAAAACATTGCTTGCACCCATTGCAAACCATGTGCCATATGCCCCAAAAATACCAAGCTTCCCGACAGCAAGCAGCATCGGTATACGCAGCAGCCACAACCATATAAATGACAATGCAAACGAAAACCTTGTATTTCCGGAGCCGTTAAACACACCCATATAATTCTGATACAGCGCAAGACCGGGCAATGTCACAAGCACAACTGCCATATAGCTGACTGCTGCCCTTACAGTATTTTCATCGTTTGACATAAAATTCACAATCCATCCTCTTATAGGAAACAATATAACAAGCCCTGCAAACATGAAAATAACCGATGCGTTTCGACTTGTCCTGTAAGCTTTTTCTGCTCTCTCTTTATTTTTTGCTCCAATATTCTGACCGACAAATGCCGACATTGTCGTTGCTAACGCCATCACGACAGCGAGTATTATATTTGATATCTTATTTCCTATTGAAAATGCGGCGGAAATTTCCTTCCCCTCTTTTAATATAATCATCTGGAGTATAATAAAACCAAAGGATGCAGCAAGCTGTCCATAAACGGCAGGACCGGCTATTTTGTATAATTTTGTAAGTCCTCGTATATTAATCCGCATATCGGATACAGATATCACAAGCTTTCCTTTACCCGCAAATAAAGCTTTTATATAAAACGGCACAATACAGAGCTGCCCTGCCACAGAAGCGCCTGCTGCGCCCTTGATGCCAAAGCCGAACCCCATCACTAACACGGCTGCAAGCACAATATTTACAAATGCTGCCACTATCGACAAAATAACGGGCCGTATCATGTCACCCTCCGACTGGCATATCGAAGTAAAAGCGGTAAACACAAACAACGGTATCATCTCGAATGAACTTATTCTAAGATATGCCGATGCCTCAAAAAACACGTCGCTCTCCGCCCCCATAAAGCCAATAATCTCCGGTGCCATCAGAAACAGAACTGCATTTATCACAATACCTGCAATAAGTGACACACTCACAAGCAGACCTGCCTGTTGTCCGGCTCCTTCAAAATCCTTTTCGCCAGACATACGGCTGATAATCGCAACTCCGGCAGCGGCAAGTCCATTATTAATGGCAAGCATTATATTTATAACAGGCCACGCAAGCCCCATACCTGCCTGCGCTGCCGATGAATTTTCCATATGCCCCACAAAAAACGTGTCCGTTATATCTAGTAATGCTATTATAAAATCAGACAATACAAGCGGATAAGCTGTCATATACAACGCTTTGTATATATTTTTTTCATATAAAATTATCTCTGACTTATCCGTCATTTTTCTTTTCATTACTTCTGATATCCCTCCGACAATATTGCTGGCTTTTCGTTTTTTGTCTGATACCTCAATATTGTTTCCTGACGGATTTATAATATGCATATATATATATGATATCAGGGTCAAAAGGTCAAAAAGCCGTTCGTGCTTGCACGATTAGGCT
>OGKZ01002305.1_pt1 | contig 10345 bp, 10 predicted proteins | sample 1572571 | NCBI WGS metagenome assembly OGKZ01 (sample SAMEA2581906, study PRJEB24529) | metagenome | biome: Human gut stool | place: China | collected 2011 | reverse complement strand
CCGTTAGCCTGATGGCAGATTAACCATGCTCATTCAATTGCAATGGGTGCGATTATTGGGGAGTTATTATGATCCATGCCTTTATTAAAAAGGGCTGTTTTCAGGATTCAGTCAGTTTAATGATTATTTCACGAAAACTCAGCGAATCAGAAAATGTTGATGATGTTTCCGTAATGATGGGTACGCCAGCCAATAAAGCGTTATTAGATACCACAGGTTTCTGGCATGACGATTTTAATAACGCCACGCCGAACGATATTTGCGTGGCAATTCGTAGCGAAGCGGCGGATGCGGGGATCGCGCAGGCGATTATGCAGCAGCTTGAAGAGGCGCTAAAACAACTGGCGCAGGGGTCAGGCAGCAGCCAGGCCTTGACGCAGGTGCGTCGCTGGGACAGTGCCTGTCAGAAATTACCCGACGCCAGTCTGGCGCTGATTTCAGTGGCTGGCGAGTATGCGGCGGAGCTGGCGAACCAGGCGCTGGATCGCAACCTCAACGTGATGATGTTCTCCGATAACGTCACGCTGGAAGATGAAATCCAACTTAAAACCCGCGCGCGGGAAAAAGGCTTGCTGGTGATGGGGCCGGACTGCGGTACGTCGATGATTGCCGGCACGCCGCTGGCTTTTGCTAACGTGATGCCGGAAGGCAATATTGGCGTCATTGGCGCTTCCGGTACCGGGATTCAGGAACTGTGTTCGCAGATTGCGCTGGCAGGGGAGGGAATTACTCACGCGATTGGCCTTGGCGGGCGCGACCTCAGCCGTGAAGTAGGCGGCATCAGTGCGCTGACGGCGCTGGAAATGCTCAGTGCAGACGAGAAAAGCGAAGTGCTGGCATTTGTTTCAAAGCCACCTGCCGAAGCTGTGCGTCTGAAAATTGTTAATGCCATGAAAGCAACCGGCAAACCGACGGTGGCGCTGTTTTTAGGTTATACCCCGGCGGTGGCCCGCGACGAGAATGTCTGGTTTGCCTCCTCGCTGGATGAGGCCGCACGCCTGGCTTGCCTGCTTTCACGTGTCACGGCGCGACGTAACGCAATAGCGCCTGTCAGCAGCGGATTTATTTGCGGTTTGTATACCGGCGGTACGCTGGCTGCCGAAGCGGCGGGATTACTTGCTGGACACCTTGGCGTGGAAGCCGACGATACCCATCATCACGGCATGATGCTCGACGCCGATGGTCACCAGATTATTGACCTCGGCGATGATTTCTACACCGTCGGGCGTCCCCATCCGATGATCGACCCAGCCTTACGCAACCAGTTAATTGCCGATCTCGGCGCTAAACCGCAAGTGCGCGTATTGCTGCTTGATGTCGTGATTGGCTTCGGTGCGACCGCCGATCCTGCCGCCTCGCTGGTAAGCGCCTGGCAAAAAGCATGTGCCGCGCGTTCAGACAATCAACCACTGTATGCCATTGCCACGGTGACAGGCACTGAACGTGACCCGCAATGCCGCTCGCAGCAAATCGCCACGCTGGAAGATGCAGGGATCGCGGTAGTGAGTTCGCTGCCGGAAGCCACCTTGCTGGCGGCGGCACTGATTCGTCCGCTTTCGCCTGCCACTCAGCAACACACACCGTCATTACTGGAAAACGTCGCCGTGATTAACATCGGATTACGCAGCTTTGCGCTGGAGCTACAAAGCGCCAGCAAACCGGTTGTGCATTACCAATGGTCGCCAGTCGCCGGCGGCAATAAAAAACTGGCTCGTTTATTAGAACGTTTGCAATAAGGGGTTCCCATGTTTACATCAGTGGCGCAAGCCAATGCTGCGGTTATCGAACAAATTCGTCGTGCTCGTCCACACTGGCTGGATGTGCAACCGGCTTTTTCACTTATCAGCGAACTAAACGAGGGCAAAACACTGCTTCACGCCGGGCCGCCAATGCGCTGGCAGGAGATGACCGGACCCATGAAAGGGGCGTGCGTGGGCGCATGTCTGTTCGAAGGCTGGGTGAAAGATGAAGCGCAGGCGCTGGCAATACTGGAGCAGGGGGAAGTGAACTTCATTCCTTGTCACCATGTGAATGCCGTCGGGCCAATGGGCGGCATTACTTCTGCCAGTATGCCGATGCTGGTGGTCGAGAACGTGACCGACGGCAACCGGGCGTACTGCAACCTCAACGAAGGTATCGGCAAAGTGATGCGTTTTGGCGCTTACGGCGAAGATGTCCTGACTCGCCATCGCTGGATGCGCGATGTGTTAATGCCAGTATTAAGCGCGGCGCTGGGGCGCATGGAGCGCGGTATCGATCTCACGGCGATGATGGCGCAGGGCATTACGATGGGCGATGAGTTCCATCAACGCAATATTGCTTCCTCTGCACTGTTAATGCGTGCGCTGGCCCCACAAATTGCTCGCCTCGATCATGATAAACAGCACATCGCCGAAGTGATGGATTTCCTCAGCGTGACCGATCAGTTCTTCCTCAACCTCGCGATGGCTTACTGCAAGGCGGCGATGGATGCTGGCGCGATGATCCGCGCAGGCAGCATCGTCACGGCAATGACCCGCAACGGCAATATGTTCGGGATTCGGGTAAGCGGGCTGGGCGAACGCTGGTTTACTGCGCCTGTAAACACTCCGCAAGGTCTGTTTTTCACCGGCTTCTCGCAGGAGCAGGCGAACCCGGATATGGGCGATAGCGCGATTACCGAAACCTTTGGTATCGGAGGTGCGGCAATGATCGCAGCGCCTGGCGTAACGCGCTTTGTCGGTGCGGGTGGCATGGAAGCGGCCAGAGCGGTATCTGAAGAGATGGCGGAAATTTACCTTGAGCGCAATATGCAGTTGCAGATCCCAGGCTGGGATTTTCAGGGCGCGTGCCTGGGGCTGGACATTCGTCGCGTGGTAGAAACCGGCATTACGCCACTCATCAATACCGGTATCGCCCATAAAGAGGCGGGGATCGGGCAGATTGGCGCAGGCACCGTGCGGGCACCGCTGGCGTGTTTTGAACAGGCGCTGGAAGCACTGGCTGAAAGCATGGGGATTGGTTGAGGAACGCGCAATGACGATCATCCATCCTCTGCTTGCCAGCCGTAGTGCACCGAATTATCGCCAGTCCTGGCGGTTAGCGGGAGTGTGGCGACGGGCGATTAACCTGATGACGGAAAGCGGCGAACTGTTAACGCTGCATCGTCAGGGTAGTGGTTTCGGCCCCGGAGGATGGGTGCTTCGCCGCGCGCAATTCGATGCGTTATGCGGTGGATTATGCGGCAATGAACGACCACAGGTTGTGGCTCAAGGGATTCGCCTCGGGCGTTTCACGGTTAAACAGCCACAGCGTTATTGTTTGCTGCGTATTACGCCGCCTGCGCATCCTCAACCACTTGCAGCTGCATGGATGCAACGCGCGGAGGAAACCGGGCTTTTCGGGCCACTGGCGTTGGCGGCAGGCGATCCGCTGCCTGCTGAGTTACGCCAGTTTCGTCACTGTTTTCAGGCCGCGCTCAATGGCGTTAAGACCGACTGGCGGCACTGGCTGGGTAAAGGCCCCGGATTAACGCCGAGTCATGATGACACGCTGAGCGGAATGCTGCTGGCGGCCTGGTATTATGGCGCTTTAGATGCGCGCTCCGGTCGCCAGTTTTTTGCCTGTTCCGACAATCTGCAACTCGTTACCACAGCGGTGAGCGTCAGTTATTTACGTTATGCCGCGCAAGGATATTTCGCCTCGCCACTCCTGCACTTTGTTCATGCTCTGAGTTGCCCGAAACGTACCGCTGTTGCGATTGATTCGCTGCTGGCGCTGGGGCATACGTCAGGGGCAGATACGCTGCTGGGGTTCTGGCTTGGCCAACAATTATTACAAGGAAAACCATGAAAACACTGGTTGTAGCTCTTGGGGGCAATGCCTTGCTTCAGCGCGGTGAGGCGCTGACGGCAGAAAATCAATATCGCAATATCGCCAGTGCTGTACCTGCGCTGGCGCGCCTGGCCCGTTCTTATCGGCTGGCGATTGTTCACGGCAACGGGCCGCAGGTGGGGCTGCTGGCGTTACAGAATCTGGCGTGGAAAGAGGTAGAACCGTATCCGCTGGATGTGCTGGTGGCGGAAAGCCAGGGGATGATTGGCTATATGCTGGCGCAGAGCTTGAGCGCACAGCCGCAGATGCCGCCTGTCACGACGGTGCTGACGCGCATTGAAGTTTCGCCTGATGATCCGGCGTTTTTGCAGCCAGAGAAGTTTATCGGTCCGGTCTATCAGCCAGAAGAACAAGAGGCACTGGAAGCAGCTTACGGCTGGCAGATGAAACGTGATGGTAAATATTTACGCCGGGTGGTGGCGTCTCCGCAACCGCGTAAAATTCTCGACAGCGAAGCCATCGAGTTGTTGCTCAAAGAGGGGCATGTGGTGATTTGCAGTGGCGGCGGCGGTGTGCCTGTGACGGAAGATGGGGCAGGGAGTGAAGCAGTGATTGATAAAGATCTCGCTGCTGCGTTGCTCGCTGAGCAGATTAATGCCGATGGGCTGGTGATCCTCACTGATGCTGATGCGGTATATGAAAACTGGGGAACGCCGCAGCAACGCGCCATTCGCCATGCCACACCGGATGAGTTAGCGCCATTTGCCAAAGCCGATGGTTCGATGGGGCCGAAGGTTATGGCGGTGAGTGGCTATGTCAGAAGCCGTGGTAAACCCGCGTGGATTGGGGCGTTATCGCGGATTGAAGAGACGCTGGCGGGCAAAGCGGGGACCTGTATTTCGCTGTAGTCGTAGGCATTAGACATTTGTGCCTGATGCGACGCTTGACGCGTCTTATCAGGCCTACAACCGGTGCCGCATCCGGCAATTGGTGCACAATGCCTGATGCGATGCTTGACGCATCTTATCAGGCCTACAATGGGTACCGGATCGGTAGGCCGGATAAGGCGCTTACGCCGCATCCGGCGCTGCCCCTCTCCTCACGGAGAGGGTTTGGGTGAGGGAAAAGCCTCACCCCAGCCCTCTCGGGTAAAAACATTGATGAAGGTTAATACTATGAAAGCATTACATTTTGGCGCAGGTAATATCGGACGTGGCTTTATCGGTAAATTGCTGGCCGACGCGGGCATCGAACTGACGTTTGCCGATGTCAATCAGACCGTACTTGATGCCCTGAATGCCCGTCATAGCTATCAGGTTCACGTCGTCGGTGAGAATGAGCAGGTGGACACCGTCTCCGGCGTCAATGCCGTCAGCAGCATCGGCGATGAGGTTGTGGACCTGATCGCTGAGGTGGATCTGGTCACCACCGCCGTCGGTCCCGTCGTGCTCGAGCGCATCGCGCCAGCGATCGCCAAAGGGCTGGCGCAGCGCAAAGCGCAGGGCACCGAACGCCCGCTGAACATCATCGCCTGCGAAAATATGGTGCGCGGCACCACGCAGTTAAAAGGCCACGTGTTTAACGCGCTGGCGGAAGAAGATAAAGCGTGGGTGGAAGCGCATATCGGCTTTGTCGACTCTGCCGTTGACCGTATTGTGCCGCCATCGGCTTCCGCCACTCATGACCCGCTGGAAGTCACCGTGGAAACCTTTAGCGAATGGATTGTCGATAAGACGCAGTTCAAGGGCGCGCTGCCGACTATCCCGGGGATGGAATTAACTGATAACCTGATGGCATTTGTCGAACGCAAGCTCTTCACCTTGAACACCGGGCATGCTATAACCGCCTACCTCGGAAAACTGGCGGGCCATCAGACGATTCGCGACGCGATCCTCGACGAGAAAATTCGTGCCGTCGTGCAGGGCGCGATGGAAGAGAGCGGCGCGGTGCTGATCAAACGTTACGCCTTTGACCCGCAGAAGCACGCGGCTTATATCCAGAAAATACTTGGCCGTTTCGAGAACCCGTACCTGAAAGACGATGTTGAGCGCGTTGGCCGTCAGCCGCTGCGCAAACTGAGCGCTGGCGACCGTTTAATTAAGCCGCTGCTGGGTACACTGGAATACGGGCTGCCGCACCGCAACCTGGTGAAAGGGATTGCGGCGGCGATGCATTTCCGTAGCGAAGACGATCCGCAGGCGCAGGAGCTGGCGGCACTGATCGCCGACAAGGGGCCGCAGGCCGCGCTGGCGCAGATTTCCGGCCTGGATGCCGCAAGTGATGTCGTCGCGGAGGCCGTTAACGACTACAACGCGGAAAAATGATGCACAACCTGGCGCGACCAACGTCGCGCCCATTACGACTCCTGTCAGATATGCAGGCAATGATGGAAGAAACACAAGCATTTGAAAACCGTGTGCTTGAGCGTCTGAATGCTGGCAAAACCGTACGAAGCTTCCTGATCGCCACCGTCGAGCTGTTAACGGAAGCGGTCAATATTCTGGTGCTTCAGGTGTTCCGTAAAGACGACTACGCGGTGAAATACGCCGTCGAGCCCTTGCTGGAGGGCAGCGGGCCGCTCGGCGATCTCTCTGTACGCCTGAAGCTGATTTATGGCCTTGGGGTGATAAGTCGTGCCGAATATGAAGACGCTGAGCTGCTGATGGCCCTGCGCGAAGAGCTTAACCACGACGGCAATGAGTACAGCTTTACCGACGACGAAATTATCGGTCCGTTCGGCGAGCTGCACTGCGTCGCCGCCCTGCCGCCAACGCCGCAATTTGATGACAGCGATGCCGAACTGCTGGCAATGCAGAAACTGCGTTACCAGCAGATGGTGCGCTCAACGATGGTGCTGTCCCTGACTGAGCTGATTTCACGAATCAGCTTAAAAAAAGCCTTTCAGAAATCAACGCTCTGATTCCGGCTCCGTCTGGTCGCAGGTCGGCCGGTAAAGCTGACGATAATATTCCAGACGCTGCAGGAACAACGCTTCCTTATCCTGAGGAATGTCTCGCGGTACATGCTGCAGACGCGGAGACTTTTTCAAATACTCCATAAACGCCTGACTGGAAGCCATAAAATCAACCGCTTTGTCGATTAAACGTGGTACGCCGTCGCCGATCTTTGCCATCACGTCCTCCTTTTGGGAATAATCTGATTAAGCATTAGCCAATTCACCAGCGTGGGTTAAGGAAAACGTGCTTATCTGCCGACAGGCTTCACAGAAATGAAATTAGAACGGGTATTAGGCGGAATATTAATAAAATTCAAATTATTAGTGATAAATGATATTGCATTCCGCGGGCGACAAACGGCGAATTTTTGATAAATAGCTATCAACAATAGCGGTCACGGCACATACTATAGGCGAATGAAGCCCCTTTATTAACAGATCAAATCACCATGAAAGAAGTCGAAAAGAATGAAATCAAGCGTCTGAGCGATCGTCTCGACGCCATCCGCCACCAGCAGGCCGAGCTGTCGCTGGTGGAAGCCGCCGATAAATATGCTGAACTGGAAAAAGAAAAAGCCACTCTGGAAACGGAGATTGAACGTCTGCGTTCCGTCCAGAGCCAGAAGCTGAGCAAAGAGGCGCAGAAACTGATGAGCCTGCCGTTCCGCCGCGCGATTACCAAAAAAGAGCAGGCCGATATGGGCAAGCTGAAGAAAAGCGTTCGCGGCCTGGTGGTTGTCCATCCGATGACCGCCCTGGGCCGGGAAATGGGTCTGAAAGAGATGACCGGTTTCGCCCGCAGCGAATTTTGATCCCCAGCCCTCTCCGTACGGAGAGGGCTATTCTGTCTTCACTCCCCCCACATTTTTACCTTCAGCCGGGTCGATTGGTCCAACCAATAATTTCATCCACCCCCTGGCAGTTCACAAATCCGTCAAAACCCATCACAAACACGTTGCTTAAGAGTAACATCTGATTAACCATTCATTGTCATCAACCCTGATACCCTTAATTGGCCGGGCCAATTTTACTTTCGGTGGGATCGGCAATGAGCGCAGACTCAGCCCTCCTCTCCTGGCGGCCCGATGGAGACCCTGCATGAATCTCTGGCAACAAAACTACGATCCCGCCGGTAATATCTGGCTATCCAGTCTTATCGCATCGCTACCGATTCTGTTTTTCTTTTTTGCGCTGATTAAGCTCAAACTGAAAGGCTACATCGCTGCCACCTGGACCGTCGCAATCGCGCTGGTCGTTGCCTTGCTGTTCTATAAAATGCCGGTGGACCGCGCCTTAGCCTCGGTGGTCTACGGCTTCTTCTACGGCCTGTGGCCTATCGCGTGGATTATTATCGCCGCGGTCTTCGTCTATAAAATCTCGGTGAAGACCGGACAGTTCGACATCATCCGCTCATCGATTCTGTCGATTACGCCGGACCAGCGCCTGCAGATGCTGATCGTCGGCTTCTCGTTCGGCGCCTTTCTCGAAGGGGCGGCGGGTTTCGGCGCACCGGTGGCGATTACCGCCGCGCTGCTGGTTGGTCTCGGGTTTAACCCGCTGTATGCGGCTGGCCTGTGCCTGATCGTCAACACCGCGCCGGTGGCCTTCGGTGCGATGGGCATCCCGATTCTGGTCGCCGGCCAGGTGACCGGTATCGATAGCTTCGCCATCGGCCAGATGGTGGGCCGCCAGCTGCCGTTCCTGACCATTATCGTGCTGTTCTGGATCATGGCGATTATGGACGGCTGGCGCGGCATTAAAGAGACCTGGCCGGCGGTGATAGTCGCAGGCGGTTCGTTCGCTATTGCCCAGTACCTCAGCTCTAACTTCCTTGGCCCGGAGCTGCCGGATATCATCTCGTCGCTGGTCTCCCTGGTCTGTCTGACCCTGTTCCTCAAACGCTGGCAGCCGGTACGCATCTTCCGCTTCGGCGATCTCGGCGCCTCGCAGGTGGATATGACGCTGGCCCGCACACGCTACACGGCGGGACAAGTGATCCGCGCCTGGTCGCCGTTCCTGTTCCTGACCGCCACCGTGACCCTGTGGAGCGTGCCGCCATTCAAAGCGCTGTTCGCTCCTGGCGGCGCGATGTATGACTTCGTTATCAATATTTCGGTACCATTCCTCGACAAAATGGTTGCCCGTATGCCGCCGGTGGTTAGCGCCGCAACGCCCTACGCCGCGGTATATAAATTCGACTGGCTGTCGGCAACCGGCACCGCCATTCTGTTCGCCGCCCTGCTGTCCATCGTCTGGCTGCGCATGAAGCCGAAAGATGCGCTGACCACCTTCGCCGGGACGCTGAAGGATCTGGCGCTGCCGATCTACTCTATCGGCATGGTGCTGGCGTTCGCCTTTATCTCTAACTATTCCGGGCTGTCGTCGACCCTGGCCCTGGCGCTGGCCCATACCGGCCACGCGTTTACCTTCTTCTCGCCGTTCCTTGGCTGGCTGGGGGTATTCCTGACCGGTTCGGACACCTCGTCTAACGCCCTGTTCGCCGCGCTGCAGGCAACGGCGGCGCAGCAGATTGGCGTCTCCGATATCCTGCTGGTCGCGGCTAATACCACCGGCGGCGTTACCGGCAAGATGATTTCCCCGCAGTCCTTGGCGATCGCCGCGACCGCCGTAGAGATGGAGGGCAAGGAGTCCGAGATCTTCAAGCGCGTGATCCCGTGGTCCCTGGCCATGCTCGTGATCATTTGCACGTTGGTGTTCTTGCAATCGGACCTGATCTCCTGGATGCTCCCCTGACCGACGATGCTTTGCGCAGCTAAGGTTGTGTTCTGTGGAGAAGAAGACCTACACCATCGTCCTGCAGAACATCGAGGATCGACTGCGCAACGGGGAACTCGTCGTGGGAGACAGACTTCCGGCGGAGCGCGCTCTTGCTGAGGAATTCGGGATATCCCGTGCCTCGGTCCGTGAAGCCATTCGAGTCCTTGATGCCATGGGACTCGTGCGTTCGGGGGTGGGTTCAGGCCCCAGCGCGGGGGCGGTCGTGGTCTCGGAACCGTCGGCCGCCCTCGGCTGGGGCCTTCGCATGCACTTGGCGTCGAATTTCCTGCCCGTGGCAGACGTGGTTGCGACCCGTGAACAGCTTGAGTCGCAAGCTGCCGCCGATGCGGCGGCCCGATGGTCGACGACCCAGGACAAAATAGCCCTGACCAGGGCGAAGAGGTATCTGGACGAGATGGACGATCCGATGCTCCCCGATATGCGCTTCCATGAGCTGGATGCGCACTTCCACCTGGTGGTCTCGGGGCTCGGTGGCAACGTCGTCGTCACCACGATCCTGGACTCGTTGCGCCAGGCGACGGTCGGCTATGTCCAGGAGGGCGTGCCCCGCCTCGGGGACTGGCCCTCGGTCCGTCGGACCCTGCAGGAGCAGCACCGCGGAATCCTCGAGTCGGTCCAGCAACGCAGGCCCGACGAGGCGTCGCAGAGGGTTCGGGAGCACATCCGGTGGTTCTACGGAGTGGCCTATGCGGAAAATTCCGTTCCGGTGAGTTTCTCATAGGCCTCGACGTACCGGGCACGGGTCCTGTCGACGATTTCCGAAGGAAGCTCGAGTCC
>OGKZ01002295.1_pt1 | contig 10364 bp, 3 predicted proteins | sample 1572571 | NCBI WGS metagenome assembly OGKZ01 (sample SAMEA2581906, study PRJEB24529) | metagenome | biome: Human gut stool | place: China | collected 2011 | reverse complement strand
GACCGACTGGGGTTGGAACTGGTCACAGATCAGCCCAGATGGCAGCTTTGATGGTATCACATTCCGTGGTTCAGACGATACATCTAACAAGGAGCTCCAGTACAAGTACGGTAACACCAAGTTCCCTGTAGGCAACTGGGTACACGTTACAATGTCGTTCGATTACAATACAGCGGGTCAGTTGCGTGCCGACATGTTCTTGGATGGTGTTAAGCAGACTGTAACAGAATGGAAGCGTTTGCAGGGTGGAAATCCTGTATTCGGCCCTGCTACATATGAGCCAACATACCAGGGCGATGTTTACAGCATCACAAACGGTATGTACCTCTGCATCGGTGGTCCGCTCTTCGACCGTTACGGTCTTGACGGTGTAATCGACAACGTAGTAGTTTGGGACAAGGTGGCTACCGCAGCTGACGTTAAGGCAGCTATGGGCGACCTCAACGCTAACAACCTCCCTGAGGGCGTAATGGCATTCTGGGACTTCGAGAAGAAGGCAACGGACAACTACTTCACATCTGCTGGTACAAAGGCAGTGAAGGCTGGTATGCAGGATATGGTTGCAGGTGGTGGCGAAGGTCAGGCTACTCTCCAGTGGATTGAGCCGACTTACATCGCAGGTTCACCGTTCGTATCTGGCGAGACATACAAGGTAGAGACCAAGCCGTCATGGACTGCTAAGAACGCTACATTCGCTGACATTACTGGTAACGGCGAGGCAGGTTCTGCAAACGTTTCGTTCCGCACAGGTGGCGACTACGACGTAACTCTTACACTCTCTAACGCTCTTGGTAAGGCAGAGAAGACATTCTCTGTAATCAAGGTGGCTTATCCTACTGGCGTTGACGCTGTAGAGGGCGCAGAGATGAAGGCTTACACAGTAGGCGAGGACGCAATAGTAGAGTTCGCTGAGGCTGGCGCATACGAAGTTAGCGTTTACACAACAGCTGGTGAGCAGGTTACTCGCAAGGCAGCTCAGCTCAACGCTGGCAACGTGGTTAACGTACACCTCGCTAAGGCAGGCATCTACGTGCTTAATGTGAAGAAGGACGGCAAGACAGTTCGCACTGTTAAGCTTATCCGTAAGTAAATAAAGCAGACGAGTGGGTGGGTAGACAGGGAGGCAATTCCCCTTGTCCACTCGTCTTCTCGTCTTCTTGCCAACTAAAAGAATACCTAATCAACAAAACAATATCTAAATGAACAACAAGAAAACAACACTCCTCGCATCCATGCTTCTGTGTGGCTGCGTGTTCGGTTATGCTCAGCGTACTCCGACTCATCCGTTAGACATTCAGGACAAGGGTGACCAGTACCTCCTCGAGAACATCTGGAACTGGGAAGCCGGCACACCTCCACACGAGGTGAGCGAGATGGACGACCAGTTCTACATCTCACGCGTTCGCCCATTGCCGCGCATCGCTGAGGCTGACGACTATCAGGCAGAGGTTAGCAAGCAGGCTAAGCCGGGCCGTAAGATGTGTCTCTGGACTCCGCTCGACGACCCAACGTCTTCTTGGAAGGCTCTTCCGCGCTATTGCTTCGAGGGCGACAACTTCTCAATGTGGTCATACCTTAACATTCACGGTAACTGGACAGCACCTTGGTTCCGCGTAACTGGCGGTCTGTCTGACGTTGCTCACAAGAATGGTGTAGCGGTAGGTTGCGTTGCTTCTATTCCTTGGAATGCCAATGTAAACCTTTATGCAGCAAGCGGTTGGGGCAAGACCTTCGGCGAGCTGACAAAGAAGAACTCTGACGGCACTTACAAAAACGTAGAGCGCTTCGTTAAGATTCTCAAGTACTACGGCATCGACGGCGTTGGTGTGAACTCAGAGTTCAATGCCAGTGCTGCTACAATGAAGCAGATTCGAGGTTTCTTCGCTGAGTGCCATAAGGAGGCTGAGAAGATCGGTTGGAAGTTCCAGCTCCACTGGTATGACGGTACTAACGACTACGGTGGCATCACATTCGACCAGGGTCTTGGTGCTCACAACAAGGCTCAGTTCGGTGATAAGGACAACATCGTTACCGACATGATGTTCTCTAACTACAACACCGGTAGTGGTACTCTCAAGAACACTGCAGCATATGCAAAGAGCCTTGGTCGCGATCCGTACGACTACTATAAGGGCTTCGATATCCAGGGCCGTGCGCTCCACGCTTCAAGCTCTAACTGGAACGACCTCAACGACGTAGAGGCTTCTGTAGGCTTCTGGGGTGCTCACTCACAGGGCCTTATCCACCAGAGTGCTACCGACTACGGTACATCTGACGTGGCTATCCAGCAGGCTTACCTCGACAAGCAGGAGATGGTGTTCAGCGGTGGCAACCGCAACCCGGCTAACACTCCTGACATCCTCGGATGGAGCGACGTCGTAACACTCGCTAACGGCAGCCTGAAGGGCAAGTTCCACGGTGTAGCAAGCTACGTAACAGCTAAGTCTACTATCCAGCAGGTACCGTTCGTTACACGCTTCAACCTCGGTAACGGTCTTACATTCAAGAACGAGGGTGAGGTGGCGTTCAACCACAAGTGGCACAACATCGCTACTCAGGACTTCCTGCCGACATGGCGTTGGTGGATTGTTGACGGCAACGAGAGCGCAAAGAGCGGCAACCTCGCTCAGGCTGAGCTTACATGGGACGACGCTTACTGGGGTGGCTCTTGCCTCCGCCTGAAGGGTCAGACAACAACATCTCGTGTAAAGCTCTTCAAGACCTTGCTCAAGACAGAGCCTTCATACAACATCTCTCTTACATATAAGATGAGCAACGAGCTCGACACACACGCTAAGTTGTTCGTAGCTCTCAAGGGCAAGCTCACAGAGTACAAGGAAATTGCTATCCCTGCAGCTGAGAAGTTCGGTCAGTGGACAACATTCACCACTACTCTCGACAAGCTCGGTCTGAAGTCGGGCGACGAGATTGCAATGATCGGTATCCGTCTCGACAACACTGCCAAGGACTACAACATGCTCGTTGGTGAGCTCGCAGTTCGCAATCCGCAGCAGAAGTTCGCTCCGGTTGTTCCGAAGATTAAAGAGATTGATGTTCTCCGCGGTAAGGACAAGACTTGCGACTTCAAGATCCGCTACGCTGCCAAGGAAGAGACCGGTGGCGTTAAGACATACAACGACGAGGTAGATACATGGTACTACGAGATTTGGTTCCAGCAGAAGGGCGAGAAGGAGCAGTACCTCACAGCTACAACATCTTGGGCAGCTTACGTAATCGACGCTCCGATGGTAGCCGACCTCGAGAAGCGCGACTGCCGCTTCGGTGTACGCGCCGTTTCTCCTGACGGTCAGCAGAAGAGTGAAATCTCTTGGAGCCAGTACCAGACAGTAGAATACGACACACCGTCTACAGAGGTAGCTATCGACCGCCAGGTTATCAAGCCGAACGAGCAGTTCAAGGTTTACTATGAGGACCAGTTCGCACCGAACGCTCAGTCGTTCCGTCTGCTCAACGCACAGACAGGTGCTCAGGTAGGTGAGAAGTACTCAAATTGCAACCAGTTCACAACTTCTGTAGCAGAGGTTGGCGTTTACGACCTCGAGGTTGTTAACGATAAGGGTGCAAAGGAGATATTCCGCGGCAAGGTAATCATCTCTCCGGAGAAGACAGGTGCTGTGCCGGTTGTTGAGACCGTAACTGCTGACAAGCAGACAGCTGAGACAACAGAGGAGATCAAGCTCAACTACACATCACGCGACGGTGAGGGTAAGGTGTCACGCGGTCTTGTTGTTAAGGATCCGAACATGCTCCTGATCCCGGCAGAGGTAACACTCGACGGCGGTAACAACACAAGCATGGCTTACTCTTACGCTCTCTGGGTTAAGGTAGACAACTATGCTCACGACAAGCAGGGTACAAACCTCATCCAGAAGAACACTATCTCTGACAGATGGCCGCACAACAACTGGGGTGACCTCTGGGTACAGGTTCGTCCGCAGATCAACGCTGGCGAGCACGGCTGCAACAGCAACCACCTTGCAAACGAGGTATCGTTCAACACCTTCGGCTGGACAGCTCACGACAACCCGAGAGAGTCGATGATGTCTACAGGTTACGCACTCAACCCGGGTGTTTGGAACCACATCGTTGTTACTCAGTCTTCTGACAAGCAGCAGAAGATCTACTTCAACGGCAAGTGTGTAGCAGGTCCTAACAACTTCTCTTCTTCTTCACTACGTGAGAATAGCACTGACAACCGCATTAATACTTCTGAGCACGCTAACGTGTTCATCGGTGGTGGCGGTGTTTACAAGGCAGGTCTGAACGCAACTATCGACGAGGTTCAGGTTTGGAACAAGCCTCTTACCGACGCTGAGGTAGTTCGCGCAATGCAGGGCTACGCAGCTAACGAGGTGCCTGAGGGACTTATGGGCTACTACACCTTCGAGGAGATGGACAAGAGCGACTCTACATTCGTCAACCTTGGTAAGGCAGGTGCTCAGTACAAGGCAAGAATGGTTGTGATGGCTGGCTCTGGCGGTGAGAACACTTCTACAGCATCTTACAAGACAGTAGGTGCTAACAACGAGGTAACAGGCTATCCTGGCATCGACGGTACACTCGAGGTGAAGACTTCGCACACATGGCAGCTCAACGGTGGTCGTATCTCTTCTGAGACCGACAAGGCTGCTGTCGTAACATTCGCTCGTCCGGGCGAGTATGAGGCAGGCGTTAAGCTCACCAACTTCTGGGGCGAGTCGGAGAAGGCACTTGAGAACGTACTTGTTATCACAGGTGTTGACGCAATCAACGACGTTAAGGATGCAGCAGGCTTCTCTGTTTATCCTAACCCGTTCGTAGAGAGCGTTAACCTCCGCTTCGCTGAGGGTGGCTTCTACACCATCAACATCGTAAGCGCAGCAGGTGCAGTGCTCCAGAGCAACGACTTCCGTGCTGATGCCGGCGAGACAGTGAATGTAGCTGTCAAGGGTGGCAAGGGCATGTACATCGTACAGGTGCTCAAGGACGGCAAGCCGTTCAAGGCTCTCAACGTAATCAAGAAGTAATAACAACGAATAGTGAACCGGCGGGCGGCGCTGCCGCCACGCCGGTTCCACCTATATTCATTTATTAAAAAACAAACAATGAACAACAAATCAAACGAGAAAAGCAGTATGGTGCTGAAAGCAGCCTTTGCGATGCTCGCAGCAGGTCTGCCTATGCAGTATGCGTCTGCTAATGGCAACGTGGCTCCTAATGCTTTGACACAGGCTCAGGGCTCTGTCGTTCAGGGTACTGTTAAGGATGGTACTGGCGAACCACTCATCGGCGTTAGCGTCGTAGTGAAGGGTGCCACTGGTCTTGGCGTAGTGACCGACATCGACGGTAACTACAAAATCAACGTTAAGGACAAGAACGCTGTCTTGGTGTTCTCTTACATCGGCTACACACCGCAGGAGGTAAAGATTGGCGGTCGTGCAAGCGTAGATGTAACCATGAAGGACGAGAGCTCAGTGCTCAAGGAGGTCGTAGTAACCGCCATGGGTATCAAGCGTAAGGAGTCTTCACTTACTTACTCTACACAGCAGGTGAAGGCTTCTGACCTCAACCGCGTACAGGACCCGAACGTTGCTAACTCTCTCGAGGGTAAGGTGTCTGGTGTAACCATCACTCCGTCAGCAGGTGGTGCAGGTGGTGCTTCTAAGATTATCCTCCGTGGTAACAAGTCAATCCTCGGTTCGTCTACTCCGCTTATCGTTGTTGACGGTGTTCCTATGAACAACTCGCAGCGCGGCCAGGTAGGCTCAGGTGCAAACATGCTTACAACAGGCGTATCTGAGGGTAGCGACGCTCTCTCAATGATTAACCCTGACGATATCGAGTCTATCAACGTGCTGAAGGGTGCCAACGCTGCTGCTCTTTACGGTTCGGAGGCTGCCAACGGTGTCCTCATGATCACCACAAAGAAGGGTCGCGAGGGTAAGGTAGGCGTTAACTTCTCTTCTAACGTAACATTCGATACTCCGCTCACAACTCCGAAAATTCAGAACGTTTACGGTGCTGCTATCGACGAGAACGCTCACACAATGAGCATCAGCAGCTGGGGCAATAAGGTATCTTCACGTACCAACGACCAGCTCATCGTCCAGACTCCGATGTATGGTGAGCACTTCGGTGCTACAATGAACAACGTACACTTGCGCAACAGTGCAAAGGACGACGTTGCCGACTTCTTCAAGACCGGTGTGACAACCAACAACTCTATCGCCCTCTCTGGTGGTACAGACAAGATGAGCAGCTACTTCTCTTATGGTAACTCTCATGCTAACGGTATGATTGACAACAACTCATACAACCGTCACACTTTCTCTTTCCGTCAGAACTTCAAGCTCTACGACCGTGCTACTATCGACGTGTCGATGAACTACATCCAGACAAAGACAAAGAACCGTCCTGGTGGTGGTATCACAATGAACCCGATCTACCACTTGTACATGATGCCGCGTAACATCGATCTCGGCTACTATCGCGATAACTACCGCGTTAACAACGCTTCTTGGCTCACAGGCTACCAGACATACTTCAAGCGTGAGGGCAGCAACTATACAAAGGTTAAGGAGCAGGGCACAGTAACAGGTCAGCCGATGCAGAACTGGGCTTACTCAGCTCAGGGCCAGAACAACCCGTACTGGCTTATTAACCAGAACTCAAGCGTAGCTAAGGAAGACCGTTTCTTCGGTAACGTGACAGGTTCACTCGACATCTACGACGGTCTTTCGTTCCAGGCTCGTTTGGGTATGGACTTCACAAAGTACGAGAGCGAGTCGAAGCGTTACGCTACAACATGGCTCCCGGCTTCTATGGAAGACCTCGGTCGCTACTGGTGGAGCTACTCTAAGACAACCGACCTCTACACCGACTTCATGCTTACTTACAACAAGACATTCGGCGATTGGGACGTTTCTGCAACAGCAGGTTATGTAGGCCACATCCGCAAGTCGTACGGTCATAGCAACGACGTAACAGCTACATATTACTATGGTGACCGTGACCACCTCTCTACAATGGCTAACTACTTCTCTACAGCAGCCGGTGGTCCTGGCGCTACATCTCCAAGCCAAAGCTCTGACTGGAACAAGGGTGCTGTTGTAACAGGTCAGATCGGTTGGAAGGAAATGGTTTACTTCGATGGTTCATACCGTCGCGACTGGTACCGCGCCTTCCGTCAGTTCAAGGATCGTGGTACGCCTGAGGATTACGGCTACTTCGGCTTCGGTGCGAACGCTATCGTAAGCAACCTCGTTAAGCTCCCAGAGTGGTTCAACTACTTGAAGTACCGCGCTTCTTACTCAGAGGTAGGTAACTCTATCCCGGGTATCGTTTACGCTGGTGCTACACGCAACTTCGAGACAGGTGCGTTGGTTCCGTCTTCATGGGCTACCTTCAAGGATCCGCGTCCTGAGAAGACAGCTTCTTTCGAGACCGGTATCGAGGCATTGTTCCTCAACAACCGCTTGAGCCTCGACTTGACATACTACAACTCTACCATGTCTAACCTCTACCTCGTTGGTACCAATGCTTCTGGCAAGTCTATCCCGATGAACTCTGCTAAGATTCGCAACCAGGGTATTGAGGCTACTATCGGCTACGACTTCAAGTTCGGTCAGCTCCGTTGGAAGACATCTTACAACCTCTCTTACAACGACAACAAGATCCTCCGTACAGCTTATGACGAGGAGACCGGTAAGGAGAATGTCATCGCTACATACGTAGGCGGTGTGCAGGTGCTCTACAAGGAAGGCGGCTCAATGGGCGACATGTACGTAACAGACATCAAGCGCGACGAGAACGGTCACTACGTTCTTAACGCTAAGGGTGGTTTGTCAATGGAGACAGAGTCGAGCAAGACATACGGCAAGTATGTAGGCAACCAGAACGCTAAGTGGCAGATGGGTTGGTCTAACACATTCACATGGAAGGACCTCTCGCTCTCATTCCTTATCAACGGTCGTATCGGTGGCAAGGTACTCTCTATGACAGAGTCGTTCCTCGACGGTGCAGGCTTGTCACAGCGCACAGCTGACGCTCGCCTCTACGCTGAGAAGAACAAGATCTACGCTGACGCTATCTATGGCAACAACATCCTGGGTATCCGCCTCGACGATGGTTCAGGTCGTATCGTTCCTATCGAGTCTTACTACAACTCAGTTGGTGGTGTAACTCCTCAGGACATCGAGCGCTACCTCTACAGCGGTACCAACTTCCGTCTGCGTGAGCTCTCTCTCGGTTATACATTCCGCAACCTCTTCGGCCAGAACAAGAACCTGAGCCTCTCGTTCATCGCTCGCAACTTGTTCTTCCTCTACAAGGACGCTCCGGTTGACCCAGACGTATCGCTCTCTACTGGCACTGGTCTCGGTGCATTCGAGGTATTCAATATGCCGTCGTCACGTTCGTTCGGCTTCTCATTGAATGTAAACTTCTAAACCAATTCAAAAAAGTAAAAAAGAATTATGAAAAATTCAAAGATATTTGTTTACGCTGCGCTTGCGCTCTCTGCCTTCGGTATGCAGTCGTGTCTCGACTACGACACCCCGGGTGACGAGTTCAACGCAAACCAGACCATCGTGCCTCCAGTGATCAGCTCTGGTAAAGCAGATGTCATCGACTACGAGAAGGTGATTTCTGACGAGGGTGTTGCAGAGGCTATCATGGCACTTGACGATAACATCCGTACAGCTCAGACCGGTGTTTACGGTATCCGTGGCGGTAAGGACGGTGGTGCTCCTGAAGCACACGCTTACCAGTTCTGCTACACACTCGGTCCTGACAACTACGTACAGTACTTCTGCGTACCTCACTACGACTTCCCGTACTCTAACTTCACATTGCGTTCTACATACGACATGTGTAAGGGCTCTATCGGTGGTCCTGGCAGCGGCTTCTCTTCAGCTAAGCTCTACATCGCTCCGCTGTTGAACACAGAGAAGATCGACTCAGTTCCTGAGTTGAAGGCTATCTTCCTTACTCTCTTCAACTACTCGGCTATCGAGAACGCCGACCTCTTCGGTCCGATGCCTTATGAGGAGTTCAAGGCTCTGCGTGACAAGTCGCCGTTCGAGTACAACGACGTACGTACAATCTACTACGGTGTCAAGAAGAACCTCGACGACGCTATTGCTTGTCTGAAGTACTACAAGGACAACCGTTCTCAGGCTTACAAGGAGCAGCTGGCTAACGTAATGTACAGCTACCTCACTATCGTTAACGAGCCGTATTCAAAGACTTGGGAGGATATGGAGCCGTGGATCCGCTTTGCCAACTCACTCAAGCTCCGCATGGCTATCCACATGAGTGGCATCGAGCCGGAGACAGCTAAGACATGGGCAGAGGAAGCTGTTCGCGATGGTGTCATCACCGACGTTGACAATGAGGTTGCCATCTATCCGGCATTCTCTGGCAAGGACCACCCGCTGGTTGAAATCACAGGCTGGAGCGACGCCGTTATGGGTGCTTCGTTCCTTAACCTGCTCGAGAATCTCGACCACCCGTACATGAAGTATCTCTTTACAAAGAACAGCGTAGGTCTTGCTAAGTCTCCGCAGGCTGTAGAGGGTTCTTCTTGCCCGGCTACCACACCGATGAACTCTGTATACGTAGGTATGCGTGACGGTGTTGCTCCTGGTGAGGGTCAGGCAGCAGCCAACAACCCGTACTGTGGCTACTCTATGCTCGACAAGGCTTACTTGGCTCAGACTCAGGCTCCTCTCTTCCTCATGAAGTGTTCTGAGGTTTACTTCCTCCTCGCTGAGGGCGCTCTCCGCGGCTGGAACATGGGCGGTACAGCTAAGCAGTTCTACGAGCAGGGTATCCGCAACGCTTCTCTTGAGGCCCGTTCGTTCATGGGCAACAAGTACAACCAGCTGGTTGACGACTACCTCAACGTTGAGGCCCCGAAGGGCATCCCGTACGTTGACCCGCAGGGTCTCACACCCGATATGCCGAGCGTAACAAAGATTGGTGTGAAGTGGAACGAGGGTGATTCTCCTGAGGTTAAGCTCGAGAAGATCATCACTCAGAAGTACATCGCTTCTTTCCCGTACAGCTACGAGTCATGGGTTGACCTTCGTCGTGTAGGCTATCCTAAGCTCTTCCCGATCCTCGGTGTAGCTGACGGCGACGGCACAATCGGCGCTGGCGATCCTTGGGTACAGACAAAGGAGAATATCATGCGTCGTATTCCTTGGGCTTCTGACGATCCTCAGACTAAGGAGGATATCGCTAACACTGGTATCCCAGCTCTCGGTGAGGGTGCTACGGATACTCAGGGTCAGCACCTCTGGTGGGATAACGGAGCTTCTAACTTCTAATCCGCACGTTTAGATTTGTATATATAAAAAGGG
>OGKZ01002282.1_pt1 | contig 10400 bp, 8 predicted proteins | sample 1572571 | NCBI WGS metagenome assembly OGKZ01 (sample SAMEA2581906, study PRJEB24529) | metagenome | biome: Human gut stool | place: China | collected 2011 | reverse complement strand
TGGAACGCTGCCATTCTTGGATCCGGTACAAAACTATCGCAACTGCAGGTGCCTTTATTCAAGTTCATCCCGCAGACTTTACAAATACCTTTGCAATCGTCTTTGCACAGAACTCTCATTGGCCAGTTCACCAGAATTTCGGCGTAGACAAGTTTATCTACATCGAGTTCAAACCCAATCAGGTAGTCAGTTTCCTCCATCTCTTCATCGACTAATGCTCCGTCTGTGATTTTCAGAGTCTTGTCAATGTCAAAATGCATGTTTGTTGGAACTTCTTCCAAGCATCGGCTGCACGGTATCGCTATGTCTATATCTACAGTCCCCGTGATGTGCACTGCTGCATTCTCCACGTTTGAGATATGAAGTGATATCGGCTGCTTTTTCAGAATAGGATAATCTCCTAAACGCGACTCAAATGATGTGAGCGTAAGCTCTGTCTCAATTGTTGTCTCTTTATTTATAGATTTTACAATGGTTGATATATCAATCATAGTTCTCTCCTATTCACACCTAACCAATTATACATATTGGAGTGGTGTTTGTCAACAAAATTTTATAATTTATCCACAACTTTTTGCTTTTTATTAGCCGACAAGCTTTACTGTCTCACGGCAGATTGCAAGCTCCTCGTTTGTAGGGATGACACATACCTTTACGCTTGAGTCTGCTGTTGAGATAAGTGCCTCCACGCCGCGTGTCTTGTCGTTTGTTACACGGTCAATCTTTATACCAAGGTAACCTAAATATGCCATGATTTTTTCTCTTACAAAGCTTGTGTTCTCACCGATTCCTGCTGTGAATGCGATAGCATCTACTCCGTTCATTGCTGCTGCATATGCTCCGATGTATTTTGCTACTCTGTAGCTGAATACCTCTACTGCTGCGATGGCACGCTTGTTGCCCTCATAATATGCTGCCTCAAGGTCTCTGAAGTCACTTGATACTCCTGACATGCCGGCTACTCCTGACTTCTTGTTGAGCACATTCATCACACCATCGATGTCTAAGTTTTCTTTCTTTGCGATGAACTCCATGATTGAAGGATCAATATCACCTGAACGTGTTCCCATTACAAGTCCCTCAAGCGGTGTAAGTCCCATTGATGTATCTACGCATTTACCGTTTAATACTGCGCTGACTGAGGCTCCGTTTCCAAGGTGTGCTACGATAATCTTTGAGTTGTTTAAGTCCATTCCGAGGTAGCTTGCTGCCTCCTTTGATACGAAGCTGTGGCTTGTGCCGTGGAAGCCGTATCTTCTTACCTTGTACTTCTCATAGTACTCATATGGAAGGCCGTAGAGATATGCTTTCTCAGGCATTGTCTGATGGAAGGCTGTATCAAATACTCCTACCATTGGTACATTTGGCATAAGTGCCTGGCATGCTCTGATTCCGATAATATTTGCAGGGTTGTGAAGAGGTGCGAGGTCGTTGCACTCCTCTACCTGTGCGATTACTTCCTCTGTGATAACTACTGAGTCTGAGAACTTCTCGCCACCGTGCACTACACGATGTCCTACCGCATCGATCTGTGCAAGTGACTTTACTGCGCCTGTCTTTGGATTTACAAGTGCATCGAGTACCATCTGGATGGCCTCTTTATGTGTTGGCATAGGTGCCTCTGTGATTTCCTTATCAAGACCCTCTTTCTGATATACGAGTCTGCCATCGATTCCGATTCTCTCGCAGAGTCCTTTTGCAAGTACCTCCTCTGAATCTGAATTGATGAGCTGGTATTTCAGTGATGAACTACCGCAATTAATTACTAATACATTCATTGTTTTGTCTCCTTTGGTTTAAAATTACAATACTATTGTTAGTATAAACTTATTTTTCAAATGCGACAAGGGTGTTTTTGTGGTATTATGGGTTTGAACTCTAAAAAATACATTATCGATTAAAGGAGCAGCAAACATGAAGGTCACAGGTGTGATTACCGAATACAATCCATTCCACAATGGTCACAAATATCAGCTAGAGCAGATTAAAAGGCAGACATCTGCTGATTATATCGTCGTAGTAATGAGCGGTGATTTCGTGCAAAGAGGTGAGCCTGCCATCATTGACAAATACGAGCGCACACGCATGGCGCTTTTGAGCGGTGCCGACCTGGTGCTTGAGCTTCCATCGGTCTTTGCCACTGCTTCTGCCGAGTTTTTTGCCGGTGGCGGAGTCAGTGTACTCAAAAACACAGGTGTGGCGGACATGCTGTGCTATGGTGTGGAGTCTGTGGACCATGAACTTACAAAGCTTGTGGCTGGCGTGCTTAAGAATCCGCCTGCTGAGTATTCCGCCTCTCTTGCCAGGCTGATTCATGGTGGGATGAGCTTTCCTGCGGCCAGGAGCAGAGCTCTATGTGAATATTTTCAAGATAACTATGATAGTTCTTTAGAGAAGTTAGATGCTTTCATAGCTTCACCCAATAATATTCTGGCCATTGAGTATGAGAAGGCTTTGATGGACTGTGATATTACGGGATTTCCTCTTCAGCGCATCGGGGAAGGATATCACAGCACGGATTCGACAAGTGAGTTTTCTTCCGCTACAGCTGTGCGCGGGGTGATTTCAACTGTATACAATACAGCTAATCATTTGACTGTTAATTCTTCTAACACAAGTCAATTTGGGAATTTAACTGTTCTCAATACGCTGATGCCTGCAGATTGTGCTAAAATTCTTACACATTGTATATCAAATGGTCATATTGTGTTTCCTGATGCTATTTCCGATTTACTCTACTATCGGCTGATTTCAGAAAGAAATGTGGGATATGAGAAATATGCAGACTGCACAAAGGAGCTTTCTGCAAAGATAGTTAAAAATATATATAAATATGAAAGTTTTACGCAGTTTTGTAACTTACTGAAGAGTAAAAATCTGACTTATACGCGTATTTCGAGAGTCCTCACGCATATTTTACTTGGTATTGAGAATGATGATTTTAACATATGTATGGATAATCCTTATCTGCGCATACTCGGTTTCAAAAAATCATCTGGAGAGCTTATGCATCTCCTCAAAAAAAAAGCATCAGCGCCTATTATTACAAAAGTCGCTGATGCTCCGTACGAGCTTATTTCCAAGGATATTTTTGCCGCTGATTTGTATGGCAGGCTGTGTCATTCACAGCAAAATGAGTTTACACATGGGGTTGTAATTATTTAATCTACAGCTCCATTATAATTTCTCTCGCCAGACTTTCCTCTATAGGCTTTGCATACACTCCCGGTGCAAACTCAACAGTGGCTCCTATGCCCTTTTGGAGCACGAAGCGCAGCTTGCCGTCTCTCACCTTTTTATCGGTGTAGAGTTTCTTTACAAGCTCTTCCCTGTCTATATAGTCAGGTATACGTGTCAAAAGACCGGCTCTCTCATAGAGCTTTATCACGCGCTCTGCCTGCTCCTCTGACATATAGCCAAGTCGTGCTGACATAAGTGCCTGTGCTGCCATTCCAATCGACAGTGCCTCTCCATGCAACAGCTTGTAGTCGCTGACAGTCTCGATTGCCCGGCCTACTGTGTGGCCCAGATTTAAGGTTTCGCGAAGTCCCGCCTCTCGCTCATCCTTCATGACCACATTGTACTTGATACGGCAGTTATTTTCCGCGATATACTCACATGCAAATTTCTTGAATGAATATATATCATCCAGATTTTCCTCTATAAATTCAAACATATCCTCGCTGCCTAAGCATGCATGCTTGATGGTCTCTGCCATACCGCTTGCCATCTGGCGCTGTGGCAGTGTTTTCCAGGCAGCTATGTCTATATATACCTTTTTGGGCTGATTGAACAGACCTATGGTGTTGGTAGCAAGAGGTGTATCAATTGCTGTTTTTCCACCTACCGATGCATCTGCCGCCGCTAGAAGGGTGGTTGCATAGTTGATAAACGGCACTCCTCTGCCGTAGGTTCCTGCAATAAAGCCTGATAAGTCGGTTACCACACCGCCACCGACTGCAATGATACAGCAGTCTCTTCTGTACCCCTTTTTAAGCATGGCATCCTCTATCTTTGCCTTTGTCTCACGTGACTTGCTCTTTTCCCCAGCCGGGAAAACAAACAAATCCACTGAGTATCCCGCATGCTTTATTTTCTCACAGATTGGAAGAGCATAAGGATCACGCACATTTGTATCTGTAATCACTGCAAATTTCTTTATCTTGCCCACAAGACCATTTTCCAGGTCAGATACAAGGGTGTCTGAGAGGTTGTAGCCTATCTCAATATCATATGTGTCATCTACTACTTTTTTGAGTTCTACATTGAATATGCTCATCTTTTTCTCCTGTTATGATATATTTTTGTTTCTTTTATGTGGGAAACTGCTACAGTATCCCCACAGCCTGCTTGGCGAGCTTATCTGCCTCTTCGTTGCCCTCTACCCCTGAGTGTCCTTTTACCTTTACAAAAGTAAGCTTTATTTTATCCTTAACTGACATGATGTATTCGTGATAAGCTATAGTGCCTGCCTTGTTTCGCTTCCAGGCCCCTGTGGCCCACATCTCTATGCCCATGTAGTCATAGTATATGACCAGTTCCTTAATTCCAAGCTCTATAGTCTTTTTTATGGCAGCCTCCGCGCCCTTTATCTCTCCGGCTACGTTGCGCATTGTGGCCATCTCGGCATCATTATCAGCCCCCTGCAGCACGTATTTTTCATGTTCAGTCACAAGAAAGCCTCCATAGCCATAGGTGTGTGTTGCTTTGTTGAAGGAGCCGTCTACAAACGCATATGTACTATTTTCGCCGGATGATTTCATACCTGTAATAGTTTTCTCTCCGGCAATAATTTTCTCTCCGTTAATAAATTTTTCTGCCTCTTCTATTGTCTTAAAGCTTTTATACACTGCTCCCGGATATCCGTCAACCATTGCTTTGCAATCGTTCCAGTTCAAATATATCCCGGGAACCTTTCCCTTTTTTACTGCATAGTATTTTGATGCCATGCTTTATTTCTCCTATAACACTCTTGACAAAAATTCCTGTAATCTCTCACTCTTTGGTGCGCCAAATACTTCCTCAGGTGTGCCCTCCTCAGCTATGGTACCCTCATTGATGAACATCACTCTGTTGGCCACTTCTCTGGCAAAGCCCATCTCATGTGTCACGACTACCATTGTCATGCCTGCCTCTGCAAGCTCCTTCATTACTGAAAGCACCTCACCTACCATCTCAGGGTCAAGTGCCGATGTAGGCTCATCAAACAGTATGACATAAGGATGCATAGCTTGTAAACGAATAGTTGGCACTCTCTGCTTATGTCCTCCGGAAAGCTGCGCCGGATATGCATCTGCCTTATCGAGGAGACCTATTCTGGTGAGAAGCTCATCTGCCTTCTTTGATGCCTCATCCTTCGTCATCACACCGAGCTTCACCGGTGCGAGCATGATATTTGCTTTTATTGTCATGTTGGCAAACAGATTGAACTGCTGGAAAACCATGCCGATTTTCTGTCTGGTCACATTGATGTCTGTCGACTTGTCTGTCAGGTCTGTTCCTTCAAAAAGGATTTGTCCTGATGTAGGTGTCTCGAGCAGATTGAGGGAGCGTAAAAATGTAGACTTTCCACAGCCTGACGGTCCGATGATGGCAATTACATCACCTCTGTTTACCTCTGTGCTTATGCCCTTTAATACCTCCTGCTCTCCAAAACTCTTGTGCAGGTCTTTTACCTCTAGTATCACGTTATTATCTTTCATTGCTTCTCAGTCTCCTCTCAAGTTTGCTTACTCCGTGGCTTAAAAGCATCACTATAACCAGATAAATAAGGGCTACAGCAATAAGCGGTATAAATGCCTCGTATGTGTTGCTTCGTATGATATCTCCACCCTTTGTCAGATCCATCATACCAATATAACCACTGATTGATGTCTCCTTTAGGAGGCTGATAAACTCGTTAAGCAGCGCCGGAAGTATATTTTTGACAGCCTGCGGTATGATAACAAGCTTCATGGTCTGGCTGTAGTTGAGTCCTAAGCTTCGTCCTGCCTCAAACTGTCCTATATCTACAGACATGATTCCTGAACGCACAATCTCTGCCACATATGCAGCCGAGTTGAGGCCGAAAGCAATGACTGCTACAAGTATCTTGTTGGTCACAGATGCAAGCACTACATAGTATATGATAAGAAGCTGTATCATGACAGGTGTTCCCCTGATGATGGTCAGGTATGCCTTGCAAATTCCGTTTAATATGGCAAGACCGCCGTTTCTGTCATGGCTGGTTCTGACTATCGCAATTAAAAATCCCAGCACAATACCAAGCATTACGGCAAATATTGTGATAACTATTGTATTGCCAAGACCCTTTACGATATACATGTAACGATTGTCCTTGACAAAGTTGTCATAGAGCTTTTCCTTTATACCGATTGAAGAGCCTGACTGGCTGTCTTTTACGATAATCTCCTGCTTTGTGGTGATATATGTATCGGTAAAATCAACATTTTTCTGTCTGTCCTCTGTCACTGTAAAGCCTGCTGCCCCGACATCCACCTTGCCTGATGATACAGCGGCAATGATTGCGTCAAACTGCATATCCTCTACCTGCATATCCATGCCAAGCTCATCGGCTATGGCCTGCATGATATCCATATCAATTCCTGTGACCTTGTTGTCATCATAGTACTCATATGGAGGGAACTCTGCATTTGTTCCTACCTTAAGTGTACCGTTTGACCTGTCAATGTCCTTCTTCACGTAGGGAGTCTTTCCAACCTGATCCTCAGAGCCGATATAGTTGTCGATGATGCTCTGAACTGTTCCATCCTGCTGCAGCTTTTCAAGCGCAGTGTTTACCTTGTCGCGAAGCTCTGTATTGCCCTTTTTCAGGCAGAATGCATAGTCCTCGTTGGTAAACTCCTCGTCCAGTATCTTAAGCCCTTTGTTTTCTTTTACAAAGGCAAGTGCCGGCTGCTCATCAATAACTACGCAGTCAATCTTGCCGACCTTTAACGCCTGGACTGCATCAGCACCCTTGTTGTATCTCTCTACCTTGGTGCCTGAACCGTCGTTCTCATAATCAGATACATAGATATCTCCTGTGGTACCGAGCTGGACACCTATTTTTGCGCCCTCCAGATCGTCCACACAAGCGACCTTTTTGCTGTCGCTTTTGCCGCATGCGCATAAGCCAACAATGAATGTAGCCATTAATGCTGCCATAAGCAAAATCATAATCGGTTTTTTCTTAATGGATTTCATATTATTCCTCATTTCTGTATAAATATTTATTCACAATTATATCATATTAGTTTATAAAATAAAAGAGCCTGATTTTATCAGACTCTTTTATACCAAATATTTATGCATCGTGCTCCATGTTGCTTAACTTCTTCGCCTGGTCGGCTGCGATACAGGCATCAATTATCTCCTGGATATCTCCGTTAAGAATCTTGTCAAGCTTATAGAGTGTCAGATTGATTCTGTGATCTGTCACACGTCCCTGCGGGAAGTTGTAGGTACGAATCTTCTCAGCACGGTCTCCTGTACCGATCTGGCTTCGTCTCTCCTCTGCCTCTGCATCCTGCTTCTTCTGAAGCTCCATGTCATAGAGCTTTGTACGAAGAAGTGCAAAAGCCTTTTCCTTGTTCTGTATCTGTGACTTCTCAGTCTGGCTGTAGATGACAATACCTGTTGGATAATGTGTCAGTCGGACCGCTGAATCAGTTGTGTTGACACACTGTCCACCGTTTCCGGAAGCACGCATTACGTCAATTCGGATATCCTTGTCATCAATCTTGACATCCACATCCTCTGCCTCAGGCATCACTGCAACTGAGCATGTAGAGGTCTGGATACGTCCCTGCGACTCTGTCTCAGGAACTCGCTGCACACGGTGCACTCCCGACTCATACTTTAGGATAGAATATGCACCTGAGCCCTTTACCATGAACTCGACAGACTTCATACCGCCGATTCCTGTCTCATCGGCATCAAGTGTCTCCACCTTCCAGCCTCTGTTCTCTGCGTAGTGCACATACATACGGTAGATTTCCGCTGCAAAAAGTGCTGCTTCCTCTCCGCCTGCACCGGCACGGATTTCGACGATTACGTTCTTGTCATCGTTAGGGTCCTTTGGCAGAAGAAGTATTTTAAGCTCCTTCTCAAGCTCCTCCACCTGCTCCTTTGAATCCTTAAGCTCTTCCTTTGCGAGCTCTCTCATCTCTTCATCTGATTCCTCATCCAAAATAGCCAGTGAATCCTCGATATTCTGCTTGCACTCTTTATATTTCTTATATGTCTCAACTATAGGAGCAAGGTCACTCTGCTCCTTCATAAGCTTTTTAAATCTGTTTGCATCATTTGCCACATCCGGCTCGCTGAGCAGATTCATCAGCTCTTCATAATGGTGTATAAGATCTTCTAACTTATCAAACATGTTTTTCCTCCTTGCTGTCAAACACTCCCGATACTACCCTGTCATTTCCCGCCAGGTCCTTTATCACATGTACATCGCTAAATCCGGCAAACTGCATCATCTCTGACACCTGTCTGCCCTGGTCACAGCCTATCTCAAAAAGCAGCCTGCCCTGTGGCTTTAGATTTGCCCTGCAATCCTTTATGATGCGCCTGTAAAATAAAAGTCCATCCTCAGAGCCGTCAAGAGCCTCATGCGGCTCAAATACCGACACCTCCGGCATCAGATGCGGTATCTCGTCACTTCTTATATATGGTGGATTGGATACTATCACATCATACATCTCATCGACATGCTCAAACAGATCGCTTCTCTCAAAATCAACAAACACGCCGTTAAGCCTTGCGTTTTCCTTTGCCACATTGAGCGCCTGCTTTGAGATATCACAGGCTGCACCGTCCACATTAGTCGTGTTCTTTAAGATGCTTATAATTATACAGCCGCTTCCTGTACACATATCAAGCACTCTCATACCCGGCTCTATCACCTTGAGTGCCTCCTCTACAAGAGTCTCTGTATCCTGACGCGGTATGAGCACATTGCTGTTCACACGGAATTTGAGTCCCATAAACTCCTGCTCTCCGACTATGTACTGGAGCGGAATACGCTCAGCGCGCTTACTCAGCAATGCTTGATATTCACTTATCTGCTCCTGCGACATTTCCTCATCCATATGCACATAGTAATATGTGTGATTTATCCTGCATGCCATGGCTAAAAGCAGCCATGCATCGTTTTTTGCATCAACTATCTTTGCTTTTTGTAATATGCTTTCCCCAAGTAAAATTGCTTCTCTATATGTCATATATACCTTCTATCCGGCGGTCAATGTGCACACACATTGTTTTCCTCCTGCCATTTCTTCCAGTCAAACACAGCCTCAACCGATGCGATGCCAACCTCTATCATTTCATCATCCGGCTCCTTTGTGGTCATTCGCTGCATTAAAAGCCCCGGGATACTAAGCATGTTGACAACCGGATTGTCATATCTGCCCGCAAGCCTGATAAACTCATAAGATACCCCTGCGATTACAGGAATAAGCACAAGTCGTAACAATAACTGCAGCGGCTTTGAATCCACACGGATAAACATGAAAAACAATATGCTTATGAGCATTACTATAAGCAGAAAGCTTGTACCGCAGCGCTTGTGATGCTTTGAGCTTTTTCTCACATTTTCTACTGTAAGAGGCAGTCCGTGCTCTATGCAGTTGATGCACTTATGCTCAGAGCCGTGATACATAAATGTGCGCTTAATATCAGGGGTCAGCGATATAATTGCTATATATCCAAGAAATATTGCCAGTCTGATAACACCCTCTATGAACGCTATGAGCATCTGTGAGCTTATCACCTTTTTAAAAAGCCCTGAAATGAAATAAGGCAATGCAAAAAACAGCGCGAGTGCTATGACAATTGACAGTACCACTGTACCTCCAAGCATGGCATTTTCCTGTTTCTTTTCTTTGGCAGCCCTTTTTTTCTTTTCTTCCGCTGTGAGTTCTTCTTCCTTTTCCTTTTTCTTTGAAGCCAAGGTACCTTCATCATCCTCGTCCTCGAAAAATGACGCTGAATACATCAGTGTGCTCATGCCCATAGGAATCTTTCTAACTGCATCAAGCGCCTTTGAATTCTTACGCTTTGACACCTTGACATCTATTTCATGGTCAGGCTTCCTCACGGCTACTGCGTATGTGTCCTTGTTCTGCATCATTACGCCCTCCATGACAGCCTGACCGCCAATACCTGAATACTTCATAAAACCTCTCTATATTCCAAAAAAGGTTGAGGTATATTGCAACCTCAACCTTTCAAGTAACTATATGATTCTATTTCATACCATATTTCTTATTGAACTGCTCAATACGTCCACGAGCCTGGTTAGCTTTCTGCTGACCTGTGTAGAATGGATGGCACTTTGAGCAAATCTCTACGTGGATCTCCGGCTTTGTAGAACCTGTAACGAATGTGTTTCC
>OGKZ01002274.1_pt1 | contig 10449 bp, 12 predicted proteins | sample 1572571 | NCBI WGS metagenome assembly OGKZ01 (sample SAMEA2581906, study PRJEB24529) | metagenome | biome: Human gut stool | place: China | collected 2011 | reverse complement strand
CATACTTCCATAAATAAATTGTAATTTCCTACTTTATGTAAATACATATATTATATCTGTTTTATAATTGTATGCCGTTCTTAAACTTCAGACATTATATTCAATAAATCTTAGAAAAGGTCAACCTTTCCTGCAAAACCATTAGCTACATAATAGCAAGCCTTATCTTCTGGCTTAATGTACATTTCAAGTTCACTGATTTCTACATTCTGGCTCTTAGCATCTTCTATAATTCTTGCAAGAAGTGTTTCTTCATCTATCTGATTTCCTTCATACTGGAAGAATACTTCCTTCTTTAAAGCCTTCTTAGCTGTAGTCTTTCTTGTTGTTCTCTTAACTGCTGGCTTTGTTTCAGCTTCCTTCTTAACTGGCTCTTTCTTTGCAGTTTCTTTCTTAGCTGTAGTCTTTCTTGTTGTCTTCTTTGCTGCTGGCTTAGCTGCCTTTTCTGCTGCCGGCTTTCTGCCTCTCTTCTTAGCTGGTGCTGCCTCTGCCTTTGCCTCTGTTACAACAGCCTTTGCTTCTTCTACTACTGCTTTAGCTTCTTCTTTCTTTTCTGCAATATCAGCCTTAACTTCGTTTATCTTTGCTGCTACATCTTCCTTCTTTTCTGCTACTGCTTCCTTTACCGTCTTCTTTTCTGCTGACTTAGTGGCGGCTGGTTTCTTTGCAGCTGGTTTGCCTGTCTCTTTAACTTCTGTATCTGCTGTCTTGTCAGTTGTTAATGCGTTACCAAATATTTCGTTTGTTTCAACTTTTTTAGTTCTCATAATTACATCCTCCCTAATCAGTCATTACATGTTAAAAAGTTTTTAATAGCATCTGTTGCTTCGTTCTCATCGCTGCCAGCAGCTATAACTTTCACTTCGATGCCTTCTTTTAATCCAAATGCCATAATCCCCATAAGACTCTTGGCATTGATATTTTTTCCTTCGCCCTCAATCTCAATATGACTATCATACTTACATGCTATCTGAACAAGCTCAGCAATCGGATTCTTATGTGTTTTATCAATGTCTGCAACCTTAACCAATTCTGTCATCGCTAACATCCACCTATCTTTCATTTATTAATTACATTTGTAAAATATAACGCAACATTCAGAATAAGTCAATACCTAACTTAAGTCACACAATACATTATATAATCCGGCTTTATCTTTTTCAAGTACTATTTTAAAGCTTTTTACTCTGATAACCCATATGATAAAGTTCGTCCATCTGTGCATCAAATTTCGGCGTAATCTCATAATCTTTAAGTATCTTAACAAGCTGTTTTATTTTTTCATCCTGCGTATTTATTTTGTCCACATTTTCCATAACATCTTTATAAACACTGTCAAGCTCTGTTATTACAGAGTGCTCATTAAGTCCTTCAAGATTACTCAAAAGACCTAATGAATATGCGCACTCGTAATTGCCAGTCATTCTTGCATTTTCATAAAGACACTTGGTAGCTATGGCAGTACTAACAAGTTCAGTTACCATAAACTAAGAATTCATCTCCTCTTTAAATGTCTTAATGTAATCCTTAACTGCTTCTGTATCAAAGTTATGTTCTCTCATAAGCTTAATAAAATGCGAACCAACAATAGCTCCGTCTATAATATCACGAAGTGGCTCTACATCTTTAGCTGTTCTTATTCCAAAGCCCATCATAACAGGTACCGGACTGTTCTTCTTAACGTCTGCAAGATATTCTTTTATCTTTGCATGGAAGTTAGCGCCCTTTCCTGTAACACCCATCTGTGAAACACAGTATACAAAGCCCTTTGCATCCTTTGTAATCATAGGTATACGGTCTTTTGATACAGGTGATACAAGCTGGATTAATATAGGCGCTCCTTCAGCCTTTTCAAGAGCAGCCTTTAACTCTCCCTGCTCCTCATATGGAAGGTCAGGTATAATAAGTCCGTCAACGCCACACTCAGCACATATAGCTGCAAATGCATCAAGACCATAATGATATACAGTATTGTAATACATCATAAATACAACTGGTGTAGTAAGCCCTTCTGTCCTTACTTTTTTCATAAGCTCAAATACCTTTGCAAGTGTTGCGCCACGCTGTATAGCTTCATATGATGCATCCTGTATAACAGGGCCGTCAGCTACAGGGTCAGAAAATGGAACTCCAAGCTCCATAATATCTATGCCCGCCTCCTGCTGTGCGTGCATAATCTTTGCTGTTGTTTCCATATCTGGAAGACCTGCTGTTGTATATGTTATAAATGCTTTCTTACCTTCTGCCTTAAGTGCAGACATCTTTTCTTCTATTCTATTCATTACTTGTTTGTCTCCTCTCCCTTAAGATACTTCTGTACTGTGTGAACATCCTTATCGCCACGTCCTGAAAGGCACATAACTATAGTCTTGCCCTTATACTCACCCTGTGCCATCTTTAACACATGTGCAAGTGCATGTGCACTCTCAATCGCTGGTATTATGCCCTCTTCCTTGCATAACTCCATAAATGCATCCATACACTCAGAGTCTGTTATAGATACATACTTTGCTCTTCCGGAATCTCTTAAATATGCGTGTTCCGGACCTACACCCGGATAATCAAGTCCTGCTGATATAGAATGTGCAAGCTTTATATTACCAGCTTCATCCTGTAAAAGATAAGACTTCATTCCATGAAGCACACCAGGTTCACCAAGTGCCATGGCAGATGCGTGCTTTCCTGTTTCTATACCAAGTCCACCAGCCTCAACACCTATAAGGTCAACGTCCTTGTCATCCATAAAGTCTGCAAACATACCTATGGAATTAGAACCACCACCAACGCAGGCAACTACCGCATCTGGAAGCCTTCCTTCCTTCTCTAATATCTGTCTTCTTGCCTCTGTAGATATTATTCTCTGGAACTCCTTAACCATCTTAGGATATGGATGTGGTCCTACTGCTGAACCTATTACATAAAATGTATCTTCTGCTCTTTCAGCCCATGTTCTTATAGCCTCATTAGTGGCATCCTTAAGTGTTGAACTTCCTGTTGTAACCGGCTGTACTTTAGCACCTAAAAGCTCCATTTTAAATACATTAAGCGCCTGTCTTTCAATATCCTCAGCACCCATATATACTGTACATTCCATACCAAAAAGTGCTGCTCCGGTTGCTGTTGCAACTCCGTGCTGTCCTGCTCCAGTTTCAGCTATAACCTTAGTTTTTCCCATTCTCTTTGCTAAGAGAATCTGGCCTATTACATTATTAATCTTATGTGCACCTGTATGGTTAAGGTCTTCTCTTTTAAGATATATCTTTGCTCCATATTTTTTACTAAGCTTTTCTGCATAATATAAAGGATTTTCTCTTCCTACATACTCTTTAAGATAATACATATACTCCTTTATGAATTCAGGGTCATTCATAGCATCGTTAAATGCTGTTTCAAGCTCCTTAAGAGTGTTCATAAGTGACTCTGAAACATACTGTCCGCCAAACTGTCCATAATATCTGTTATCTGCCATTGTTACTCCTCTTTTCCTGTTTTTATTTTGTATATATATGTCAGGGTTAAAATGCATTCCCCCCTGACGGATACCCTCTGGTTACTATATCACTTCACCATTCATACTTAAGTTTCATAACTTACTTTACTTTCCTTGCGTTACATATAAATTCTTTTACTTTTTGTTCATTTGCAGCCTCATCTATAAGATTATTTACATTTAAGTGTGGTATTTCTGTTCCACCACTAACTCTTACTTGTACATTTTGTACTTCATCATAATTAGAGTCAAAGCTTAAGTATAAGTTTCCACCTTTTTCATAGTTCATATCAATTGAATAATCTATTGATACCTTGATATTATCTTCATCTCTTTCAAGCTGAATATCCCTTGTAAATATTCCAAGATATATACTTCCATAAGGTGTATCATAGAAAGTCATTGTCTTTTCACCCTTAACAAATGACATATGAGCTGTTACAACCCCTTTTTTTGTAATTTCCACACACTTGTCCGATATTTTAATAGTATTAGTACTCTTACTTTCTGTATCTTCATACACCTCATCGTATTTTACATATTCACTACCATTTACAACCTTATATCGTCCTACATTGATAACTTCGATTATATCTTCTTCTTCCTCGTTATCTTCATTCATAAGCTGTAAACCTTTTACTTTTATAAATACTTTTTCCTTCATAAATCAAGTCCTTTCATTTGTTTTTTATTAATACTGTTCTATATTAATCTGCTTCGTCATTGTTATATCAAATGGAAGAATTGAATTAGCAAATGCTTTAAACTTTTCTGCCGCGTCACTCACATAAAATCTATACATAGAAGAAGGACTGTCTATATCACATACATTTGCAAGATTATTTCTTTCTAATACTCGCTTTAATTCTATGGCTGTTTCATACGCAGGGTTCACAAGATTAACTCCCTGTCCCATAACTTTTCCTATTGTAGACCTTAAAAGTGGATAATGTGTACATCCCATAATAAGTGTATCAATATTTTTATCCTTAAGTTCATTAAGGTATCTTTCTGCCACTTGGTCTGTTATTGTATCGTGTAACATTCCTTCTTCAACAAGTGGAACAAACAAAGGGCATGGCTTTCCTATTACATTTGCATCTGGCTTAATCGACTTTATAAATTCTGTGTACATACCACTATGTATTGTGGCCTCAGTTCCTATAAGGCCAATATTTCCATTTACAGTTGTTGCTGCTGCAACCTTAGCTCCCGGCTTTACAACTCCTATAATAGGAATGTCAAATTCTTTTTGCATTGTATCTATAGCCAATGCGCTCGCTGTGTTACAAGCAATTACAATAGCCTTAACATTTTCAGTAAGCAAAAAACGAATAATCTGTCTTGAATATTTTGTTATAATATCCTTTGACTTACTTCCATAAGGAACTCTTGCCGTATCTCCAAAATATACAATTCTCTCGTTAGGAATTTGTCGCATAATCTCTCTTGCTACTGTAAGACCGCCCACTCCTGAGTCAAACACCCCTATCGGTGCATTAATTTCCATAATAACCTCCATCTATTTAATGAATTTATTCAAAAATTTTAAATACTTAAATTTATATTTGTACTGAACATCAGTTATAGCATTATATTCATCGTCTGTCAAAACATTCTTTAACTCCTCCTTTGAAGACTCTGGAAGCTCTCCGTATACAGAGTCAACAAAACACAAAGGTGGATATAATACACACCACCAGTTTTTACCATTTGCCTCACCTATATCTATTCTAAATGCTTCATACTCCCCCGGTGGAAATGTCACATCAGCATAAGTTTTCATTGGAAAATAGCTTTTCTCAAAATATACATTTACATTATAATTAAAGCCTTCTTTATGTATCGTATCAAGTGCTGTATCTTTTATATCTTCTATATGCTGTGAAAGAATTTCTCTTGAAGTGTCTATTGATGGTGAATTTTCCAAAAATGGCTTTATATATGATACAACTTCATTTTTCACTTTAATTTTAAGCTGTTGGTCTGTATCTGTATCACTGTTCGCTCTTACATGAAATCTAATAATATTACTAGCAATTCCTGCCTGAACAAGACATTCATCAATATTTATCTTTATACTTGAAATAACAACAATCGCTGATACCGCTAACACCGAAAACAAACAAATTAATAGCCTGCACCCTTTTTTCATAATAACCTCCATAAACTATAAGAAATACTCTTTGCGAGTTTTTCAAATTATCGCAGCAGCTACCAAAATTGTGTAAACACAAAATTTGACTAGCCGTTAATATTTACTATCTACCTTATACTTATTTGATAGTTTTTATTTATGGTTAGATTATTAACATAAAAAGTGCAGACTATACATTAATGATAAATTTAACTTACTTATTAAGAAGTCTTATAATTCCTTTTTCCTGATTATTAATATGCTGATATATAACTTTCTTAGCCTGTTCTACATTTCTATCCTTTAATTGCTTAATAATATCATTATGTTCGCTTATAAGTATAGAATGTGTTCTTGCATCTTTCACATATTCAAGTCTATAACGATACATTTGTTCACGAAGATTGTTAATTATCTGTATAAGTCTTGCATTGTCAGTCATAGTATAGATTATATCGTGAAAATGTACATCTGCATCAACTATATTTACTACATCTTTTGAAACTATTGCTGTTTCAAAAAGCTTATTAGCGGCTTTAAGCTCTGCTAACTTCTCGTCTGTAACATTTTTACAAGCAAGTGCTACTACAAGTTCTTCAAGTGTTGCTCTTACTTCAAGAACATCTCTCATATCCTTTTCAGTAATATGAGCTACTTCTGCACCCTTTCTTGGTATCATAATTACAAGTCCTTCAAGCTCTAACTTTCTTATAGCTTCTCTTATTGGAGTACGGCTAACACCGAGCTTTTGAGCAAGCTGTATCTCCATAAGTCTTTCTCCAGGTTCCATCTCTCCCCTTAAAATTGCCTGCCTTAATGTATTAAATACAACATCTCTAAGTGGAAGATATTCATTTACATCCATTTTTAATTCGCCCTTCATCTATAGTGCCTCCATATTTATAATTTTAAAATGTTTCTGTTATATATACTGTTCTAGCATCACCTTTTTCTTTAAGGTATACCTGACAGTTAAGTGCTGTCTGTTCATCTGGGAATATTCCAAACACTGTAGGTCCACTACCGCTCATCATTGCATTGTATGCACCATGAGTAATCATGTCATTTTTTATATCTTGTATTACAGGATACAATGGAATTGTAACTGTTTCTAATACATTTCCCATTCTTAATGCAATCTGCTCAATATTTTGCTCGTTAATTGCACTGATTATTCCATCAATATCAGGGTGAGTGCTTACTCCGCCCATATCAAGATTTTCATATACAAGCTTAGTCGATACATTAATTGATGGCTTTGCAATTACAATCCACATATGCGGAACTGACTTTAATCTTGTAAGCTTTTCTCCAATTCCCTCTGCAAGAGCTGTTCCACGCATAACGCAGTATGGAACATCAGCACCAATACCAACTCCTAATTCCATCATTGTCTTTGTGGATAATCCCAAATCAAATAGCTTATTAATTCCAAATAAAGTAGAAGCTGCATCTGTACTTCCACCTGCCATTCCTGCTGCTACTGGTATAAACTTGTTAAGATTAACTTCTACACCACCAGCAAAGTTATATTTATCTTTTAATAGCTTTGCAGCTTTATATATAAGATTATTTTCATTTACTGGAAGAAATGAAAGATTAGAAACAATTCTTATCTCATCTTCTGGTATTTTATTTATAATAATCCTATCATATATACCAATTGTTTGCATAATCATGCGTACTTCATGGTATCCGTCTTCCCTTTTTCCTAATACATCAAGACCAAGATTAATCTTAGCCCTAGCCTTAAGTCTGATACTTTCCATATTCATCTCCAAACATTGTTTCTTGTATACAAAACAGATTATACAAAATATATTGTACAAATGCAAGTACATATCACGCCTTAAATCTAAATTGTTTCCTTATTCTTTCTATACTTATAAGGGGATATTCCTTTAATATGCTTAAATGCGTCACCAAAATAATTACTATCATTAAAGCCACACTCAAATGCAATATCTGTTATTGTCATATCTGTATCAAGAAGCATTTTACACGCATTTTTAATTCTAATATTAACAATATACTCTTTAAAGCCAAACCCTGTCACATGTTTAAATTTTTTAGAAAGGTACGATTTACTGATATGAAATTTTTCTGCCATATCATCAAGTGACAATCTCTTACTATAATTATTATAAATATAAGTTGCAACTTCTTGTATTAATTGGTTATCAACATCAATTTCTTTAACAACATTTTGCTCAAACTTTTGACACCTTATTATAAACAATAATAATTCAATAAGACTCGTTCTAATAAATGCTGGTGACAATATATCTTGTCCTTCATTTTCAAATATCATCTTATTAATAATTGCTTCAACGTAATCTCTCCTTTTTTCAGGAATAGATATTATCCCTGTTTGAAGGCAGTCCTTTACCATTGCTTCTCCAATCACTTCTTTTATCCAATTAAGACTTGTTTCTCTAAAGCACACGACAAATCTATCACTGTATCCTTGTGTTGGAAATGTACTTTTGTGAATTGTACCTGCTGGCACAATTACTAAATCCCCACGACTCAATTTATAAATATTATGGTCAATAAAAAATGTACAATCACCATTTAAAAGATAAAATATCTCATAATATGGGTGTACATGTCTGGGCTGTTGTTTATTTTCTTTTGCATTGCGTCTTACTTTATATACTTTATAATCTGTTTCCATATCATTAAACATAATAAAACCTCACTTCTATATTTTTAATATATGTAACTTCATTTATTTAAACAGCTATTCCCACTCCTACTTTATCATTTTCTTATAATAATATTGCATATTAAAATAACTTGCTATACCATAGCTTCTTACAATAGAAGTTTGCCACTTTCTTAATAGTATTAAATAATTAAAAAATTAATATACTACTACTTCAATATAATTTCATAATATAATACCACTTTTTTTCTGTAAAACAAAGTTTTTTTAACTATTTATAAGTAGTATTTACTGTTTTTTATGCTATTATATTAGTATATTAATTACTTAACACTTATTGCTTTATTTAAAAAACTTGTTTTATAGTTTAAAATTATAATGAAAGGATGATTACAATGGCAAAACCTATTAGTGCAGATAAAAGAAAGCTAATTCTTGAAGGAAATCTTATACATGCAATACTTATGTTAGCAATTCCTGTAATGATTAACAGTTTTATACAATCCATGTATAATCTTACAGATACCTTCTGGCTTGGTAAAATTGGAACTGAGTCACAAGCAGCTATTACACTTGTTTCTCCTATGCAAAATATATTAATAAATTTCGGTGCAGGTATCACAACTGCGGGTTCAATACTGATTTCTCAATACTTAGGTGCTAAACAGGATAAGCAAGCTAACTCAATGGCAAATCATATATGTATATGCTCAATGATTTTTTCAATTTTTTGTGCATTTTTTTGTTGGCTTGCAACCCCAGCAATTGTAGGCTGGCTAGGTGCTTCGGGTGTGATTTATAGCTATGGAATTAAATATTTACGCATTGTAGTACTTGACCTTCCATTTCTTTTTATGATAAACTTATACACGTCGGTTAAGCAATCACAAGGAGATACATTAAGACCTATGTTTCTTAATGTACTTGGTGTTAGCATTAATCTTATATTAGACCCATTATTACTTATGGTGTTTAAGTTAGGTATTGGTGGTGCAGCTTTTGCTACACTTATAGCTAAGATACCTAGTGCAATAGTTGCTTTTATTGCACTTCGTGGTGATAATCAGCTTATCCGTATTGACTTTAAAGGTTTTAAGTTTGAAAAATCTAAGGCTTTGGCTATTTTAAAAGTCGGTCTTCCTACTGCGATTGGCGGAAGTACTATGCAGTTTGGTTTCTTACTTATGACGAAAAATGTTAATGCTTACGGTACTATTGCTACTACAGCTTATGGTATCGGTAATAAAATTAACAGCATTATTACTATGCCCGCTAGTGGTATAGGTTCAGCTATCTCAACTATAGTTGGTCAGAATTTTGGTGCTAACAATATTAAGAGAGCTGACAAAGCTTATCACATTGCTTTAAAAATAGGTATTGCATTTTTATTTATTTGTGGTATAATCTTATCAAGACCGTTTGTAGCAGAGCCGATTGTTCGTTTTTTCACATCGGATGAAGCGGTTGTTCCACTTGCAACGAACTTTTTATCAATTATGGCAATTTGTTGCTGGACTAATTCGTTTTATAATGTTACAATGGGTATGTTTCAAGGTTCTGGTCATACCATAATAACCATGATAGTTGATGCTTCAAGAATATGGGTGTTTAGATTTTTAACACTTTGGGTATGTTCATCACTTCTTGGTATGGGCGTTGAAAGCGTATGGTATGCCGTAGTAGTAAGTAATGCTACATCAGCATTAATACTCTACATTTTATATTGGACTGGCATTTGGAAACATCGCACTGTCAAGATTGACAAGGATAGCGATTGTGAACCTGAAACAATTTAATAAGCCATTTTCCCCTATTTCGATAGCCTTCGGTTACGCATCCCCCCTCAGCGTGGCCGAAGGTATTTTTATTGTAGTTCAAAATATTATTTCTGTATTTTTTAATATATCAGTATAATAAATTTTCTAGTTTTCTTACTTTTAATCTATCCCATAAATATATCACCATATCTTAAATAATTATTCCCCCACCTAGCAAGTTATTATTTCGTTACTCCATTTTTCAGAAAAATGAATAACTTCAATGGGCAAAATCAATCAAAATAAAACATTCAATAGTGAATTATACTATATCTTGCAAAAGTTTATTATATACACTATAGAATATAAAAAGAATATACATTTTAACACTTATTAA
>OGKZ01002273.1_pt1 | contig 10456 bp, 10 predicted proteins | sample 1572571 | NCBI WGS metagenome assembly OGKZ01 (sample SAMEA2581906, study PRJEB24529) | metagenome | biome: Human gut stool | place: China | collected 2011 | reverse complement strand
ATAAGGACTCTGCTTAAGGAGTACATAGAGCGTGGCAAGGTCGATATTTATATCACATATGAGGATTTTACAGAAAATAATCTCTCATTGCAGTATAATAAGGCTCTCGCGGGAGAATATCTTAAGTATCTGAATCAGATGGCGGAGGAATTCGGACTGGAGAATGATATAAGAGTGAGCACGCTGTCGAGATATCCGGAGGTATTTGCGATGGAGGAGCAGCCTGTAGATGAGGATGAGCTGTGGAGCAGTCTTGAGAAGGCTCTTCGCGGTGCATTTGAGCCATTTGTTGAAAGCCGCGTGCGCGAGGGAGAAAATCTTAAAAAAGACCTTTGCGAAAAGCTCGATAATATGGTATCATATGTTGATTTCATTGAGGAGCGTTCGCCACAGATTATTGTCGAATACCGTGCGCGTCTTGAGGAAAAGCTAAGAGAGCTGCTTGCAGACAATCAGCTTGATGATTCAAGAATAGCCCAGGAGGTCACTATTTTTGCGGATAAGATCTGTGTGGATGAGGAGACAGTCAGGCTCAAAAGCCATATCCTTTCCATGAAGGATTCGCTAAATGCCGGTGGCAGTGTGGGAAGAAAGCTTGATTTCCTCGCACAGGAGATGAACCGTGAGGCGAATACCATCCTTTCAAAGTCCAATGATCTTAAGATTTCTGACACAGGCATCAGTCTTAAAACTGATATAGAAAAAGTCAGGGAACAGATTCAAAATATTGAGTAATTTTAGGAGATTGTGATGAGTAACACAGGAAAATTAGTTGTTTTTTCAGGCTTTTCGGGTTCCGGAAAGGGTACTATCATGAAGGAGCTTATGGCAAAGCATGGTGATGATTATGCACTGAGCGTATCAGCCACGACCAGAGGTCCAAGGCCGGGTGAGGAGCATGGCAGAGAGTATTTCTTTATCTCAGAGGAAGAATTTGAACAGATGATAAAGGCAGATGGACTGCTTGAGTATGCCAAGTATGTAGATCATTACTACGGCACACCAAAGTCATATGTCAATGAGCAGCTTAGCGCCGGAAAGAATGTGATTCTTGAGATAGAAATCCAGGGAGCTTTAAAGATAAAGAAGCAGTTTCCTGATACGGTGCTTATGTTTGTGTCAGCGCCGAGTGCAGATGAGCTTAAGGACAGGCTTGTAGGAAGAGGCACAGAGACAAAAGAGGTCTGTGCACAGAGACTTTCAAGAGCATATGAGGAGTCTTTAGGCATAGAGAAATATGATTATTTAGTGGTAAATGATAAGCTTGACGATTGTGTAGAGCTTGTGAATGATATCATCCACAGCTCTGACGACACAAAAAAGAATCAGGATTATCTGGTATCATCAAATATAGATTTTATAAATAAAATGAGAAAAGAACTTTTAAGCTTTTCGAAAGGAGATAAATAATATGATACATCCATCGTATGTAGAGTTAATGAAGGTAGTAAACAACAATGTAGAGATAGGTGAGGAGCCGGTAGTAAACAGCCGTTATTCCATCGTTATCGCAGCAGCAAAGCGTGCACGTCAGATTATTGATGGTGCAGAACCGCTTATCGCACGCCCTAAGTGCAATAAGCCATTATCTATTGCTGTAGAGGAGCTGTACACGGGAGCTGTCAGAATCGTCTCAGATGATGAGGATTTAAACGAAGGCGAAGAGGCTTAATCTAGGAAGGGAAAGGCTGTTTTGTCTTTCCCTTTTAATTGTAAATACTTACATTTGAGAGGTACTATGAAATTATTATTTATTTCGCTTGGATGCGATAAAAACCTTGTGGATTCAGAGTATATGATAGGCATGCTTGCAAATGACGGCATTGAGATGACCGATGATGAGACGCAGGCTGATATCATTATCGTAAACAGCTGCTGCTTCATAGGTGATGCCAAGGAGGAGAGTATCAATACAATTCTCGAGATGGCTCAGTATAAGGAGACAGGCAAATGCAAATCACTTATTGTGACAGGCTGTCTGGCACAAAGATACAAGGATGAGATTTTTAAGGAAATCCCGGAGGTTGATGCCATACTTGGCACCAATTCATATGATACTATAGTTGAAGCTGTCCATGAGACACTTGAAAAACACAGATACAGCAATCTGCACACCTTAGAGGGACTTCCCAGCATAAAGACAAAGCGTATTGTCACCACAGGAGGGCATTTCGCTTACCTTAAGATAGCAGAGGGGTGCAATAAAAACTGTACCTACTGTGTCATTCCATCTGTCAGAGGCCGTTACAGAAGTGTGCCGATGGAGGATTTGATTGAGCAGGCGAAGAGCCTTGTGGAGCAGGGCGCAAAGGAGCTTATACTTGTTGCCCAGGAGACCACACTTTACGGAGTGGATTTGTATGGTGAGAAGTCACTTCATAAGCTTTTGGATGAGCTCAACAAGATAAGCGGGCTGTTCTGGATAAGGATTATGTACTGCTATCCCGAGGAGATATACGATGAGCTTATAGAGTCCATGATAAAGGATGAGAAGGTATGCCATTATCTGGATATGCCAATTCAGCACTGCAATGACGATATTTTAAGGCGCATGGGAAGAAAAACAACAAAGGCCGAGCTTATGGAGCGTATCAGAATGCTGCGTGAGAGAATACCTGATATCACATTAAGGACCACACTTATATGTGGCTTCCCGGGTGAGACACAGGATAATCACGAGGAGCTTATGCAGTTTGTAAATGATATGGAGTTTGACCGTCTGGGAGCCTTTACGTATTCCCCTGAGGAAGGCACAAAGGCAGCTGCAATGCCTGACCAGATAGATGAGGATATAAAGGCTGAATGGCAGGCTGATGTCATGGAGCTTGAGGAAGAGGTCATTTTTGATAAAAATGAGACACTAAAGGGTAAAGAATTATATGTTTTCATAGAGGGCAAGGTGGCTGATGAAAATGCATATATCGGCCGTACATACAGAGATGCACCGAATGTTGACGGATATATATTCATCAACACTGATGAGACACTTATGACCGGCGATATATGCAAGGTTATGGTGACCGGTGCGTATGAATATGATTTGATAGGAGAACTTGTAAAATGAATTTACCAAACAAACTTACAATCTTAAGAGTGATACTTATTCCGTTTTTTGTATTTTTCCTTATTTCACCTTTTTTTGACGGATACGGAAATTATATAGCACTTGCGATATTTATCATTGCAAGTCTGACCGATATGGCTGACGGAAAAATTGCAAGAAAATACAATCTTGTTACAAATTTCGGCAAGTTTATGGATCCGCTTGCAGACAAGCTGCTTGTATGCTCTGCAATGATATGTCTTGTTGATTTAAAGCTTATCCCTGTATGGGTTGTGCTTATTATCATTGCAAGAGAGTTTATCATAAGCGGTTTCAGACTCGTTGCATCAGACAATGGAATTGTTATTGCGGCAAGCTACTGGGGAAAGTTTAAGACAACCTTCCAGATGCTTATGGTTATTGTTATTATTTTTAATATCAATCTGCAGCTTGGCTGGTTAAATATCCTTGGAACAATCCTCATTTATGTGGCACTTGTGCTCACAGTTGTTTCGCTTATTGACTATATTGCAAAGAATAAGGACGTCTTAAAGGACCAGAAATAGACTATAACAGGGAGAAAAGTATGAGAATAATAGCAGGAACGGCGAGAAGCCTCCCTCTAAAGACTATCGAGGGAAAAGATACAAGACCGACTACTGACAAGACGAAGGAGACTCTTTTTAATGTCATGCAGTTTGATGTTCCCGGAGCATATTTTTTAGATCTGTTTGCCGGAAGCGGACAGATAGGACTTGAAGCGTTAAGCCGCGGTGCAGCCTATGCTGTATTTGTGGAGAATTCAAGAAAAGCCGCTTCATGCATCGAGGACAATATCCATTTTACAAAGTTTGATAAGGTTTCAAGGCTCATGATGACGGATGCTGTCACGGCAGTACGTACGCTTGAGGGCAAACACAAATTTGATATCGTATTTATGGACCCGCCATACAATAAGGAGCTTGAAAAGGAAGTGCTTATTACACTTTCGGACAGCGATATATTAAAGGATGATACACTTATCGTGGTTGAGGCTTCAAACGATACTGATTTTGATTATCTCACAGAGCTTGGCTATGAGATAGTCAAAGAAAAAATTTATAAGACAAACAAGCATGTTTTCATAAAGCGTGCATAGGAGATACAATATGAAGGTAGGAATTTATCCGGGAAGCTTTGATCCGGTGACATTTGGACACCTGGATATAATAGAGCGTTCAGCCAAAATAGTTGACGAGCTGGTTGTCGGAGTACTCAATAATAGTGCAAAAAACTCGTTGTTTTCTTTGGAAGAACGTGTTAGTATGATAAAGGAAATGACAGCACACATACCAAATGTCAGGGTAGGGTGCTTCGAAGGACTTTTAGTTGACTACATGAAGAAAATCAATGCAACAATCATAATAAGAGGATTGCGTGCAGTGACAGATTTTGAGTATGAGCTGCAGATTGCACAGGCTAACGGAGTGCAGAATCCGGAAATAGAGACGGTTTTTCTCACTTCGAGCCTCAATTATTCATATTTAAGCTCTACAATTGTCAAGGAATTTGCATCATACGGAGGAGATATATCAAAGTTCGTACCTGAACAGTTCATTGATAGAATTTATGCTAAATACAATATTACCAGGTAAGGAGACAGTATTTATGAGCAGTAAAATGGAACAGATTATTGAAGAAATCGAAGACTATATTGATGGCTGCAAGCCGTCACCTATTTCAAGAAACAAGATTCTTGTCAATCGTGAACAGTTAGAGGAGCTTCTTTCAGAGCTTCGTACAAAGACCCCTGAGGAGGTCAAGAGATATCAGAAGATTATCAGCAATAAGGAGGCTATCCTTGCTGATGCACAGGCGAAGGCGGATCAGATAATCGCGCAGGCTCAGATTCAGACAAATGAGCTTGTCAGCGAGCATCAGATTATGCAGCAGGCATATGCCCAGGCGAATGAGGTAGTGCAGATTGCAACCAAGCAGGCACAGGAGATACTTGACAGTGCCACAAACGAAGCAAATAATCTCAGAATGAGTGCCATGGCATATACGGACAGCCAGCTCAAGAGCATTGAGGATATCTTAACAGGCTCTATTGAGACTTCAAAGGCCAGATATGACAGCCTTATAAGTTCACTGCAGCAGTTTGAGGATGTTGTTGCAGCAAACAGAGCAGAGCTTTTCCCACCGGAAGAGAATGGCGATGAAGCTGCAGGAGCAGAAGTATCTGACAATGAGGCAGCTTCAGATACATCTGATGATGACATAGAAATCACCAATATTTCCGATTCAGATGAGGATGCGAAATAGGATAATACATAACAGGCATGAGAGTATGCTCATGGCTGCCTTAAGCAGTATGTATCTGTAAAGCCTAAAGCCTGTATCCCGGAATATTGATTTGGTCTGGACCATGCATGATACACCGCCAAATGACAGAAGTGCAATGCACAGCACTATTGACAGGGTGCGTGGGATGCATAGACCGCAGACTATGCCGATACCGTTTGTGGTTTCAAAAAAGGCACCTATTATGTCTGCCGACAGTGGCATGCTGCAGTCAGCCTTTTGGGCTATGGTCTGTGGGATACGTGAGACTATAGAGAACAATACAATATATCCACAGAGTTTTATAAGGGTTTCAAACCCTTTCATTATTCCGGCATCAACGATTTGCATGTTAAGCTTAAATCCTTGAGCCGGGATTTTTTGTGTTAAGCTTCTGTTTTTGTTTATCGAAAGCATAGCTATCATTCCTATAGCAGATGGCAGATAAAGTGACACAAGATAAATGCTGTAGTGGCTGCATATGTTAAGTTGCTCGGACAGTGCATAGGTAATGATAAAGGGAAGGCTGAAATGGTTTGCCAGTGCACTCAGTATTTCCCTGTGATTTTTATCTATGTATCCTTTCGAACAAAAATCTGCTGTGAGCTTTGCTCCTATCGGGAATCCAAATATTATGCCTATTATGTATGTAAAAAGCATGATATGCTTTTGGGGAATGTTTTGCAGCACATTTGTTGAGATAATCAGGTTAGATAAAATCGTAAATATAAATAGAAGCGGAAATATCTGGTTGAACCATAGCATTATGCCTGCTTTAGCGCACGTACTTACCTGTGCCGGAAACAATATGTAATAAATGCAAAATAGCAGTATAAAAGCGATAAAAAGTAATTTTTTAAGTTTGTTTTTACTCATGTGACAGTATATGTGGAGAGAAATATCAATATGATTCGATTAGATAAATTTTTATCAGAGATGGGGCTTGGCACACGCTCTGAGGTAAAAAAGCTTATAAAGGCCGGACAGATAGCCATTAATGGCACGGTGGCCGCAAAGCCTGAGACAAAGGTAGATACTGCTGCCGATGAGGTGTCAGTTAACGGCAGAATAATTAAGTATCAAAGGTATGAGTATTATCTGTTCAATAAGCCCTCAGGCTGTGTTTCTGCGACAAATGACAATGTACATAAGACTGTCATGGACTATATCACGGATGCTGTGCATGATGATCTGTTTCCTGTCGGAAGGCTTGATATAGACACGGAGGGGCTTTTAATTATCACAAATGATGGAGCGCTTTCGCATGAGCTCTTAAGTCCTTCGAAGCATGTGGTAAAGACTTACTACGCACGTATTGATGGTGAGGTGACTCAGGCTGATATCATCAGGTTTAAAGAGGGCATTGATATAGGCGAGGAAAGACCTACAAAGCCTGCGGAGCTTGTTATTAAAAAAAGCGGCAGCGTATCCGAGATTGAGCTTACGATAACAGATGGTAAATTTCATCAGGTCAAGAGGATGTTTGAGGCGCTTGGAAAGAGGGTAATCTATTTAAAGAGAATATCCATGGGACCGCTTAAGCTGCCTGCTGACCTTAAAACAGGGACTTACAGAGCTTTGACACAGGTTGAAACGGATATGCTTATGCAGGTAAAATCCGGCAAATAAAATAATTTTTAATTATGAGGTATGATATGAGTAATGGTTTTTTACCAATTTCAAAACAGGATATGATAGATGAGGGCATTGAGCAGCTTGATTTTGTGTATGTCTGCGGTGATGCATATGTGGATCATCCGTCCTTTGGACATGCAATAATTGCAAGGTTGCTGCAGGCACATGGCTATACGGTCGGCATCATTTCACAGCCCGACTGGAAGGATGATGAGTCTATATCCATACTCGGAGTGCCGCGCCTTGGCTTTTTGGTTTCGGCAGGTAATATGGACTCCATGGTAAACCATTATTCGGTTTCAAAGAAAAGAAGAGCAAAGGATTCATTTACACCGGGTGGCGTGATGGGAAAGAGACCTGATTATGCGACCGTTGTGTACTGTAACCTGATACGCCATACCTATAAAAAAATCCCTATCATAATAGGCGGCATCGAGGCGAGCCTTAGGCGCATGGCACATTATGATTACTGGTCAAATAAGGTCAAGCGCTCGATTCTTTTAGATTCCGGTGCGGATCTCATTTCATATGGCATGGGAGAAAGAAGCATCATCGAGATAGCGGATGCGCTTGCCAGTGGTATGGATGTAAAGGATATCACGTTTATAGATGGTACCGTGTTCAAGACAAAGGACAGGGATATCATATATGATGCGATTGAGCTTCCTGACTATGACGTTATAAAAGAGGACAAGAGGGAGTTTGCAAGAAGCTTTTACATACAGTACTGCAATACTGATCCTTTCTGCGCAAAGAGGCTCATAGAGCCATATGACAACTCTACGCTTGTGGTGCAGAATCCACCGCAAAAGCCACTGTCGCAGGATGAGATGGATGAGGTCTATGCACTCCCTTATATGAGGACTTATCATCCGAGCTACGAGGAGGCGGGCGGAGTGCCTGCTATAAGCGAGGTGAAGTTTTCTCTTATCAGCAACAGAGGCTGCTTTGGAGGCTGTAACTTCTGTGCATTGACCTTCCATCAGGGCAGGATAATCCAGACGAGAAGCCATGAGTCAATCATAGAAGAGGCAAAGCTTATCACGCAGGATAAGGACTTTAAGGGCTATATCCATGATGTTGGAGGCCCTACAGCCAATTTCAGGCAGCCGGCATGTAAAAAACAGCTCACAAGGGGAGCGTGCCCTACAAAGCAGTGTCTGTTTCCTAAGCCGTGCAATAACCTGATTGTTGACCACAGCGACTATATACAGCTGCTTAGAGAGCTTCGTGCACTGCCAAAGGTAAAAAAGGTGTTTATCCGCTCAGGCATCAGGTTTGACTATCTGATGTATGACAAAGACAAGACATTTCTTCGTGAGCTGTGCGAGTATCATGTCAGCGGACAGCTCAAGGTAGCTCCGGAGCACATCTCCAATGCTGTTTTGAGCAGGCTTGGAAAACCGAGTGTAGAGGTGTACAACAGCTTTGTGAAGGCATACAAGGATATGAATAAAAAGATAGGCAAGGAGCAGTATCTTGTGCCTTATCTCATGTCTTCACACCCGGGCTCAACGCTTAAAGAGGCGATAGAGCTTGCAGAGTATCTGCGCGATCTGGGATATATGCCTGAGCAGGTGCAGGATTTCTATCCGACACCGTCTACCATCTCTACATGCATGTACTATACAGGACTTGACCCGGCAACACTTAAGCCGGTGTATGTCACAACTAACCCGCATGAGAAGGCTATGCAGAGGGCGCTCATCCAGTACCGCAATCCAAAGAATTACGATCTCGTGCACGAGGCACTTGTAAAGGCCGGCAGGGAGGACTTAATCGGATTTGACAAAAAGTGCCTGATTAAGCCTAGAAAAATGCATGCTGATGGCGGCTGGGACAAAAACCGTACCGGGTCCGGTAAAAATTCAAACAGCAGCTATGGCGGCAAGAATACAGGTGTAAGGAAAAACTTGAAAAATGCAACAGAGCGGGGGAAAAACGGAAGCGGAAATAACACTGCAGGCACAGCGCACAAAAAGAAAACAATCAGAAACGTCCACAAGAAGAAAAGATAGATAAAGACTATGAAAGAATTTAAAGCGGGTAAAAATGAGGCAGGCCAGAGGCTTGACAAATACCTTAAAAAGATACTTCCAAACGCATCCATGGGATTTATTTACAAGATGCTCAGGAAGAAGAACATAAAACTGAATGATAAGAAAGCGTCAGGCACAGAAATTGTGTCAGTTGACGACAAAATCAAGATTTTTCTGTCAGATGATACATTTGCTAAGTTTTCCGTCAATGAGGACAGTCTGATGAAGGATTTTAAGGCACTTGGTGCACTAAAGCCGGACGGACTTGGTGTGGTATACGAGGATGATGACATACTGGCGGCAAACAAGCCTGTCAATATGCTGTCACAGAAGTCAAAGGAGAGTGATATTTCTGCGAATGAAAGGCTTATCGGATACCTGATAAAAGAGGGAAAGCTTGATTTTGACACATATAAGAGCTTTAAGCCATCGGTGTGTAACCGTCTTGACAGAAATACCTCAGGGCTGATTCTGATGGGTAAATCGCTTCATGGACTGCAGTACCTGTCACAGGTGCTTAAGGACAGAACCGCAGAAAAGTATTATATGGCGCTTGTTGCAGGAGAGGTTGATGAGCCTATGACCATAGAGGGCTTTCTGACAAAGGATGAGGCTGTAAATAAGGTGCAGATAACCAAGGAGCCTATAAGTGATGAATCACTGCCAATAAAGACTGCCTACAGGCCTCTTAAGACGATTGAGATGAGTGCTTCGTGCCATAAAGCAACTCTTCTTGAGGTGCATCTCATTACAGGAAGAAGCCATCAGATCAGAGCACATCTTTCATCTATCGGACACCCAATCATAGGTGATATGAAGTATGGGGATAAAAGGATTAATGCTTTTTACAAAGAAAATTATCATGTGACCAGCCAGCTTTTGCATGCGCACCATGTGATTTTGCCTGATGGCAGATATATAGAGGCGGCTTTGCCCGACATATGGAGCAGAGTGGGGCTTTAATTTCGTCATTATTTACTTTACATCGCATAGCTTACAGTATTAAGGAAGATAGAAACGATATGGCAACCTGGAATTCAAGAGGCTTAAGAGGCTCGACCTTAGAGGACATGATAAACAAGACAAATGAAAAATACAGGGAGAACGGCCTGGCACTCATACAAAAGATTCCCACTCCGATTACACCTATAAAGATGGAGCCGGAAACCAGACACATTACACTGGCTTATTTTGAGCAGAAGAGTACGGTTGACTATATTGGCGCTGTACAGGGAATCCCGGTATGTTTTGATGCAAAAGAATGTAATACCGACACGTTTCCCCTTGCCAATATACATGAGCATCAGGTAGAGTTTATGAGATGCTTTGAAAAACAGGATGGTGTTGCATTTATCCTTATATCGTACACACACAGGAACGAATACTATTATCTCACGTTTAAAAAGCTGACAGAATT
>OGKZ01002271.1_pt1 | contig 10467 bp, 5 predicted proteins | sample 1572571 | NCBI WGS metagenome assembly OGKZ01 (sample SAMEA2581906, study PRJEB24529) | metagenome | biome: Human gut stool | place: China | collected 2011 | reverse complement strand
TGTGCAAGACCGAAAAGGAAAGCTATGAGAAATACTGGGATGACATCAGCCCATTCATCAAGTTTGGCTGCTTAAAGGACGAGAAGTTCTGCGACAAGATAAACGATTATATTCTTTTCAAGGACATCAATGACAAGTATCAGACTCTTCCTGAGCTGCTCGCACCTGTTGCGGATGATGAAAAAACAGATGCAGAAAGTGCCGATGCTTCTGATGATACAAAGAAAGCTGACAATACAGATACAAATGACTCTGATGAAAACAAGGAGCCTGAGAAAAATACAGTTTACTATGTCACAGATGTAGTACAGCAGGGTCAGTATATCAAGCTGTTCAAGGAACAGGGCATGAACGCTGTTATCCTTGACCACAATATCGATACCTCATTCATCACACAGCTTGAGCAGAGAAATGACCACTACAAGTTCATGAGAATAGATGCAGACCTCACAGAGTCTCTCAAGGATGAATCCGGTGCAGACCTCACAGAGGCAACCACTACTCTCTCAGAGGTATTCAAAAAGGCTTTGAACAATGACAAGCTCACTGTAAAGGTAGAAAACCTTAAGAATGCAGATGTAGCATCTGTGCTCACACTCTCAGAGCAGGGCAGACGTATGCAGGATATGATGAAGATGTACGCAGCCGGAGGCATGGGTGGAATGGATCCAAGCATGTTTGCCGCTGACCAGACACTCACATTAAATGCCAACAACGAGCTTGTAAAGTACATCTTAGACAATAAGGATTCTGAGCACGTTCCAATGTTTGCTGAGCAGCTTTACGACCTTGCAATGCTTTCTAACCAGCCGCTTTCAGTTGACCAGATGACTAAATTTGTAAAGAGAAGTAATGATATCATGCTTCTTCTCACAAAGTAATCTAACAAAGTAATTTTACTGTTAACATCTCATAAAAAAGCTGTACACTATGCAGGTTTCATAGACCTGCATGTGTACAGCTTTTTATTAATTATTTATATTCGTTCTATTATTATACGTTATTATTTATGCCATTTTATGTGACACTTCTTTAGCTTTATTTAGTCATCTTGCTCTTACCTGCTCTCTTAAACAAAAAGTTCACAAACACAGCCGATACCACCCCAAGCACTGCTCCTGCCAGGACATCCGTTGGGAAATGCATGAAGTTGTACATACGTGAAAACGCTATAAGTACCGCAAGTACAATCGCCGGTATTCCCATTCTTTTGTCTATAAACATAAGTGTCACTGCCGCTGTTATGCCGTTTAACGTGTGTCCCGAAGGAAATGATGAGTCAAATGGTATATTTACAATAAGACTGACTGTCTCATCTATCTGACATGGTCTCAATCTGTCGACCATATTTTTTATTATCAGATTGCCCACTATAAAGCTCAAAAGCTCTGCCGAAAGCATCTGCATGCCTCCACGGCGGTATTTTTTTGAAACACAAAGCACTACACCTATCACAATCCACAATGCGCCTGCATTTCCGATGGTGGATAAAAACGTCATTAGCTTGTCTAAAAACGGTGTTCTGATGCTCTGAATTGCATACAGGATGTCAAATTCCCAGTCCATATTATAAGCTCCTGTCTATTATTAATTATTATCGGCCTGTTCAATTGTCGGCCTGAAAGTATTTATTGTACACAGTAAAAAAGGAGCTTGTTTTCACATCCTTTTCACTCTTTATACTGATTGAATCCCACAGGTCATTGTTTAAACTAAAGCCTGCTTTTTTTACAAAGTGCTCGTAGTCATCATTAAACTGCTCCTGTTGTCTCTTTTGCAGTATAGTGACCTTGTTCTGCTCTGTTTTTTCCCGGTCCAGCTTGGATATACACTTGATGAAATAGTAGCCGTCATCTGTGCTTATCATATCAGATGTCTCTCCATCGCCAAGTTCAAATGCTACAGCCTCAACCGCCTTTGGCAGAGTGCCCTTTGCAGCATACAGCTCTGTCTGGCTGTCCTCACTGCTGCCTGATGCAACTGCTGCAAAATCCTCCTTTGACAAAAGCTTCTGGCTCACAGCATCTGCGCTCTCCTTGCTCTTTACAAAGATTTTCTGTATATGGATAACTCTTGCATCCTCATCACTCACCTCTGTATCAACGCCCTTAGATAGAGAATTGTACAGCTTTTGCGCAATCGCATAATGCTCGTATGCGCTCTCAATGTCTGATAAATCAGCCTTTGTGAATTTCTTTTCAGCTTCGTTTAATGAATCATAGTATTCCTTTGCAGCCTTTGACACACTACTCTTCTCCTTGTCTGTAAGTGTAATCTTCTTCTGCTTTGCAATTGAAACCATGCAGTATATGCGCGTCAGCTCATCAACAGTGACATCCCTGATATATTTTTCCACGTTTGACGCATCATCTGTCTCAAGCAGGTTTACATCATACATAGTGCCATACAGATTTTTGTAATTGGCTAAATATATGAGTGCCTCCGTCTTATCGCACTTCATATTGTCCACGGAAAAAACTGTATGGCTGTTCGTGGTATTTATATCAAGCACTATCTCCTTGCCGCCAATACTGCAGCCGGTGAGAAGTGTCGCTGATGCAAGCAGCATACACATCGTTTTCTTAAAATACTTCATACCTGCTATCCTTCCACAACAAGGAATCTGCCGTCCGCAATGGCAAAGACCTCACTCTGGTCCATAAGCTCATCATCTGACATGCCCGAAATATCTGAGCCTGCCTCATCAAAGTAATCTCTTACTTCTTTTATATTCTTACATACCACAGCCATGCAGTCCTCTAAAAATTCCTCTGCAGCCTCCGGAGTATCTGCGACCTCCTCACTAAAAAGCTGTGTCTGTTTCTTTAAAAATGTGTCTAAAACCTCGTCATCGTATTCGTACATATTGTGTATTCCTCCATGTAAATTATCTCTTTTCTTTGGCTTTATATACAGCTGTTCATACAGCAATTATGTCTGATATATTAATGTATTGTATATTTATGTACCGCCTGTTAGACATTATATAATAGATTGCTGTGACATGCCACTATTTTTTATATTCACGACAGGTAACAATTGTCTGCTGTAAACGGAATGAATATATGAGCCGCTCATCCGCCTGTATGCTTTTCCCATCTGTAGAAAAAATCCTTCCAAGTGCATCAGCATACAGTTTTAGCTGTGTGCTGTATCTGTCGATAAGTTCTTTAGCAGCATTTACCCTGTCTGTCTTATAATCAAGCAGCACTATTTTATCATTCTCCAGCCAGAATACATCAATAATTCCCTGAACCAATACTCCCTCATAGTCCATCACAAAAGGCTTCTCTTTATACAAATCGCCTCTCTTATCCGCCTGTGCCATACGCGCTGCCACATCTGATGATATAAACTGCTCTATAAGCTTTGGTCTGGTCAGCCTGTACATGTCATCTGTGATAAGCCCCTTTTTTAGCATTTCATCCATGCTTTTCTTCACAAATGCACTGACTGCCACATGGTCTTTTGTATCTATATCACACAGGCTCTTGAAATCCAGACACTCCATGACACGGTGCACTGCAGTTCCGCGCAGCGCTCCCTGATTCACACCTGCTGCATTTTTAGGCTCTTTGCTTTCATTAGAAGCACCGCCTGCCTCATCATCCCTCGCAAAGTCCGGCACATACGTCTCCTTCTCCTCCAAAAGGAACTTAGGACGCTCTGCCTCCCTCTCTGTGCTGTCGTACTTTTCAACCATAGAGTCATGCTTCAGCTCAGATACCGAATATTTGCTTTTTTTAGTTATATCAGAAGCATATACATACTCAAAATCAAATTCCTCTGCGAGCTCTTTGGCTTTTGTTTCATCCGCTGCACTTATGTGCGCAATAAGCTGCGCTTTTGATATATCGTTTGCCGCCATATCCATCGCAGTTCGTGCAGCGAACTCTGTTGCATCGACTGTGGATACCGTATACTTATCCGGGTACGACAGCATGGCAGGTATAATCCAGTCCAGGTAACACCCTGCTTCCTCCCTTTGCCCAAAGCTTATTGGCTGGTTCGCATTTACATTGCCTCTATACTTCTCAAAGGATTTTTGGGCATTTGAAAGTCCCCCTGTCAGGATAATCTTTTCCTTCGCCCTGGTGAGTGCTACATACAGCACACGCAGCTCCTCTCCCAGATTTTCCCTTTTAATTCGGCTTGCTATCTCATTTCTTATCAGCGATGGTCGCTTTGTCCTTGGGCTTTTTGTTTTTTCCACAAGGCCAAGACCCAGCTTTTCATGTATCACCAGGTCTGATTTTGTGTCCTGCGTGTTAAAGCCCTTGCCAAGCCCGGAAACAAACACTACAGGAAACTCAAGTCCCTTGCTCTTATGGATTGTCATAATGCGCACCACATCGTCATTCTCGCCTGCGGTATCGGCCTCTCCGTAGTCTATCTCGTATTTCTGCTGTATATCTATGTACCTGACAAAGTGAAACAGCCCCTTGTAGCTGGTCTTTTCATAGGCTGCAGCCATCTCAATCAGCATATCTATATTCTGTCTGCGCCGTTTTCCTGCCGGCATGGCCGATGCATACCTGTAAAAGCCTGTCTCATCAAGCATCATGTACAAAAGCTCATGGATTGGCGTATCAGCTACAGCACCTCTTAGTCTCTCAAATACCAAAGCGAAGGCTTTAAGCTTCTCGTCCTCATAGCCATCCTCACCTGCCATGGCGCTAAGTGCAGCCTGTGCAAAGCTTACGCCCTTAAAGGCAGACCTAATCTGTGCCAGCGCCTCATCATCCATGCCCACGATCGGCGAAGCAAGCACTGCTGCCATCGGAATATCCTGCAGCGGATTATCGAGTATGCGAAGCATGGACAGAATCACCTGTATCTCATACGATGAAAAGTAGCCTGTATTCGACTCTACATGCGCCGGAATATCACAGTCCTTTAATACTGCTGCCACTGTATTGCCCCAGGTTGCAACACTTCTCGAAAGTATCACTATATCCCTGTACTGCACGGCTCTTAGCTGCCCTGTCTTTTTATCAGTCACCATGCCGTTTTCCATCAGACTCCTGATACGGTTTGCAATCAAAAGCGCCTCTATCTGCACCTTATCTCCATCCTCATCCTCTATAATTTCAGACAGCTCCTCATCCTTGTAGTCAACAAGCAAAATCTCAGGACGCATCGTCTCCTCCGGATAGCTTGCACCGGGATACAGTGCCGCATCGTCATCATACTGCACATTGCCCAAATCTGCTGCCATGATTTTGTAGAATATGTCGTTAGTAAAGTCTAACACCTCATTCCTGCTTCTGAAATTCTTATGCAGGTCTATTCTCTGATGCTCACTGTCATCTGACGTATATGTGTTGTATTTTTCCATAAACAGCTCCGGACGTGCCATTCGAAACCTGTATATGCTCTGCTTTACATCGCCCACCATAAACATGTTTCCGACTTCTTGGCGCTCTCTTGAGATAGCTCTGAGTATATCCTCCTGCACCTGGTTTGAGTCCTGATACTCATCAATCATTATTTCCTCAAAATGTTTTGAAAACTCACGCGCTGTCTCTGTTGGCTCAAGTGTCTGTTCATCCACCAGTATGCGAAGCGCAAAATGCTCAATATCAGAAAAATCAAACACTCTTTTTTTTGTTTTTACAGTCTCCATAGCATCATAAAACTCGAGTGAGAGCCTTATAAGCTCTTTAACAAATGGTCTTTGACGCTCCAGCTGCTCATACATGAGCTTGGTTGACATGACAAAGTATTTCTGCTTTATTCCCTCCACCTTCTTCTTGGTGGCATCTCGCATGCTTTTCACGCGCTCTTTTTTCTTCTCGTCTCCGTCAAATTTCCTGATGACTGCAATTCTGCCAAATGATATTTTGCTTAAGAACTCCTGCATTCCGCCATAGCCTGTCACATCCGCCATTCCATCAAACAGCGCTATATCCTCTGAAAGCGTAAGCGCATACTTTTCAAGCCCAGGTGTAGACAAAGCCAGTTCTTTAGCCTGTATAAGCTCCTGAACCGCCTCCTCCAAAAGCACCCTGCTGTAATCTACTATCTCATTAATGATTTCTGAGTCCTCAAGCTCTTCGGCTGACTTTATATCATAGAGCCTTAGGAGGCTGTTCATCCACTTTCTCGGCCATGATGAGCTCCCGGCCTTATAGTAGATATCCTCCACCATCTGCCTGACGGCAGAGTCATTTCTCCCCTTGCTGTAGGTATCTATAAGGTTGATAAATGCCTCGTTGTCTTCTCTTGCATAATTGTCCTCAAATACCTGTGCCAAAGCATCCTTTAGCATAAGCTTAAGCTCTGCCTGGTCACCGATCCTGAAATCGGGATCCAGATTAAGCTGTGCGAAATTATTCTGCACCACAAACAGACAAAACGAATCGATTGTAGTGATGAGCGCATTGTGAACCAGTGTCGACTGCCTCTGCAGGTTCTCATCGTCCGGCTTTTGCTCCTTCAAGCTGTCTATCGCACGGCTGACGCGCTCCCTCATCTCAGCAGCAGCAGCCTTGGTAAACGTCACCACAAGCATCCTGTCGATATCCACCGGCGGATTATCCACACATATTCTGTTTACTATACGCTCAACGAGTACAGCTGTCTTTCCTGAGCCCGCTGCCGCCGATACAAGTATATCCCTGTCTCTTAAATCTATAACCTTTTTCTGTTCACTGGTCCATTTAACATCCATATTATGTCTCCCGATTATGGCTTTATATTATTATCTCCATAGCATGCTTTATGCTCTGCCGCTGCAATCTGTGTACGCATTTTATCAAGTACATCTTCCTTATTGTCACCGTTAAAGCTTCTTTCGCTAAAGCCCGGTATCCTTGAATCATACCTGCATATGGCCTGAAAAGCGCAATATGCGCAGCTGTCTATTTTCTTGTTCTTGATAGGATTGACGGCAACATTTCCATCGTATATTTCTCTTCCTATCTCGCGAAGCTTCTCTCGCGCAAACCTTGTTATCACATCAAACTCTTCGGCGTTTGCCACCTTTGAGCCTGCAGCCGGTGTCTGATCCTTTTTTAAGGTGACAGGGATTACGTCAGAGCTTTTCTCAAATTCCCTGTCCATGCCTCTGTATGCCTTTTCGTCCGAGTTGATAAGCCCGTCAGGCTTGAGCTTCTTTAATATCATCTGATTGATTTCTTCCTCAGAAAGCTCCGTGCCCGGTGTCACATCCTTTAAATCAATTACAGGATCGTCGATGTGATAGTACAGCATACCGCCCGGCTCCACACTTACCTGCTTTAGCGCCTCTTTCTTTTGTTCCATGACAGCGTCCATGTACACTGCAAGCTGAAGCTGCGTGCCATAGTACAGCTTCACCAGGTCAAAAACTGTATTTCCCGACTTGTAATCCAGTACCTTCACAAAAAACCTGCCCTCATCCGTGTATGTGTCAGTCCTGTCCACGCGTCCCTTTATATCAACCGTCACATCATTTGCCATATCAAGGCTCTCGTAAAAGGAAAACTCAAACCTCTCAGGCACAAAGCTGCCTCTTCGTATCTGGGTTGTGAGTGCCCATACTGTCTGCTTAAAGACCGCCTTCATATGTGATATCGAATGTTGGCTTTCCGCTGTATCAAATATGCCAAAGCCTGCATACTCATCAATCACCTCATTTATTGCTTCCATCGCAAGCTCATCCCTTTTTGCATCTGTCACGCTAAACCAGTCAGTACTCTCCCTATCAAGCTTCTTACTGTATCTTTCCAGTGCTTCATGATATATATTACCCATATCAAGGGATGTAAAGCCGCTCTCCTCACGCTCTGTAAGCCTCAATCCATAATTTAAAAAATGCGCATATGCACACCTGGCAAACTGCTCAAAGCGCGTGATACTGCCCTCCATGTGTCTGCCGTATATGCTTCTTGCCACATTTCGGCTAATCGGATCCTTTGAATAATGCTCAAACCTTGCATTTATGAGCCTCTCCACGGCATTTTTTTGAGTAAATTCTTTATCGTCTACTTCATTACCGTCCCCTGCATCACTGACTGATGCGTCATAGAGCATCACCGCTGCTGCAATCTCGCACCATCTGTCATCCACCTCATTTGACAGCAGATAATCCAGCGCACTCTGCCTGCTTGATATATCCAAAAGCTGTTCTATATCCTCTGTCTCAGTCACGACAAGCTCCGGAAACATCCCCTTTAATATACCTATGAGGTACGATGGCTGGGCAGCCTTTTTTTCACTGTCAAGTCTCGTATAGCTGATATAAAGCTCTCTGGATGGCTTTGTCATATTCAGATACAGATAAAACCTCTGTATAAATGCCTGCTCCCTTGCCCCAGGCGCAAGCTCTATATCCAGCTCCCTAAGTGCCTCTCTCTCATACTGGGATATAATGCCTCCTCTTCCTGCCGCCTTTGGAACAATCCCATCGTTTACGCCTGCAAAAAACATGACCTTTATGTTTGTCAGACGAGTTCTCTCAATATCTCCGATGGTCACAGTGTCGTATCCCGGCGGTATGACTGCTACATCTGCCGCATCCAGTCCTGCATCCAGTATCTGTGTAAATTCCTCTGCATCCATGCATTCATCACCCAGCACCGCCACATATTTTTCAAAGAGCTGCATGACTATTTTGTATATCTGTCCGTATTCCTTTGATGCGGTCTGGTTCCCTGCATCAAGCAGTGCCTGCTCCTTTTTTGCAAGCTTATCAGGTATATCAAGCAAAACTATCAGCTTATATATAGCGAGCACATAGTCCTTTACCGTTGACTTTTTATCGGAAAACACCTGATATACCGGCTTTAGCAGCTCCATTATATACTCTCTGCTTTGGTTTAAAAGCTCAAGGTCATAGCACGCCTTATGCTTCGGCAGTCTGACCCACTTTTTGTCCCACGCGCTTTTACCTCTTACTCCACAGGCGAGCACATAGTTTTCAAGTACATCTATTTCACTGTCCGAAAGCTCCGTAAAGCCGCACCGCAAAAATCTGAACACCGCATCTGCCGAGAAATTTTGTGCCGCAATATCAGGAATTGACCTGATAAACTCAATAAACGGATGGAAAAGTATCTCCTGTGTGGCATCAATAAAGTAAGGAATATTGTATTTATCAAATATTTCACGCACATAACCTGCATATATATTCACATCGCCTGTAACTATCGCCATATCACGATAGCGCAGGTTTTCGTTTCTCACGAGCTCATTTATGGTTCTGGCTATCTTTGTCAGCTCCTGCTTTGGGTCACGCAGACAGTCTATATGAATGTGCTTTGGTGCTTTTTCAAAGGAGCGTCTTTGTTTCCTGAAAAGCTGCTGTTCCATAAAGCTTAGCTCTTCGTTTTCTGCAAGCCGGTAGTTTTTATCAAGGATAATAGGTTCCTCTACTTCTATGCCATAAAACGCTGCCATTTCGGTGAGTGATTTCACTGTCCTTTTTGGCATGTCAAACAGCTCCTGCATGCCTCTGCTCTTAAAGATATCCTCACGACAGTCTATTGTGAGCGTTACATATATTTTCTTTGAAATGACAAAGAGCTTTTTGATGAGCTGGTTCTGTATAGGTGTAAATCCAGTAAATTCATCAAATGCAATGACTGAATTTCTAAGAATGGCAGACTCATCTGCCACATTGCAAAGCACATTAAGTATTTCCTCTGCAGTGATATATTTATCCTGCATGAACTTCTCAAATGCTTCATACAGCACAAGCACATCCTTAAGCTTATCTGAAAGTGTATCCGATAGCCTGCCTGAGGCAATATATCTTCCGAGCTCCTCAGGTGATATATTGTACTGCACAAGCTCCGAAAGCAGTGACTTTACCTCACTTATATAGCCGATGCGGTTTAAGTTTCTGCCTATTACGCCTAACTTATCAGCCTCCTGTGCCGCAAGCTTTCTAAGCACAAGGTTCTTACCCGTCTCCTCAAGCACCGTAAGATTTGTGATTCCTAGCTCATCAAACACTCTGTAGGCTAAGCGCTTAAAGCTTAGCACATCTATATTCATGATAGCTTTATTCTCCGACAAATCTACAAGCTGTCTCTGCGTCTGCATTGTAAACTGCTCAGGCACTATTACAAGATAATTGTCCCTTGGGTTTGCCTTTGCCTCTTTCACTATCCTGTTAAAGAGATATTTTGTTTTTCCGTTTCCTGAATTACCTGTGATAAACTGTAATGACATAAAAAGACTCCATGATTAACTACTGTGTAAAATGTATACAGTAATTATATCATGAAGTCCCCTATTATTGAATTACTTATTGTGCTTAAATTCAGCTTAAATTCAGCTTAATAGCCGCTATACCTTGTGATTAGTGATGGAAAAGTCTGATTCCTGTAAAGCTCATTACCATACCGTACTTATTACATGTCTCAATAACATGGTCATCTCTCACAGATCCACCCGGCTGGGCTACATACTTCACGCCACTCTTGTGAGCACGCTCAATGTTGTCACCAAATGGGAAGAATGCATCAGATCCAAGTGCTA
>OGKZ01002267.1_pt1 | contig 10493 bp, 8 predicted proteins | sample 1572571 | NCBI WGS metagenome assembly OGKZ01 (sample SAMEA2581906, study PRJEB24529) | metagenome | biome: Human gut stool | place: China | collected 2011 | reverse complement strand
AAGATACCCTGTAGATTATGAGCGTCTTGTGAGAGCAGCTAAGGAGAAGCATGTGCTTCTTGAACTTAATAATACTTCTCTTAATCCTTCAGGACCAAGACAGGGAGCTTACGATAATGATGTGCATATGCTTAATCTGTGCAAGGAGTTAGGCGTCAGTATTTCTATAGGAAGTGATGCACATATTAAAGAGAGCATATGTGATTTTGACAGGGCTTATAAAGTTGTTGAAGATACAGCATTTCCAGATGAACTGATTGTGAATAGTGACTACAGATTATATGAGTCGTTTATCGGCAGAAAAGATTGATAATGGTTGATATATGACTAATACTGTGGTAGTATGTGGAATGAAATTCGATTATGTATTCAGACCAAGGAGGATGTAATGGTTGTTTTATTAGCAGGTGGAGCAGGATATATTGGCTCACATACAGCAGTTGAATTACTTAATGCAGGACATGAAGTTGTTATTGTTGATGATTATAGTAACAGTTGTCCGGAATCGATAAAGAGAGTTGAAGAGATTACTGGCAAGAAGGTAGTTTCTTATGAAGCAGATGTTAAAGATAAAGAAGCTATGCAGAAGATTTTTGCAGAGAATCATATAGACTGCGTTATACATTTTGCAGGACTTAAGGCAGTTGGAGAGTCAACACGTCTTCCAGCAAAGTATTACCGCAACAACATTGATACAACACTTTCACTTATAGAGTGTATGAAAGAAGCCGGAGTTACTAAGATAGTATTCTCATCTTCTGCAACAGTATATGGTGACCAGAAGCCACCTTATGTAGAGACTATGCCAAAGGGTGAGTGTTCTAATCCATACGGCTGGACTAAGTCTATGATGGAGCAGATACTTACAGACTGTGCAAAGGCTGACCCAGAGCTCACAGTAGTACTTTTACGTTACTTTAACCCAATAGGAGCACACTCATCAGGTAAGATAGGTGAGGACCCACAGGGTATCCCTAATAACCTTATGCCATATGTATCACAGGTTGCAGCAGGCGTGAGAGAGCAGCTTACTATATTTGGCGGAGATTATCCAACACCAGATGGAACTTGCAGAAGAGATTATATACATGTAGTAGACCTTGCATGTGGACATGTAAAGGCAGTTGAGTATGCAGATACACATAAGGGTGTTGAGATATTCAACCTTGGAACAGGAACACCATACAGCGTGCTTGAGATTGTACATGCATTTGAAAGCTCAACAGGAGTAAAGCTGAACTATAAGATAGGCGACAGACGTCCGGGTGACCTTCCTGACTCATGGGCAGATGCCACTAAGGCTAAGGAAGTTCTTGGCTGGGAGGCAGCTAAGAGTCTTGAAGATATGTGCAGGGACTCTTGGAACTGGCAGAGCCACAATCCACACGGCTACAGAGCTTAATTAAAAGACAATAATATATTGCAATAAGACTTGTTGTGAACATATAATGATATAAGGGTTAAAAAGTCGTTCGTGCATGCCTGCACGATAAGATTTATGAACTGTTGACACTGATATCATATTTTTATGTGACAACAGGTCTTTTTGTATATGAAATGTCCGGAGGTGAACGAGTGAAGTCGATTAATCTGTATACATTAACACGAGTTGAGGATAATGACAGTTTTGCGGAGTATGAGTACATAATATCTGCAAGAAAAGATTTCCAGAGAACCAGGATAAGGGAAAAGGAGTCGCTTGTGCAGCTTGTTACAAAGCTTATTAAGGCAGGGGCACAGTTAGCAGATCTTGATGACTTTTTTTATTCTTATACTATTGCGCATATCAGCAAGGAGTTTGACCTGTTAAAGGTGGCTGCTAACAGGAAGCTGATACTGAATATAGAACTGAAAAGTGAGGACGTAGGTGAGGAGAGGATTAAGCAGCAGCTTGTAAGAAACAGGTATTATCTTAGTCCTGTGACGACAAATGTCATATCATATACATACATTCTTAATACGAATACTGTATACAGGCTTGATGATAATAACAGGCTTATACAGTCGGAATTTGTGAGTGTGGTTGCTGATATGAAAAGGTTTAAGAAATGCATGAAGAATAACATAGAAAGCCTTTTTAAAGCTAAGGATTATCTTATATCACCGGTCAATTCACCAGAAAGATTTGCAAGACACCAGTATTTTCTTACTAACCAGCAGGAGGCTATGAGCAGAAAGCTTTTATCAGGACTGCTAAAGGATGATGATAAGCGGTACTATTCTGTCAAAGGTGAGGCAGGAACAGGAAAAACACTGCTGCTTTATGACACAGTAAGAAAGCTGCCAGTGGATGCAGGAAAGTGTGTTATACATTTTGGAAGACGTACATCTAATATAGATATTCTTGAAAAGGCTATTCCATCTACAGATATAATAACATCAAGGGACTTGACAGACGGTGCGATGTTAAAGGGGTATGACTATATACTTGTTGATGAGACACAGAGGCTGCATGATGACCAGTTTGAGTGGATTGTAGACAGTGCGTGTAGTAATAACGAAGCTGGGAGTTTGGGCAGTTTAAGTGGTAGTAATAAAGTTGGAAGTATGAATGCTGCGAGTGATGACAGCAGGAGTTCAGTAAGAAATACCCCGAAAGTCGTTATGTTTTATGACTGTGAGCAGGTGCTTTCAAGACATGAGCAGCAGCGTGCGATGGATAAAAGGATAGAAGAACTTGCGGATGAGAATTATTTTCTTTCAGACAGAATAAGAACTAATCCGGAGCTGTCTGCATTTATAAGAAATATGTTTGACCTCAATAAACGGGCAAGAGGCTATAAGTATGACTGTGTAACGATATGCTATGCAAACAGTATCAATGAATTTAAGAGACTTAAGGCATACTACAAGGCGAAGCAGTATATATACATAGATTATGAGAAGTCTTACAGAAATGTTAACAACAGATATAAGAGCAGAAAGTTTAACACCTATAAGGTTATAGGCAAGGAATTCGATAAGGTACTTACGGTAATAGACAGTAAGTTTAAGTACAATGAATACGGGGAATTATGTGCTGACTATGACGGTGATAACGATGATATACTTGAGAAGTATTTCTATCAGGTAGTTACAAGAGCAAGAGACCAGCTATGCATAATCGTGCTTAATAACGAAGATATATTCAGACGGCTGCTTGATATATGTGTAAATACTGAGCAGTGCCGAATAGAAGACTGAAATATCTTGGAGTCTGCATTTTCTGTAATGTATGTGCCAGGTAGTGCCAGATAGAGGATTAAAGATGCTGATGTACAGATGGCTAAGGAGTAACGGATACATTCCTTTCAGAATAATATAAATTATGAATATATGCAGATTCATACAGAAGTATGCATATATCAGCTATTATGGAAAGGGGGTATCAGAGGTTATGAAGAAAATGAGGATGAAGTCATTATTAAAAATGACATTTTCACTCATACTTAGTATGATAATGGCTGTTATGATGAATATTACGGCTATGGCTGTTGTTATAGATGTAAGCAGTCATGACGGACTTATAGACTGGAACAGTGTTGATGAACACATTGAGGGTGTTATTATACGAATAGGTTACGGAAGTGACTATGCAAGTCAGGATGACAAACAGGCAATCTGCAACATGGATGCATGTGAAAGACTTGGTATACCATATGGAGTATATATATACAGTTACGCACTTAACATGCAGGATGTTGAGTCGGAGATAGAACACACGCTGCGTATGATACAGGGGCGCAATCCTGTGCGTGGTGTGTGGTTTGATATGGAGGATGCTGACGGATACAAGGAAAGTAATGGAATAGATGTATATAAAGAAGGAAGTATGCTTACAGACTTCTGCATAAGGTTTGTCAGCGAAATGTATTCGCGTGGTTATACCACTGGTGTATATGCTAATTATAATTACTACAAATATGTATTAGAGCTTGACAGGCTGACAGCGACCGAAGGTTTTAATATGTGGCTTGCACACTGGGGTATAGAAGAGCCAAGCATGGACTGCATGATGTGGCAGTTTGGAGCTTATAAGATAGATGACCATGAATTTGATAGTAATATATTCTATGCAGATTACACATCGCCTTATGATAAATCTGAGATAGAAGTGGATGCAAAGGTAAATACCAGTGTAAATGTAACCTACCGTGCGCAGATATCAGGCGGCTACTGGCTTCCTGAAGTTGTTAATGATGAGGATTATGCCGGAATACAGGGAAGAGCCATAACAGGAATAACTCTGGCTACAGATAAGGGGTATGCTGTATACAGGGTATATTCTGGTGGAAGATGGCTTGACTATGTTGACAGCAGGAATTCAGATATATCAGACTTCTACAATGGTTATGCTGGTAATGGTGGAAATGTTGAGGCGGTTGAAGTGTATTATTACACGCCTGATTCACTGTTGTACAATGAAGCCACACCATATGCAACGCTTGTTGACGGAGGCTATAAGTATGCATATTACAGGGTCAGTCCTAAGTGGCGGAATTATTATTCTTACCAGACAGATGACAGCACAGATAACGGTCAGGACGGATACGCAGGAGTGTACGGAGTTCCTATTGACAGGTTCCAGATAATTATAAGGTAAGGAAATATTTTTAAGTGGATGTAATATTAACGCATTAACGCTGATTTTATCATTCCAGATAGTAATAATGATTATATGAATAATTTTATGCATATTGGCAGATTATAATGCTGTCAGGGTCAAAAGGTCTAATCCCACATGAGCTTGTTCATAAGTGGGTGTAAAAGTCGGGGCATTTGACCTCAATATCTTATAATATTATTAAGTCAGAATTATAATAGGAGAACAATATGCGTAATATTATGAAAAATAATGCCGGGGATGACAACAACATTTATGATAATATTAATGGCATGATTAATAATGACGTTAATTATAACATTAATAAAGATGCTAATGATATTACTAACGATAATAATTGTCATAATAATGGATGGAATAATCACGACAATAAGCAGAACAGCACGTATAATAACAAGCAGAATGAAAATAGCGGTACAGACAATGAAAACACTAATAATAAAGACAATAATGAAGATATGTGTGACGGTCAGGTGACTCTTGATAACAATAATGGTAGTGGTTCGATTAAGCTCATAACGATTATTGGTGAGATAGAAGGACACGATAACCTTCCAGCGGCAAGCAAGACAACTAAGTATGAGCATATGCTTCCACAGCTTGCTATGATAGAGGATGATGATAAAATATCAGGTGTGCTTTTTCTTATGAATACTGTGGGTGGTGATGTAAGTGCAGGGCTTGCTCTTGCTGAGATGATATCATCAATGAGTAAGCCTACAGTGTCACTTGTTATAGGGGACTCACACAGTATCGCGGTGCCTCTTGCTGTGAGCACAGATTATTCATTTATAGTGCCAACAGCAACCATGATTATACATCCGGTGAGAATGAATGGTAATATAATCGGTGCAAGGCAGACATATGATTATTTTGAGAGAATACAGAAAAGAATAGTTTCCTTCATAGCACATCACAGTGATGTGGATGAGAATGATATTGAAGATATGATGATGAACACGCAGATGCTTACAAAAGACTTAGGCACTATACTGGTAGGGCATGATGCTGTTGAAATAGGGCTTATAGATGAAGTCGGCGGGATAAAGGAAGCATTTGCAAAGCTGAAAGCAATGATAAAGGACAGTTGTAATGATAAGTAATAATGAAAATACAGATAATAACGGATGTAATTTATGTCCCCGTATGTGCAATGTGAACAGGCATACGGGGACTGGTTACTGTCTTATGACAGACAGGCTTAAGGTGGCAAGGGCAGCACTTCATATGTGGGAAGAGCCTTGTATATCGGGAGAACGTGGAAGCGGAGCCGTATTTTTCAGCGGTTGTACATTAAGATGCGTGTTCTGCCAGAACTATAAGATAGCTGCCGCAAAGGTTGGAAAATATATAACAGTGGACGAACTGGCAGATATTATGTTAAGATTACAGAATAATCAGGCTAACAATATCAATCTTGTTACACCTACACATTATGCAGGACAGATAGCAGAGGCACTTATAAAGGCTAAGGACAGGGGGCTTAAGATACCTGTCGTATACAATACAAGTGCCTATGAAAATGTTGATACACTTAAGATTATGGATGGACTTGTGGATATATATCTTCCTGATTTTAAGTATATGGATGGTAAGCTTGCGTTGAAGTATTCTAATGCAGGGAATTATCCTGAAACTGCGAAGGCTGCGCTGCGTGAGATGGTAAGACAGACAGGTACTCCTGATATGTATGGCGATGATGATACACTTGTTAGGGATGGTTATGTGGAAAGCGGCATTATGAAGAAAGGTGTTATAGTAAGACATCTTATATTACCGGGTTATACTAAAGAGTCCAGAAATGTTATAAAGTATCTGTATGATACATATAAAAATGATATATACATAAGCATAATGAACCAGTATACTCCGCTTGAACACGTAAAGCCATATAAGGAATTGTGCAGAAAAGTTACAAAAAAAGAGTATGATAAGGTTGTTGATTATGCCATAGATATAGGTGTTACCAATGCATTTATACAGGAGGGCGGGACAGCTAAGGAAAGCTTTATCCCCGAATTTGACTTTACAGGTCTTTAAGATGTATAAAGCATTATGTGAGGAGGAACTATGCAATATAAGGTTGGCAACCCGTGTATGCAGGGCTGCAATATAGTAGATGGTGGATATAATTTTGCATATGCAAGCACAAATGCTTCACTATATAGTGATATAAAGGCATATGTATGCATATTTGAAAAAGACAGCAGCGAGTGCAGGTATGAGCTGGAGTTAAAGAAAAGTATGGGAACAGTGTATACACTGTTTTTGTCGGACATTAATATAGATGACTGCCTTTACTGCTTTAAAGAAAATGGGCAATATATAGTTGACCCATATGCAAAGGCAGTTACAGGATGTGCGGTTTTTGGCGGGGAAGCGGAAAATGTTTTGCATTTAAGCCCTGTTAAGCTGAGTGATTATGACTGGGAGGGCGATGAGCCGCTTCATATTCCATATGATGAGTGCATTATGTACAAGCTCAATGTAAGGGGATATACAAAGAGTAAGTCATCCAGGGTAAAGGCTAAGGGTACGTTTGCAGGAATAACAGAAAAGGCGGATTACTTAAAGGAATTAGGTGTAACAACAATAGAGCTTATGCCAGCTTACGAATATGATGAGATGGGCAGGTTTATGCAGTTTACAGCTGCAAGTGCAGTGCCAAGATACAACTATATGCAGGCTAAAGGCTATGCACACAGCATTTTAAAACGTGATGAAAGGATAAACTGCTGGGGCTATACAAAAGGCTTTTACTTCGCACCAAAGGCGGCATACAGCGAGTGCGCCAAAGCTGTGCAATATACTGACTACACAACAGAATTCAAGGACATGGTAAAGTGCCTTCACAGTAAGGGAATAGAGGTTGTTATGGAGTTTTTCTTCAAGGATGTGGATACTTCATATATAACAGACTGTGTAAGATACTGGGTGAAAGAATATCATATAGATGGTGTACATATATACGGTGATGATGTGTCGTTAAATGCGCTTGCAACAGATGCATTGCTTGCTGACACCAAGATTATGACTATCAGGTGGAATGGTGCAAAAGGTGTATACAGACATATGGCAAGCTACAATAATGATGTCCAGAACATAATAAGACGTTACTTAAAGGGTGATGAAAATATGCTGGGGGCATTTGCAGAAATGCAGCTAAATAATCCTGATAATGCCGCAGTGATTAACTATGTCACCACGAATAACGGTTTCACTCTGTATGACCTTGTGAGCTATGACAGAAAGCATAATGAATTAAACGGAGAGAATAACAGGGATGGTGAGAACTTTAATTATAGCTGGAACTGTGGTGAAGAGGGAGCTACAAGAAAGCTTAAGGTAAGGCAGTTACGAATAAGACAGATTAAAAATGCGCTTGCAATGGTTATTCTGGCGCAGGGTACGCCACTTATACTTGCCGGTGATGAGTGTGCCAACAGCCAGCAGGGTAACAATAATCCGTACTGCATAGATAATGAGATATCGTGGGTGAACTGGAAGAATAATAACGATGCCACGGAGATATATGAGTGGACAAAGTTTCTTATAGATTTGCGTAAGAAATACGGAATACTTCACAGTAAGTACAGACTTACACAGGGTGACAGCTTATCATATGGCTACCCGGATGTATCATTTCACGGGCTTAATGCATGGTATGCAGATATGGACAATTATTATAGGCAGATAGGAATAATGTATTCTGAGAGTTATGCTGATAAAGGTTCAAGAGAGCTTATATATATTGCATACAATATGCACTGGGAGAGTTGTTCGCTTGCACTTCCAAAGATAGAGGGTGATAACGGCTTTAAGGTAGCGGCAATGACAGACAGTACACCGGGCAGTGTATGCATAGACAGTGAAGCGCGTAAAGTAACGATACCACCAAGAAGTATGGCGGTGCTGACAGGCGAATATCAGGAAAGAAAGAAGCCATCGGATGTGGCAGCTGTTGGTAAGCAGGCAAAGGATGAAAATGTCAAAATAGAGTGCCCTAAAGTAAAAATGTGAAAATAAATATCCTGAAAGAGCATAAAGATAATTAAAAATATAAAGAAAGGGCAGTAAATAATAGTACAAATAATATGGATTACAATAAACTTAATGAATTAAAAGCAAAGTATGGCGATTATGAAGAAGTGTTTAAGTCTGGTGATTATGACAAGGCGGCTGATATACTAAAAGCAGTGCTTGATGTCATAGAGGATGAGTACAAGGGTGTAAGAAAAGCCGGAATGATAGATAAAGACCTTGTTGTAAGAAAGTCAGAAGGAACAGGGCAGATATGGCTGTGTACTAATCACATTATGGAGTATTATATATATGCCTGCTACTTTGAGCCTGACACGGATATATCTATGCCGGAGCTTCCTATAGCAGAATATTACAGAACTTATGCAGACCTCTGTGTTAAGTTAAAGAAGTATAAAAGAGCAGAGGATGCCTATAAGAATTCTCTTTGCTGGAACCCTGTGGACTTGGACTCTTATCTTGGACTTGCTGAGTGTTATAAGTACCTTAATATGCTTACAAGATATCTTGATATGACAAAGCAGGCATACAGATTTTGCTGCACAAGGGCGACAATGGCGCGTTTTTATAGAAATATGGGCTTTTATTATCTTTCATCATACAACACAGATATGGCAGCAGCCTGCTATACTTACAGTAACATATATTATCATACTGATAATGCAGAGTCAGAGCTTGAATATATAAAAAATGCACTTGCCGCAGCAGGAGAAAAAGTGGCTTCTGCAGAAAATGAATCTGACTTAGCAGATAAGAAAGCAGTTGCTTCGTCAGGCGACAAAGATAAGTCTGCAGGTTATAAGGAATATACTATAAAGCAGATGCAGGAAATGTTTGACAAGGAACACGTAGAGCCGGGTCCAGACTCTAAGACTATTGGTATTATATACAGAGTTGGCGAGCTTATGCTGCAGGATAAAGAGTACAGGCTCGCAAAGGACTGCTTTATGATAGTGTATGATATAACAAACGAGCCACAGTTAGAGGGCTTAATCGCAGAACTGGACGGATGCCTTGGCGAAGATGCGAAATAAGATTAGGAAAAGGAACGGAATATTATGGATATAAAAGAAAAATACGACAGCATTATATTTGACCTTGATGGCACACTCTGGGACTCATCAAAGCCTATATGTGAGGCATGGAATATTATACTGGATAAACATCCGGAAATAGTAAGAGAGCCTATAACGATAGATGAGCTTGGCGGCTGTATGGGGCTTCCTATGTACGATATAGCGGCGAAGCTTTTTCCCTTGGAAAAGAGTGAAGTCAGGAATGCACTTATGGATGAGTTGTGCATATTTGAAAACGGATACCTTGAAAAGACAGGTGGGGTGCTTTTTCCAAAGCTTAAGGAAACTCTTGAGCAGTTAAAGAAAAAGTACAGGCTTTTTATAGTAAGTAACTGTCAGGACGGATATATAGAAGCATTTCTTAAAGCACATAATTTTACGGATATATTTGAGGATACAGAGTGCTGGGGAAGAACCAGAGCGCCGAAGGGTGTCAGCAATAAGATACTCATAGAAAGAAATAATCTTGATAATCCTGTATATATCGGGGATACCGCGGGTGATGCGCAGTCAGCAAAGGATGCCGGCATAGATTTTATATATGCAGCTTATGGCTTTGGCGAGGTAGCGGCTTGTGACTATGTTACAGATATAGATGCATTTGAGAAGCTTGCGGATATTCTGTAAGTTTTATCTGGGAAAATTAAATAATTCATCCTTGTAAAGATGTCGTGGTCAAAAGCCCACAACTATGATACCTACGGATTGTTCCGTGCTGCGCACTCCCACGTCTACGCTCCGCTTCGGTCCGTGCTAAACATGTGCCACTGGCA
>OGKZ01002259.1_pt1 | contig 10514 bp, 8 predicted proteins | sample 1572571 | NCBI WGS metagenome assembly OGKZ01 (sample SAMEA2581906, study PRJEB24529) | metagenome | biome: Human gut stool | place: China | collected 2011 | reverse complement strand
GGACGATCTGACATGGCTCTATCTCGAAAGCGCGGTCTACCTGCTGGAGCTGCCCCGCCGCCCGGTCCTTTCCGAGCTGCGCCGGGCCCACGCGGACTATTTTTTCGGCATCCAGTACAAGCTTTCGCGGCAGGAGTGGATGGCAAAAAATCAGCTGGTCTACACCATGCAGGCTGACCGCTGGCGCACCGTACAGGGCAGGCATCCCCCTGTGATGACCCCCTACGAGAGCCGGCTGGCAGAGGCACTTTCTCCCTCCCAACCGCCCCAGCCCGGCCAGCTCAAGGGTGAGCTGCTGGGCCTGTTTGCAAGGTTTGCCCTGTTTGACGGCAAGATCCGGCACAAAGTGGGGCTTCACCTGCATCTGGAGGGGCTGCTGGCCTCTCTTGCCACCAAAACGCTGCCCACCCAGATGATCAAGACCGACCGTCTGACCGTGGAGCACTCCGGTTCCGTGGAGGCGGGCGGCTCCGGCCCCACGGCAGACAAGCGGCTGGCCCACATCACCCTGCGGCAGAATGCCGCCGAGGACCACGCCTACATTGAAAGCTGCTTTGGCCGTTCCCTCTATCCGCCCGAGCGCCTGCGCAAGGCCGAGCAGGCGCTCTGCACCGGGGCGCACCTCGGGTGCCGCCTCTGGTTTGCCTCCGGCGTGCCCAGCCCGGAACAGGCCCCCACACCGGAGGCAAAGCACCTGGCCGAGCAGGCTCAGCTGCAGGCCGACCGCAACCGCGCCTACTACGCCAAAAACCGGGCGCTTCACCGCAGCGTGGTGCTCCGGCTCACCGAGCAGATCCGCAACTGCATTCTGGTCCACCAGCAGCCCAATGCCCGGATCGCCCGCAGCGGCGCTCTGGACCCGGAGCGGGTCTGGCGCGCTCCCCTTCTGAACGACAGCCGGGTGTTCCGCTGTGCCGAAGAGGAGAATCAGCCCTCCTTCACCGTGGACCTGCTGCTGGACGCTTCGGCTTCCCGGCTCCACTGTCAGGAGGTCATTGCGGCGCAGGGCACAATCCTGGCCCAAAGCCTTGCCGCCTGCGGCATCCCGGTGCGGGTCAGCAGCTTCTGCAGCCTGCGGGGCTATACGGTTCTGCGGGTGCTCAAGGGCTTTGCGGACAAAAGCCTGCAGGGGATCGACCAGTATTTTGCATCGGGCTGGAACCGCGACGGCCTTGCCCTGCGGGCGGCAGGCGATCTGGTCAGCTTTGACCCCGGTCCCGCGCCCCGGCATCTGCTCATCCTGCTGACGGATGCTTCCCCCAACGACAGCCGCCGCGTACCACCCAGCCCGGAACAACCGCTGGGTTGTGATTACGGCGGCTCCTACGGCGTGGACGATGCCGCTGCTGAGGTACGCGACCTGCAGCGCAGGGGTCTGCGCGTCTCTGCCGTGTTCATGGGCGAGGACAGCTCCAGTCACGATGCAGAACGCATCTACGGCAAAAATCTCGCCCGCATCCGGGGCATGGATCAGCTGGCACGCGCCGCTGGGCGGCTCATCCAGAATGAGATCCGGGAGCTGGGCGATTGAATCCTGCCACCACAAAAGGCTTCTCCGACGGGAGAAGCCTTTTTCATTTACAACCAATCCGTTTGTCAGCATCCCCGAATTTCCAAAATATTTTGGTTTTTGTCAAACTTATAGTTGTATTTTGTTGTCGTATATGTTATAATGCAGGCAGAGAACAACCGATGGATGGTTTCCGACACATCATCCAAAACCAGAGAGGAGACCCGCTATGGATGCCAGCCGCTATTTTGAAGAGATGCACCGTGCCATGTCCGCACAGAAAAACAATTCTTCCCTGCTCCTGACCGTCAAGGTACAGGATCTGGGCGGCGCTGATGCCTATCTGGAGCTGCGGCAGTCTCCCAATGGCCGCGCCCGGGTGTTTTACTCCACCATGGGCCGCCGCAACCTGAATTTTCAGCTGTTCCGCAAGGGCTGGCAGCTCTGCCACAACGCATCCGGCGAGATGACAGGGCAATTCCCCACCCGGGCCGAAAACCTGTTGGACAGTGCGGACTTTTCCGCCTGCATCCGGGACGATGCCCTGGATGCGGGCCGTACTGAGATCATTCTGCGGGAGCTGCGCCGCGCGGCAGGCACCTCCCGCTCCTGCCTGCCTCAGTCTGCCCGGGAAGGTGCCATGATCACCGTGGAGAGCTTTGTGGGCCGGGGCGGCGAGTGGAACTACTGGTCCACCCGTGCCGCCGACTGCCTGCCCATTGCGGCCATTCTCTGCTGGCTGGGCGATTTTCTGGCCGGAACGGAGCGCCGCACCCTGCAATCCAGCCCTGAAGCCATGGCACTGGCCGCCCGATGGCAGGCCGAACTCGCCTCCCCCTTTGCGCAGCCGGCTGACTGCGTCCAGCGTCCTGCCCGCACGGTTTCGCCTTCCGCGCCCCGCCGTGCCGCGCAGCAGGTGCAGAACCCCCGCTGGCAGAGCATCCTTGCCGTGCTTGCAACCGTATAAGAGCAACAGGCGGTGCCGGAAATCTCCGGCACCGCCTGTTGTTTTCCGTTTTACTGTGCGGATGCGGCATCCACCACATGGCCCACCAGCACAGAGGTGGTCACTGTGCCCACACCGCCGGGCACCGGGGTAACAGCCTCCACGATGGGTTCTGCCTCATCAAAGCGGACATCGCCGCAGAGCTTGCCCTCTTCATTGACGTGGATGCCCACATCCACCACGACCTGACCTTCCCGCAGGCAATCGGCCCCGATGGCTCCCCGCCTGCCCATGGCGACCACCAGCACATCGGCCTGACGGCAGAGGGCAGGCAGGTCCCGGGTGCGGGAATTGCAGATGGTCACGGTGGCGTTTTCCCGGTCCAGCATCATGGCAGCGGGCTTGCCCACCACCAGGCTGCGGCCCACGACCACGGCCCGTTTGCCAGACAGCGGCACGTTGTAATGTTTCAGGATCTCAAGGCAGGCCTGCGCCGTGCAGGGCGGATAACCGATGGGCATATTGGTGAACACACCAGCCATCGAGCCGTCCGTGATGCCGTCCACGTCCTTTTCCGGGGCAAGCGCCTCCTGGACCCTGCGGTCATCGAACCGCTTTGGCAGGGGCCGGAAGATCAGGCACCCGTGAACCGATGCATCCCCATTGATCTGCCGGATCACATCCAGCAGTTCCTCCTGCGTAACATCTTCCGCCAGATGGAACTGCCGCACCTCCACGCCAACCTTACCGCACCGGGTGACGATCCCCTTTTCATAAGAAATGTCATCCTCCCGCGCGCCGACCCGCACCACGGCCAGTGTGGGCACGATGCCCTTTTCCTTCAGCGCAGCACAGCGCGCGGCGTTTGCTTCGTTCATGGCGGCCACCACGGGCGCACCCTTCAAGATCTGAGCCATTTTCTTCTTCCCTCACTCATTTGATACAGTCTGATAGACCCTGTCAGCCTGCGGCACAAACTCGGCCAGCAGCTGTTCCGCTCTGGCCTCCAGCGCATCCGCATGGGCTTTGTCTGCCATCAGGCGGGTGTTGACCTTCACGTTCAGCCCCGCTGCCTGCATGGCCGCCTTGCAGAACAGCGCCGCGCATCCGGCATCGGAACGGGCCAGCACGCTGCCCTTTTCGGCGTACTCTGCGGCCAGTGCGATGCCCTCACCGCAGGCAGTCATCACCTCCAGCGGCACGGCGCAGGCTCTGTCCAGTGCCTTTTCCAGCACCGCGGCCTTGTGGGCCTGCTGTTCCGGGGTCTCTTTCGGCAGCTTGTAGGCCGCCGCAACAGGCAGAAAGGCCTCCGCGTCGGCCGGCACCAGCGCTTCCAGCCGCTTGCGCAGGGCCTCGGCCCGGACATTCAGGGCAATGATGTCCGCTTCTACGGCAGCATATTTCTTTTTACCCACGGTCAGGCTGCCCACCATGCTGCCCAGCGCCACACCGGCCGCGCCCACCAGCGCCGAAGCGCCGCCGCCGCCCGGAGCCGCCGCCTTGCTGGCCAGCTCCTCCAGAAAACCTTCACAGCTCAAATTCATCAGTTCCACGATATACTTTCCTCTCTGTTACAAATCCATCCAGCTGCCAGTCCTGTTCATCTGCAGCCGCTTCCGGCACCCGCTGGGCCTCAAAGGCCACGCCCAGCGCCACGGCATTCCGGCATCCGGGCAGGTAGCGGTCATAGTAGCCCTTGCCCATGCCCACCCTGCGGCAGGCCGCATCAAAGGCAGTGCAGGGCACCAGCACCAGATCAAGCGCCTCCGGCCGGACGAGCGCCGCCCGTTCCAGAACCGGTGTGCGGATGCCGTAAGCCCCCACCTCCCAGCCGTCCGGCCCCGGCACGGCAGCGATCAGGGTAAAGTTTTCCCCACAGACCGGATAGGCTGCCGTTTTGCCCAGCCGCGCCGCCTGCTCTGCCAGCACAGCAAGATCCACCTCCCCGCCAAAAGCGGCGTAGATCAGCAGGTTCTCTGCCTTCTGGAAGCAGGGCATGGCCAGAAGGCGGGCACAGATGGCTGCATTGGCCGCCGCTCTTTCTGCCTGCGGCAGACCCCTGCGGGCCATGATGCCCGCCCGGCGCTGCGCTGCTTTCCGGTCCCGGATCTCCATTGACACTTCTCTCCCCTGAAATTTCATACCCACTCAATATATCTGAAATGCGGAAGAATTGCAAGAGCATGGCTGGAAAATAACCGCAAAATAGGCTATAATGGTGCAGAACAAACCAAAAAGGAGAACGATTATGCTCATTTATCTGCTGCGTCACGGCCAGACGGAGTACAACGCGCAAAAACGATATCAGGGCCAGCGGGACATCCCCCTTTCCGCCGCAGGCATCGCCCAGCTGCGGCAGGCAGATTTTTCACCGGAGGTGGTCTATGTCACCCCGCTGCAGCGCACCGCCCAGACGGCGCGGGTGTTCTTTCCCGGGGCAAAGCTCATTCCGGTGGATGGGCTGAAGGAGATGAACTTCGGCCGGTTTGAGGGCCAGACCTTCGTGCAAGTGGAGCAGGACCCGGAGTATCTGGCATGGGTGCAGGAAAACGAGCACGCCGCCCACCCGGACGGGGAGCGCAGGAGCGATTTCTGCAACAGGGTGTGCAAAACGCTGGCCGACCTCATTGACAAGGCACTTGCCGAAGGGCAGGAGCGGTTGGTCATCGTGGCCCATGGCGGCACCCAGATGGCCGCACTGGAGCGGTTTGGCGTGCCCCGCCGCAGCTTTCACGATTGGTGCGGCCCCAACGCGGGCGGCTATGTGCTGGATGCCCGGGACTGGCCGGAGCAGCATATCCTGCACCTGGTGGAGACCGTGCAGTACACAAAGGAGAACGGATGATGGAACAAGGCCTGCTGCATCTCTACTGGGGCGACGGCAAGGGGAAGACCACCGCCGCCATGGGCCTTGCCCTCCGCGCACTGGGCAGCGGCAAACGGGTTGTCATCGTGCAGTTCCTCAAGGGCGGGCAGAGCGGCGAGATCCCTCTGCTGGCCCAGCTGGGGGCAAAAATTTTCCGGGGCAAGGGCGGGCAGAAGTTCGTGTTCCAGATGAACGAAGCGGAAAAGGCCGCTGCCCGGGCCGTGCAGAACGAAAACCTGACCGCCGCACTGGCCGAGCCTGCCGACCTGCTCATTTTAGATGAGGCCGGTTCGGCCTGGGAGCTGGACATGGTGGACAAAGACCTGCTCCGGCGGGCCGTTCTGGAGCGTCCCGCCGCGCAGGAATGCGTGCTGACCGCCCACAAGGCCCCGCAGTGGATGCTGGATGCCGCCGACTACTCCACCGAGATGAAATGCTGCCGCCACCCCTACCAGAAGGGCATCAAGGCGCGCAAAGGCATCGAATACTAAAAATGCCCGGAGAACCGCAGCTTTCAGCGGCCCTCCGGGCGTTTTTGTGTTTACTGTTTTGCGATGATATCGCGGTTGGCCGCCAGCAGGCCAAGGGCCAGCGCAGCGCTCAGGATGTCGGCCACAGCCTGAGCCATCAGCACACCCTGATACTGGAACAGATGTACGCAGACCACCAGTGCCAACAGAAACACCACGCCCTGACGGCTGATGGAGAGCAGGAAGGACGGTATGATTTTACCAGTTGCCTGGAACAGCACCGTGAGCAGGAGCACCACGCCGCCAAAGGCTGCGGTGCAGACCTGCCAGCGGAGCATCTGCGCACCCGTGGCGATCATCCCGGCATCCTGCACGAAGAGCCGCATCAGCACACCGGAATTCAGGCAGAGGATGAGGGACAGCACCACGGCAATGGAGACGAGGAAGGTCAGACAGAAGCGGATGAGCTTGCGCATCACGTCCCGCTTTTTTGCGCCGTACAGGTAACCGAACAGTGGGATGCCGCCGAACGAGAAGCCCACCAGCACCAGCTGGGCGATCATGCTCACCTTGCTGGCAATGCCCATGGCGGCAATTTTGTCGTTGCCGTAGGGCAAGAGGAACTGGTTCATCACAATGACAGTCAGGCTCTGCATCAGGTTGCTCAGCGCGGCAGTAACACCCACGCCCAAAATCTGCTGCAGCTCCCTGCCCGTGACGTGGCACTGGGACAGCTTGACAGACAGGCAGCGGCTCTTTTTGTGGAGCAGCCACAGGAAGTACAGGTCGCTGCACAGGTAGCCCACAATGGTGGCAATGGCCGCGCCCCTTGCGCCCCAGCCCACTGTGGTGATGAGGATGGGATCGAGGATGATATTGATGACCGTGCCGCCGATGCTGCCGATCATGGACTGGGTTGCCATGCCCTCGCAGCGGACGAGGTTGGAATGGATAAAGTTCAGCACCGTGGCCGGGGCACCAATGGCCAGCACGGTGTAATAGGCCTCTGCGTGCGGCATCGTCTCAGAAGTCGCACCCAGAATGCCCAGCAGCGGGACGCGGAACAGCATCATCAGGGCAGCCAACACCACGCCCGTGGTCAGGGCCACATAGAAGCAGAACGAGCTGACCCGGCCGGTGCCCTCACGGTCGTCCTGTCCCAGCAGGCGGGAAATGAGTGAGCTGCCGCCCTGGCCGTAGATGTTGCCGAAGGCCATGAGGGCTGTGAACACCGGCGCACAGAGCGAAACACCCGCAATCAGCGCCGTATTGTTGGACTGCGCAATGAAAAAGGTATCGGCAAGGTTATACACCACGCTCACCATCAGGCCGAACACCGAGGGCAGCGCCATCTTGAAATAGGTGCGGTACAGATGATCGAGATCAAAAATAGAATCCATTGGTTTTTCCTCCACTTTCGTCCCTATTATAAAGGTTTTGCTTGCATTTGTTTGTGACACATGGCACAATGAAACAAAAGAAATGAGGTGAACTCATGCAGGAAATTCGTGACCCAGCCTGTCTGGAAACGCTGTACCGGAAGCTGGAACTTTCCTCCCGGACCAGAACAGCAAAACGCCCGCGCAGGAGCTTTCCTGTGCGGGCGCTGCATCTCTTTTTGTGCTTTACCGCACCAACAGCAGCAGCCAGGCGGATGCCACAGCCTGCAGGATGAGCCAGCGGGCCACGACCTGCTCGTCGCTCCAGCCCTTGTTCTTACGCACATGGTCGTGCAGCGGGGTGCGGGTGTTCTTGAGGATGGAGATGTGCAGGAAGCGCTTCAGGCTGATCTTCAGGATGCCCAGGCTGCCGTCCACAATGAACACCAGCGCGGCCAGCAGAAAGGCGAAGGGATGGCTGCTCTTGAGGGCTAGAACGGCCAGGAAGAAGCCCATGGCGCGGCTGCCCGCGTCACCCATCAGCAGGGTGGAAGGCTTGGCGTTCTGCCACAGGTAGGCCAGCAGGGCACCAATGAACACGATGCCTGCGGTGGCGTAATCCCCCAGTTCCTCCCAGTAGGCCAGCAGGAAGGTTCCAATGCTGACCACGGCAAGGCCGGCGGAAAGGCCGTCCACGCCATCGGTGCAGTTGACCACGTTGATGCTGGCCCAGATCAGGACGATGATGAGGATGAGGTAGACGGCATAGGGCAGGCTGAAGCTCCAGCTCAGGAAGTTGACCTCCGTGCCGTTGAAGTTCAGGTAGGTCACGCCCGCCACAACGGCGATGACCAGATCGATCAGGCCCTTTTTGTACTCGTTCCAGGCGGTCTCGGCGGCATCGTCAAAATAGCCGGAGAGCATGGACGCAATGAGCAGGACGGTGTAGATGACATACTCTGCTTTAAAGGGCACCACGGCCAGCGTGACCAGTGCAATGCAGAGCACAAAGATGAGGCCGGAACCCCGGGCCTTGCCCTTGGAGAGTTCGCCATTCACGGCAAACGCGCGGCCATGGTCGTGGGGGAGCTTATCGTGGAACACCGAGTCCATCAGCGCGGTCAGCGCAAATGCAAGCAGAAAGCCCAGCGCATCCACGGTGCGCGGGTTGCCAGAAAGCAGTTGAAGCATAGTTTTTTCCTCTTTCCCGGAGCGGCAGAGGCCGTTCCTGTTCTTTCACGGCTGGATACAAATGAAGTGTATCACGCCCGGGCCAAAAAATCAATCTCTGGGGCAATGGCCACCCCATGGGCTGATGGGTTGACATTTTTCGCCCCCCTGTCTATAATGGGAGGACAAACGCCCTTTCGAGGGTATTTTTTTGTCTCACAGGAAAATCGGAGAAAAAGGAGAAGACATGAAACTTTCACTTGAACAGCTTTCGGCCCGGATGCGGCAGGGTGAGACCATCCCCTCCCGCCAGACGGCCCAGGTGGCTCTGGCGCTGAGCATCCCCTCCATTCTGGAGCAGCTGGTGGTCACTGCCATGGGATACATCGATGCTGCCATGGTGGGCCACATCGGTGCAGAAGCTACTGCTTCCATCGGCATCGTCAGCTCCAGCACCTGGCTGCTCCACGGTGTTCTGGTGGGCCTGTACACTGCCCTCTCCATCCAGATCGCCCAGTATCTGGGGGCCGACCGGCAGGATGATGCCCGCAGCGTGCTGCGGCAGGCCATGCTTTTCAATGTGATCCTGGGCGTGGGTGCCGCTCTCTTCGGCCTGGGCATCAGCCCCTTTCTGCCGGGATGGCTGGGAGCTGACCCCTCCCTGCGGGCAAACGCCACAGCCTACTTTGCCATCTGGTCAACGGCGCTGCCCTTCACCATGGCCATGGGCCTGTACCTCTCCATCCTCCGTGCAGCAGGCAACGCCCTGACCGCCAGCCTCATCAGCGTGCTGGTCTGCGTGCTGGATGCCATCTTCAACTTCTTCCTCATCAACCCCACCCGGACGCTGTGGGGCATCACCGTCTGGGGTGCCGGGCTGGGTGTGCCCGGCGCAGCCCTGGGCACCGCCCTGGCCACTGTGGTGGGCGGCCTGCTGGCTTTGGCCATCCTGCTGCTGCGGGCAGGCCCCCTCTGCATCCGGAAGCCCGCCCCCTGGAAGATCACACGCTCCTGCCTGCGGAACCTGCTGTGGGTGGGCGTACCTCTGGCGGGAGAGCGCGCCGCCATCTCTCTGGCGCAGGTGGTGCTAGTGCGCATCGTGGCCGGCCTGGGTACCGTGGCCATTGCCGCCAACAGCCTGGCTGTCAATGCCGAGGGCCTGTGCTACATGGCAGGCTACGGCATCCAGAGCGCAGCTGTCACCCTCATCGGCCAGGCCGTGGGTGCCAACCGGAAGGATATGGCCAAGCGGTTTGCCTGGCTGTGCACCGGCCTTGGCATGGGTGTCATGGCCCTTTCCGGCGTTGGCCTGTGGATCTTTGCCCCGACCCTGATGGGCCTTTTCACCACCGATGCGGCTGTCATCGCTCTGGGTGCTCAGGTTTTACGCATCGAAGCCTGGGCCGAGCCCATGTTCGGTGCCTCCATCGTGGCCAGCGGTGCCATGCAGGGTGCGGGCGACAGCACCTCCTGTTTTGTGCTGAACATATTCAGCATGTGGTGCATCCGGCTGACGCTGGCGTTCCTGCTGGCTCCCCGGCTGGGCCTGATGGGCGTTTGGGGTGCCATGTGCTGCGAACTGAGCATCCGGGGCCTGCTGTTCCTCATCCGCCTTGCCCGGGGCAAGTGGCTGGAAAAGGGCGCGCTGTCTTAAATCGAATCGATAAAAGCAAAAAAGAAAGGACGCTCTCGCGTCCTTTCTTTTTTATCACTCACTTCCGGCCATGCAGGATGGGAGAGAGCGGCTTATAGATCAACATGCAGATCAGGGCATCCAGCAGGCCCTTGACCAGAGTGAAGGGCATATTGAAGATGACCAGGCACTTGATAAGGCTGTTGGCAGAGGGCAGAATGGCCTGATACATGCCCAGGATGGCTTCCAGCGGCATGTGGTAGAACTTGACGTAGGCCGGGTAGGTGATGAAGTAGTTGGACGGCACACTGAACAGGGCCATGGCCACGGCACCGGCCACGGCACCGATGATGGCGTTCTTGCGGCTCTTGTGGTGCTTGTAGAGGTAACCGGCCAGTGCGGAGAACACCGCACCCAGCATGAAGTTGCACAGCTCACCCACCAGCGCGGTAGAGGTGCCCTTGATGACCACATGGAGCAGGTTCTTCATAAAGCTGATGATCACACCGTACACCGGGCCAAGGGCAAAGGCACCCAGCA
>OGKZ01002258.1_pt1 | contig 10515 bp, 10 predicted proteins | sample 1572571 | NCBI WGS metagenome assembly OGKZ01 (sample SAMEA2581906, study PRJEB24529) | metagenome | biome: Human gut stool | place: China | collected 2011 | reverse complement strand
CTCTGCTCCTGCATGGGCAGTCGCATTTTGCTTCGCAAAACAAGGAGGATTTATGAGTTCATTATGGACGGAAAATATAGAAATGCCGGAGTTTCCGACTTTGGAAAAGGACATCCGGACACAGGTTTTGATCATTGGCGGTGGTATGGCGGGTGTTTTGTGCGCCTATTTTTTACAGCAGGCGGGTGTTGATTACTGTCTGTTGGAAAAAGACCGCATCTGTCAGGGTGTGACCGGGCATACAACTGCAAAAATTACGGCGCAGCACGGATTGATTTACGAAAAATCATTACAGTCCATGGGACAGGAGCGTGCAGAACTGTTTCTGAAAGCAAATTTAAGAGCAGTGGAAAATTATAAAAGTCTGGGGCGTTTTCTGGACTGTGACATGGAAGAGACAGATTCTTATCTGTATTCGGTCAGGGAGCGTCGGAAGTTAGAGAGTGAAATACAGGCATTGGGCAGTCTTGGATTTCAGGCTGATTATACGGAGGACACGGAGTTACCGTTTGAAGTGGAGGGAGCAATACGGTTTCCGCGGCAGGCGCAGTTCCAGCCACTCAAATTTGCCGCCGGGATCAGCAAAAATCTGAGAATCTATGAACATTCTGAAGTGCGTGAGATGACAGAGTATTTTGCATTGACAGAAAAAGGTTCAGTCGCAGCAGAGAAAATTATCATTGCGACACATTTTCCGTTTATTAATACGAGAGGTTCCTATTATTTAAAGTTATATCAGAATCGTTCTTATGTACTTGCCTGTGCGCATGGAAAAAATCTGAAGGGTATGTATCTTGAAGCAGATAATATCGGATTGTCCTTGAGAAATTATGAAGACTATCTGCTGATAGGCGGAGGCGGTCACAGGTCTGGAAAGGAAAAAAGCAACTGGGATTTACTGCGCGATATCGCAAAGGAATATTTCCCGGAAGCAAAGGAACGCTATTTCTGGGCAACACAGGACTGCATGTCTCTGGATAAAAGACCATACATCGGTCCATACAGTAAAAACACACCGGATCTTTTTGTGGCAACCGGATTTGGAAAATGGGGGATGACAGGTTCCATGCTGGCAGCAATGATCTTATCAGACCTCGTACAGGAAAAACACAATGAATATTCTACTGTTTTTTCACCATCACGCAATATGTTAAAACCACAGTTAATTTCTAATCTGGGTCATGCACTTGTGGGGATTGGAAGGATTGGCGGAAAAAGATGCAGTCATATGGGATGTGTCCTTCAGTGGAATAAAGAAGAACAGACATGGGAATGTCCATGTCATGGATCAAGATTTTCAGCAGATGGGAAGGTGTTGGATAACCCAGCCTGTGATGGACTAAAAAAGAAACATAAAAAATAGGTATTGAGATTCAAAATAAGCAGTGGTATGATACAAAACCGGAATAAAAACAAAGGAGAAAAATCATGAAATATGTAAGACAGCTTTTAATTATTCTGTTCGTTTCTTTTTTTGGTGAACTTTTAAAATATATCATACCACTATCCATACCGGCGAGTATTTATGGCATGGTACTTCTTTTCCTTGCATTGGAATTGAAAATTTTAAAGGTGTCAGACATCAAAGAAACAAGTAATTTTCTGATCGAGATCATGCCATTGATGTTTGTGCCGGCCGGAGTAGGACTTCTTGATTCGTGGGGAGCTCTGCAGCCGATCTGGATACAGGTGGTTGTCATTACGCTGATCTCAACGGTGATCGTCATGGGAGTTTCCGGAAGCATCACGCAGTTTGTGATCCGTAAAGGAAAGAAAAAGGAGGAGTAGGAACATGAAATCATTTTTGACAGATTCCGTTTTCTTAGGTGTTGTAGTCAGTCTGTTGACCTATGAGTTTGGTTTATGGTTTAAAAAGAAAGTAAAAATCGCAATATTTAATCCACTTTTAATTTCTGTAATTGCAGTTATGGTATTTCTGGTGGTGTTTCATATAGACTATGCAGATTATCAGGAAGGAGCAAAATACATAAGTTATCTGTTGACGCCGGCGACTGTCTGTCTGGCAGTTCCTCTGTATGAGCAGTTTGAGTTACTCAGGAAAAATCTGAAAGCTGTCATAGCAGGAATTATTTCCGGGGTATTTACCAGCATGACATGTATTCTGGTTCTGGCTTTGCTTTTCCGTTTCGATCATCAGCAGTATGTTACATTACTTCCAAAATCTATCACAACAGCGATCGGAATGGGAGTTTCTGAGGAACTTGGTGGATATGTGACAATTACTGTTGCGGTCATTATCATCACAGGAATTTTTGGATACATAACAGCAGATGCGGTATTAAAACTTTTTCATATTGAAGAACCTATCGCAAAAGGGATCGCAATTGGTTCTGCCTCCCATGCTGTAGGAACTGCAAAAGCGATGGAACTCGGCGAGATAGAGGGGGCAATGAGCAGCCTTTCCATTGCGGTTTCCGGTATTCTGACTGTTGTTGCCGCTATGGTTTATGCTAATTTGTTATAAAATTAAATTTGCTGTCTGTCTGTGACTATGTCAGATATATTTCTCCAAAAACAGGGAAAATGTGCAAGGATTATGGAAAAACTTACAAAAAAATTTATTCGGTGCAATAAAAACATCTATTTGTGCATTAATAGAGTGAAAGGAGTGAAATGATGATACTTTTTGCCTTGACGTCGGACATTAAGCAATCAACAGACTATGCAGATTTGGACAGTCTGCTTTACGGCATTTCCAACGGTGACAAGAAGTGCCTGGAGCAGCTGTATCAGGTTACGCACACATCTGTTTACAGTTTTGCCCTTTCGGTTTTGAAAAACCACCACGATGCAGAGGATGTTCTCCATGACTGTTACGTTGCTGTATGGAATGGAGCAGAAAGCTATGTTTCCCGGGGAAAACCGATGGCATGGATTATAACCATTGCAAAAAATCTGTGTTTGCAGCGGATGAGGGAGCGCAAGAAAGCGGAATGTACATCGCAGGAAGGCTGGGAACTTGCTATCCCGGATACTGATATGCTCACAATGGAGGACAGAAGTATTCTCGTCACCTGCATGGAACAATTGTCCGATGAGGAACGGCAGATAGTGATGCTTCATGCGGCGGTCGGATTTAAACACAGGGAAATTGCCAGGATTATGGAACTTCCGCTGTCGACGGTACTTTCAAAATATGCACGAGCCTTAAAAAGGCTGAAACAATATTTGCAATAGGAGGTGGCAGCAATGACAAATGACGAATTGAATGAGAAGATCCGGCAGGCATGTACTCACGCAGCACCGGATGTGTTGGATGCTGTTCTTTCCGACTGCAATGAGCAGAAAGGACGAGTGATATTGATGACGACAGAAAACAAGAAAAAAACATGGGCAGTTCGAATGGCAGGTTTGGCTGCCGGTTTGTGCCTGATCCTTGGAGGTGGATTGGGAGTCAGGAATTATCAGGTCAATCATACGGTAGATGCTACGGTTTCGCTGGACGTAAACCCGAGCGTGGAGATTAAAATCAATCAGAAGGAACGTATATTGGATGTGATTCCGCTGAACGAGGATGGCAGAACCATTGTCGGTGACATGGATTTCTCAGGCAGCAGTCTTGATGTTGCAGTGAATGCCATAATCGGTTCGATGCTTCAAAACGGCTATCTCAATGAGCTGGCCAATTCCGTTTTGATCAGTGTGGACAATAATGATCCGGTTCGGGGCATGGCATTGCAGGAACGGCTGACGGACGAAGTCAATAAACTGCTTCAGACCGATTCATTCAGAGGGGCTGTATTGAGTCAGACGGTTGTAAAGAGTGATGAGCTCCAGCAGATGGCAGAACAATATGGGATTACGCTCGGAAAGGCACAACTGATTCAGGAGATTCTCGGCAAAAACTCTTTACACACATTTGATGAACTTGCTCCATTGTCCATCAATGAACTGAATATTCTGCTGGGGAAGGAAGGGGCAGAAACCCATGTTGAGGTTGTTGGAACGGCCAGTGAAAAGGGATATATCGGGGAGACAAAGGCCAAAGAGATCGCACTGGCAAAGGCGGGTGTATCTGAGAGCGACCTGACATTTTATACAGTTGGACTGGACACGCATAAGGGAGTCATGGTCTATGATGTAGAATTTATTTCGGGCAGTTACGAATTTGACTGTGAGGTTAACGCAATGACCGGTGAAATCGTAAAATTTGAAAAAGAATACGATGGCGCTGCTGTTTCAAATGTATCGGTTGAAGAGCACGGGGAGCAGTCGGAGCACAGTCAGACGGAAGAAAACCAGGCTGTCAGCAATATTTCACTGGAAAAGGCCAAGGAGATTGCACTGGATCATGCAGGGGTAAAAGCTACAGATGCGACTTTTGTAAAAGCAAAAAGTGACTATGAAGATGGACGTGCTGTTTTTGAGATTGAGTTTGTTGTTTCTTCCGGCAATACCATCAAGGAGTATGATTATGAGATTGCTGCATCTGACGGAAGTATCATAAGCTATGACTACGACATTGAAGGAGATAGTACACCTACAGCAATACAAGCAGGCAGCAGTCAGAATACAAGTGAAATTTCACTGGAAAAGGCCAAGGAGATTGCTTTATCCCATGCCGGTGTTGCAAGTGCCAATGCTTTTGAGATGGAGGGAAAACTGGATTGGGATGATGGCATGTCTATTTATGAGATTGAATTTAAAGCTGGAGGCTATGAGTACAGCTATGAAGTTGATGCAGCCACAGGATCGATTGTCGAATTCGATAAGGAGTGGGATGATTAAGTGATTCCAATTCGGTAACCAAACCCGCAGAATTTCATAAAATAATCTGAAAATATTTTTATGGAAGAAAATATGTATTGTCAGAATCGAATCAGTTATCGTGTACAGGAAGGAGACTCTCTGTACAAACTTGCAAAACAGTTTCATACAACCGTAACCGAACTTATCCTGCTCAATTCCGGGGTGAACCCATACAATCTTCAGACGGGAATGCGCCTGACGATCTGCCCGGGAGAGGGATATGTGGATAACAACGAGAGCACACCATCGGAGGGAAACACGAGCATACCAATTAAGACTCCTGTGGGTGGAATTGTCATTATCCCGGGAACTACGACACAGCCGGAAAACAACATGGGCGTGGATCTGCGACAGCGCATGCGCATGGCATGGCTCAATCATATTACACTTGTAAAATTCTATCTCATCAGTTTTTTTGAAAACCTGTCAGGTCAGAATGCGTGGAAAGACGCCGTGTACAAAAATGCAGAGGAGATTCTTGCGATTTTTGCTCAGTATTATCCAGCTTCAGCAATGCAGAGATTCCGCAAACTTTTTATGGAGCATTTGCGTCTGACCGATGAAGTTGCAGCCGGATTAAAGGCTGATCCGGCTTTTTCGGGAGCAGCTATGGAAAACTGGTATATCAATGCGGAGGAGATCGCATCCTTTTTGAGCAGACAGACACCGGCCTACAACGAGACAGAATTGAGAAAAATGTTCTACGATCATCTCGATATGGAGCGCCAGCAGATGGAAGCATATCTGGACGGCGATTATGAGACAGATATTGAAATTTACTTAAGATCACAGCAGAATATGATCGAGCTCGCCGATTTTCTTACAAGTGGACTTCTTGCGCGGTAAATCGTAACAATCATATTATTACTTCTGATTTTAAGTGCCATAATCATAAATTATAAGTGGTTGACATAATTCTAAGTAAGAACGCAGAAAAGCCGAAAAACCGCTTTATTTTAAGAAAAATAGTTTGACGAAATTTGCATTTATGATAAGATATAGTCGTTAGTCCTGACCGGGAAAAAGAAAAACTGCAATCAGGAAAGTGACGGCTGGCTGTGATCGGCCGGTGATAATAGAGAAACAGAATCGAAGGAGTTTGAAAAAATGATTAAAGTTGTGAAATTCGGTGGAAGCTCTCTTGCAAGTGCAGAACAGTTTGCAAAGGTTGGTAAGATTATCCATGCAGACAAAGAGAGAAGATATGTAGTGCCTAGTGCACCGGGAAAAAGAAATTCTAAGGACACAAAGGTAACGGATATGCTGTATGCATGTTATGACCTTGTGGAAAAGGATGAAGATTTCCGTGTGATGTTAATGAAAATCAAAGACCGTTATGACACAATTATTAATGGTTTGAACCTAAAACTTTCTTTAGAGGAAGAATTTAAGAAAATCTCCGAGAATTTTAAAAATAAAGCAGGTGTTGATTATGCAGCGTCCCGCGGTGAGTATCTGAATGGTATCATTATGGCAAACTACCTTGGATATGAATTTGTGGATGCGGCAGAAGTGATCTTTTTTGATGAGGATGGCAACTTTATGCCGGAGAAAACAGATAAAGTACTGTCTGAGCGTCTTGCAAAAATAGAGCGTGCGGTCATTCCGGGATTTTACGGCGCCAAAGAGGATGGAACCATCAAAACATTTTCGCGTGGAGGTTCTGATATCACAGGATCTATCGTTTCGAGGGCAGTGAGGGCAACCTGTTATGAGAACTGGACCGATGTCTCCGGATTTTTGATCGCAGATCCAAGGATCATCGACAATCCAAAGCCGATCAAGACGATCACTTACCGTGAACTCCGCGAGCTCTCCTACATGGGAGCCGGCGTACTGCATGAGGATGCGGTATTCCCTGTGCGCAAAGCTGGTATACCGATCAATATCCGTAATACGAATGCACCGGAAGATGAGGGAACCTGGATCGTGGAGAGCACCTGCCATCAGTCAAAATATACGATCACCGGTATCGCAGGTAAAAAAGGTTTCGTTTCTGTAAACATTGATAAAGATATGATGAACTCCGAGATTGGATTTGGCAGAAAAGTGTTATCTGCATTTGAAGATAATGGAATTTCATTTGAACATATGCCATCCGGAATTGATACAATGACAATCTTTGTACACCAGCCGGAGTTTGAGGGAAAAGAGCAGGCTGTCATTTCGGCTATCCACAGATATGCGCAGCCGGACAGCATTGAGCTGGAGAGCGATCTTGCACTCATTGCAGTTGTTGGCCGTGGTATGAAATCCACACGCGGAACAGCAGGAAGAATTTTCTCTGCATTGGCACATGCAAACATCAATGTAAAAATGATCGATCAGGGATCATCTGAGTTAAACATCATTATTGGTGTAAGCAACGCAGATTTCGAGAATGCGATCAAGGCGATTTATGATATTTTTGTTATCACACAGTTATAGGATAAATGAAAAAACAAACTACTTTTCGTAAGACAATTGAAAAAGTATGGAAGAATAGGGCTGCAATCGTTATCGCAATTGCAGCCACTGTTTTTATGTGCGGATTGACGGCGCTGGAGTTTGTGGCGCTTCGGATGGAATGGAATCTTCCGGTGCTTGCGTATGTGACAGGTGATTCTGACAGCTATATTTTTGAGGAATACAGAAGTGATGAGATGAAACTAGATGAAAGCACGGAAAACGTAATGTTAGAAGAGGATATGCTGCAAGGCGAAAGTCAGAGCGAAAATTCCGGGAAAGATATCACACAGGGTGAAAGCCAGAGTGAGGATGATATTGTGCCAGGAGAAGGAAAGAACGAGAATGTTCGGCAGGAAGATACAGTGCAGGGCGAAAATCAGCAGGAAAAAGATTCGCAGCAGTCTGCTTCAGATGAAGCGGAATTTCCATATTACATAAAAGTAAATCGCAGACAAAACTGTATTACCGTATATACTTCAGACGAAAACGGCGAATATACGGTTCCGTATAAGGCGATGATCTGTTCCACAGGATTGTACAATGCAACACCGCGCGGCACATTTCATTTATCAACCAAATATCTGTGGCGGGAATTGTACGGAAAAGTATATGGTCAGTATGCTACCAGGATCACAGGAGGCGTTTTGTTTCATTCGGTTCCATACTACAAAAAATCTAAAAGTGCTCTGTGTACAGAAAAATATAATAAACTCGGACAGCAGGCATCTATGGGATGTGTGCGGCTCACGGTGGAAGATGCAAAATGGATCGCAGATAACTGTCCGTCCGGGACAACCGTAGAAATCTATGATGATGATGATCCGGGACCACTGGGAAAACCTGAGGCAGCGCATATTGATACAGACAGTCCGAATAAAGGCTGGGATCCGACAGATCCGGATGTAGAGAATCCATGGCATCAGCTGTCAGATGATGAATAAAAAATAAACATGAAAAAGGCGACATCGAAATTTTTTTTCTTTCAATGCCGCCTTTTAAACTATTTCGTCCATGGGACTATACCTCGCTATTCTTTTTTCTACTGTTCGTTCTGTTTGCTGTTCCATTTTGAAATTTCTAAACAATTTTTCTTATTGCCTATCATTTCTTTTATGAAACTCTCAAACAACTCTTTTGGACTTCTTCGCTTTTCTCTTCAATCTCTGAACCTGTTTTCTTATGACATTTGGAATTGTATCATATAAGAATGTTTCTGATCTGATACTAATTCAGGATTCCTTTCTTAGGATCGTCATGTTTTCATTTCATCTTTTGAAGGTAAAACCGAATGCAATTACTGTTTTGGTGGACTGTACCTCGATTCTTTTAAAATTCTTTTGGGTAAATCGTTACGTTTCTGGTGGTCCGTACCTCCTATCTTTCATATTCTATTAGGTATTTCGTTACGTTTCTGGTGGACTGTACCTCCTTTATTTTTTTCTCTCTTGTTTTTTGTTAATTTAGTTATAACAGATAAAATAGAAAATGTCAATAATAAAATTAGAAAAATATAAAATAATTTTAAAAGAAAAAAATAATTATATTAATTTTGCGAAATATTCAGAAAATATAAAAAGCATAAAAAATATAAGCAGGAACGAAAAATCTATATGCAGGACAACTTTGCAAAACATCAGATGGGAAGGAACCGGGAAACATTTCTTTCATATAATAAAATGAAGGGAGCGTAGGTGTGAAGGATATGAACGGTCAAACAATACTTCTTATAAGCGATATGCGTCAGGTATATCTGGCAGAAATCCTGACAAAAAAAGGGATGAGTGTGCGCTGCCTGGACATCAGAAACAGTCAGACAGTAGAAGAACAGCTTTTAAAATTAAAAAAATTTCTTGCCGGGGCGGCAATGCTGGTGCTTCCGATCCCGGTAACAAAAGTTCCAGAGCAGGAGCGGCTGAATGAAATTTTAAATAAAAATCTGGCAAATGATACGCTGGTGCTTGGTGGATGTTTTACAGAAGAACAGCGGGAACTTTTGGACAGGAGAGGAATCCGTTACCTTGATTTTATGGAGGATGAAGTGGTGGCACAGGAAAATGCGGTGGCAACGGCAGAGGGTGCGATCGCAGAACTTACCAACCACAGTCCTTATAATATAGAAGGTGCCAAAATTCTGGTGACCGGATACGGAAACTGTGGAAAGGCAATCGCAAAGAAACTCCGGGGACTGGGAGCGAGGGTGACAGTGCTTGCCAGACGCCGCGAGGTAAGAAAGCAGGCAAAAGAAGATGGATTTTATGCAGTTGATTTTGCATTCGGACCGGAGGAGGCAATGGGAGCGGCAATGCTTGTAAATACTGTGCCGGCACCGGTTGTGACGCGGGTGATCATCAAGGAACTTCCGCGTGATGCCTATATTCTGGATATTGCCTCAAAACCTGGCGGAACAGATTTTGCATGTGCAAAAGAGTTTGGCATCCGGGCAGATTTAGTGCTTGGCATTCCGGGAAAATATGCGCCAAAAGAAAGTGCATATATTCTGGAACGGTCCATGGAACGTTTTGCCGCAAAGTAAAAAACATAGACAGATAGATTCGTTTTTACAGAAAATGTGTGACAGAAAATATAGGTAATGAAATGATTCTTGATTTAAATAGAGCAGGAAGGTATGGAAAATGGATTTTTCAAAATGTAATATCGGACTTGGAATCACAGGTTCCTTCTGTATGTTTTCAAGAGCCAGAAAGGAAATAGAAAGGCTGACAGAACTTGGCGCAAATGTGATTCCTATTTTTTCATTTAATGCACAGACCTGTGATACCAGGTTTGGAAGCGCAAAAGATTATGTGGAAGGGATCTGTGATATCACAGGGAATGAGGGAATACGCACTATCTGCGCAGCGGAGCCAATCGGACCGAATAATTTTCTGGATATCATGGTGATCGCACCGTGTACCGGAAATACTGCGGCAAAACTCTGCAACGGGATCACAGATACACCGGTTCTTATGGCAGCCAAGGCACACATGAGAAATGGAAAGCCGCTTGTGATCTCGATTTCCACGAATGATGCACTTGGAGCGAACTTTAAAAATATCGGTATGCTTATGAATACGAAAAATGTGTATTTTGTTCCGTTTGGGCAGGATAACTGTAAGAGCAAGCCAAATTCCCTGGTCGCCAAAATGGAATTGCTGCCGGAGACCATTGAGTATGCTTTGAATGGCAAACAGATTCAGCCGGTCATTCAGAATCCGGATTAAACCGGAGTTTCACTTACCGTGGAGCAGCAGATTTTGTGGTGCTTTCTTAGGGTGTGAAGGGCAGATATAAGCGTCC
>OGKZ01002255.1_pt1 | contig 10523 bp, 7 predicted proteins | sample 1572571 | NCBI WGS metagenome assembly OGKZ01 (sample SAMEA2581906, study PRJEB24529) | metagenome | biome: Human gut stool | place: China | collected 2011 | reverse complement strand
GCCGCCGACACGCAGTGGCGGGAGAATGCTTGATTTTCGAAAGACACGTTGACTTTACGCCCTTTTCTGCGTTACAATAGGAAAAACAGGACGCGCCCGGCGCGGAAAGGACAATCTAAATGATGCTGTTTTCCTCTTTTCAGGTAAAGAATATGACGCTGCGAAACCGTACTGTCATGCCGCCGATGTGCATATACAGCGCGGAGAACGGCATACCGAATGCGTTTCACTTCACGCACTACACCTCCCGTGCCGTGGGCGGCGTCGGCCTTATCATCGTTGAGGCGACCGGCGTGCAGCCGAACGGCCGTATCTCCGACCACTGTCTGGGTCTGTGGAACGATAAGCAGCGCGACACTCTCGCGGGAATCGTTTCGGAGTGTCAGCGTCTTGGCGCGAAGGTCGCGGTTCAGCTCAACCACGCGGGCCGCAAGTGCGAAGCGGACGAGCCGGTTATCCTTGCGCCGAGCGCCATTCCGTTCGACGAAAAGTCGCGGACGCCGCGCGAAATGGACGAAAATGATATGCGCGAGGTCGTGAATGCCTTTCGGGCGGCGGCAAAGCGTGCGGACGAGGCCGGTTTTGACGCGGTGGAAATCCACGCCGCGCAAAACAGCGTCAAACGGGCGAAGAAGTAGAAAAATGCCATCAGCCCCAGCACGGAACCAAATGCTGCGCCAGAGGGGGATTTCATCAGCGATGGCAGGGTGTAGGTCATCACGATTTTAATCACTTCAAAACCAATAGCAGCCAGAAATGTTCCGCGAATCAGGGCTTTTTTGCGCGGACGGTGGCGCGGCAACCGCCAGAAGATCCAGAAGAAAAGCAGATAGTTGGCGAAGATGGAAATCGCCAGGCCAATCAACCGCCACGTCGGTTTCAGCCACTCAATGCTGTTCAGGTGCAGGGCGCTAATAATCATTTGCTGCGCCGAACCGGCAACCGAGGTGATCGAAAGCGTCACAATCAGCGCAATCAACAAACCAATCAGCGAAATAAAATCACGCAGATATTTTACCCAGAACTTCTCCTGATCTTGCGGCGAGCGTTCCCAGACATCGCGCGACTGGGCACGAATCGCTTCACGCAGGTTACCCATCCAGTTGATGCCGGAATAAAGTGCCACCGCCAGGCCGACAAGCCCTACAGTCGTACGCTGCTGAACGGCGGTGTTGATGGTGTTTTTCAACGTTGCCGCCAGCGTTGGGTCGCTGACGTTTTGCAGAATTTTGTCGAAGATATCCTGTAGCAACATCGGATGGGAGGCCAGCACAAAGCCCCCTGCGGCAAACGACACCATCAAAATCGGGATCATCGACAAAAATGAGAAATAGGTGATAGCCGCACCAAACTGGTTACCCAGCCGATCGTTAAAGCGTTCTGTCGCGCGAATCAGGTGCGCAATAACCGGTTGGCGTTGGACTTTTTCGGCAGTGGTGGTGACGGTTTCCAGCGCCTGGCTAACTTTGCCGCCTTTCTCGCTATTATCCAACTGCTTAATCGGCTCGTGCTCCAGATCCTGGGTGGGACGTTTGATCTCGTTTTCCTGCGTCATCCGCTCTTTTGTCCTTCTGTCGTGGTCATTCTTAAAAAGTATAGTCGGTCAGTCCAGGTGCTCTTTCATTACGCCAGCCAGCCACTGCATAAACAGGTTTACACGCCGGGAAAGCTCCCGACGCTGCGGGTAAACCAGCGAAAGGGAGAGCGGCTCGGCACGGTAGCCTGGCAACACTTCAATAAGCCGCCCGGCACGCAGGGCTTCGCGCACGGCAATGCGCGGGATCTGAATAATCCCCAGACCGGCAAGACCGGCGGCGAGATAGTTTTCGCTACTGTTTACCGTCAACATGCCGCCAGACTTAAACCACTGGACGCCATTAACGCTGGCAACCTCAAAACCTAACGGATGTACACCCAGATGCGGTGTATAACGCACTATTGCGTGTGAAGTCAGATCATCGGGGCTTTGCGGATAACCAAAGCGCGTCAGATAGTGCGGACTGGCACAGTTGACCATGGTCAGTTTGCCGAGGGGACGGGCGATAACGCCATCTTCCGGTAACGCGCCAGTGCGTATCACGCAATCAAAACCATCATGAAGAATATCTACCGGACGGTTATGGCTACTCAGTTCCAGCTCAATTCCCGGATGCAGATAGAGAAATTCCGACAGGCGCGGCAGTAACAGGCTTTTCGCGATTCCTGGCGGGATGTCGATGCGTAATTTACCGCTGATACTGGTGGCATCCTGTTGAAACAGACCGTCCAGTTCGCTGAGATTACTCAACACATCTTTTGCTCGTTGATAATAGGTCATGCCTTCTGGCGTGAGTTTGACCCGTCGCGTAGTACGCTGGAGAAGCTGGGTGCCAAGTTGATGTTCCAGTGCCTGTATCTGGCGCGAAACACTTCCCTTTGGCAAAGCAAAGAAATCCGCCGCGCGGGAAAAACTTTCCAGCTCCGCGACTTTGATGAACAACTGCATTGCGTGAATTTTATCCATTTCTTTGACCGATTGTTGTTCACAGCGAAACAGTAACGCGCATATCGCATTGTTTATTGTTTTTTCTAACATCTAATGCCGGGTTTCACAATGTTGTCATGACGAATGTGGCGATTTCTCAGCAGGAAAAGGGCGGAATAGCTTTCTGAGAAAGGTGAATCCCCTTAAACAGAGCGTATTTTTCAGTGATTCCCTTTAAAGTGAATAGAGGACGTGTTGGCTATTTGTGCTTATTTTTGTCTCATTGCCGTTTGTTATTTTTGCTTGTGGTCGCGGAGTTTCATTTTTAATTGCATGCGTACTAACCACCAATATAAGGAAATCCTCAAAATTGTTTTAAATAGTGCCCTCGACATGTAATTTCAGGCGTTTAGCTGTAACTATTTATATCGGTAACTATTTTCTACACGTCATCTCTGTAGAATGGCCACCGCCAAATGGCGAATTCTTATTTTTTCTCGCGGGTAATACCCTTCCACTACTTAAGTCTTTTTAACGTATTCAGGTGGAGATTCAGTTATGCAAATAGTCATGTTTGACAGGCAGTCAATATTTATTCATGGAATGAAAATCAGTTTACAGCAGCGTATTCCAGGAGTGAGTATTCAGGGGGCCAGTCAGGCAGACGAGTTATGGCAAAAGCTGGAAAGTTACCCTGAAGCCTTAGTTATGCTCGATGGCGATCAGGATGGTGAGTTTTGCTACTGGTTGCTGCAAAAAACCGTGGTGCAGTTTCCTGAGGTTAAGGTGTTAATCACGGCGACGGATTGCAATAAACGGTGGTTACAGGAAGTTATCCATTTTAATGTGCTGGCCATTGTGCCTCGTGATTCAACCGTCGAGACATTTGCGTTGGCGGTAAATAGTGCGGCGATGGGGATGATGTTTCTGCCTGGAGACTGGCGGACGACGCCGGAAAAGGACATTAAAGATCTCAAATCGTTAAGCGCCCGCCAGCGGGAGATTTTAACCATGTTAGCGGCGGGCGAATCAAATAAGGAGATCGGCAGAGCGCTGAATATCAGTACCGGAACGGTAAAAGCGCATCTGGAATCCCTGTATCGCCGTCTGGAAGTGAAAAATCGCACCCAGGCGGCAATGATGTTAAATATCTCCTCCTGAAGAGGATAATTTTACAGCCAGCAGGAAGTTAGCGGCTGGCTGTAAAAATATTATGGTTCGCCGTACAAACCAATTAAACGGCGTACCACACCGTTAGTCCAGCCAAACCCATCCTGCAACGGATACTCGCCACCGCCGCCTTCGCGGGGAACACCATCGGCAATATGGTATTTCTCGATCATTTTGTGCTGTTCCAGATAGAACTGATTCACCGTTTTCAGCCAGCTGCGCGCGATTTCATCACCCAGAAGGTCATCGCCATACATTTTAAATCCCTGAATTGCCATCCATTGTAACGGTGCCCAGCCATTGGGTTTATCCCACTGTTCACCGGTTTCGTACTCGCTTGCCAGAATCCCGCCAGGTGTCAGTAACCGGCTGCGTACGGCGTTTGCCAGACGATCGGCCTGTTCATGGTTCGCCATGCCGACATAGAGCGGTACAATGGCGGCAGCGGAAAACAGCGCCAGTTGTTCGCGTCGCCAGTCGTAATCGCGGTAGATGCCGTTTTCATCATCCCAGAGGTAACGGTTTACCGCATCGCGACGGGCACTGGCCTTCTGGCGGAACAGCGCTTCTGTCTCTTTCTCGCCTTTCAGCGCCGAGATGTTGGCGATGGCGCTCTCCAGTTTAAACAGGAAGGCATTCAGATCGATGGGGATGAACTGGGTGGTACGAATGCTCGCCAGACGACCAGTATCACGCAGCCAACGGGAAGAGTAATCCCAACCTGAGGCCGCTCCCGCGCGTAAATCGCGGTACACCTCGTTGGGCGGGCGACCAGAATGTTTCGCGGTTTCAACGTCCTCAAGCCAGGATTCGTCACGCGGCGTGTCGCGATCGTCCCAATAACGGTTGAGCAGCGATCCGTCCGGCATCCGCACAACATGGCGATAGGCCTGATTAGGGATCAACGATTCTGCACCGTCCATCCAGAAGGCATATTCCATTTTAAGGTGGTCGAGATAGCGGCGCGCACCGCGTACACCATCTTCTTCAAACAACTCCACCATCAGCGCAAAAACCGGTGGTTGCGATCGGCTCAAATAATAGGTGCGGTTGCCGTTGGGGATGTGACCATAGTTTTCGATCATCCAGGCGAAGTTATCGGCCATGCATTTCAGCAAATCTTCCCGACCACTTTCCGCCAGCCCCAGCATGGTGAAATAGGAGTCCCAATAGTAGGTTTCGCTAAAACGGCCGCCCGGGACAATATATGACTGCGGCAGCGCCAGTAGAGAAGACCACGGAATGTGATCCTGTGGTTCGCGGGTTAGCACCGGCCACAGCTGGTCGATATGCTCTTTCAGGGAATTTTGCGGGTCCGATACATACTCGCTGGAGTAGACCTCCGGCAGCCAGAAGTGATTTTCAACAAACTTGCGCAAGTCAAAATCACGATGACGGCGCACTTTACGGTAGCGGATTAAAATATCCAGCGGGTCCATTTTGGGTGCGCAGTCGGGAAAGGTTTTACTGTCGGGGAAAATTTTCGCCGACTGAACATGCTCGAACAGTTCGAGATAGCGATCGGCAGGCGTCAGCGCATCAGAGGCGGGCAGCCCTTCAATCATCTCGGGTTCCGGTTCTGCCTCGATCATCTCATCCAGTTTTAATTCATACGGGTCCAGCTCATAGCAGAGATCGACTTCGATCATCAGTTCGTCTGGATTAGGGTTTTGAATTTTCTGATTGAGCATAAGGATCCAACCTCCGAAATTCGTCGCTAATTATCGGGCTTTTCTTTAAGGGTAGTCATTCGCTCCGCCTGGTGGGCGACAAAGCGTGCGGTAGATCACGTTTATTAACCTGTCAAAAAATATAACGCACTAATATCCATGGAATTTATAAAAATACGGATTTCGTGTTGTTTTTCATTTTCAGAACATTCAATCCTGCTCTCGCCGCAATCATGATATGCCATTCCTGATCTGGGTAATAGGCACAGGCTATCTTATTGATAGTTTATATTCATGTAATTGATTGACTCCTATCAAAAAGCGTATCTCACTGTTTTTTATGATGGCTTTGTCTCGCAGAGACGTTTGCAGCATTCTGGAAAATTTTCTGGGTCACAATAACTCACCACCGTGAGGGAAGAATAATGAAAATGGTCTCACGTATTACCGCGATCGGCCTGGCTGGCGTCGCGATTTGCTATTTAGGGTTATCTGGTTATGTGTGGTACCACGATAATAAACGCAGTAAACAGGCCGATGTTCAGGCATCTGCTGTCAGTGAAAATAATAAGGTTTTAGGCTTTCTCCGCGAAAAAGGATGCGACTATTGCCACACGCCTTCGGCAGAATTACCCGCCTATTATTATATTCCTGGCGCGAAACAGTTGATGGATTACGACATTAAGCTTGGATATAAATCTTTTAACCTCGAGGCCGTGCGTGCGGCACTGCTGGCTGATAAACCCGTTTCGCAAAGCGATCTGAATAAGATTGAATGGGTGATGCAGTATGAAACTATGCCACCAACGCGTTATACCGCGCTACACTGGGCGGGTAAGGTGAGTGATGAAGAGCGGGCGGAAATACTGGCCTGGATTGCAAAACAGCGCGCGGAATATTACGCCAGCAATGATACTGCTCCGGAGCATCGCAATGAACCGGTGCAGCCCATCCCGCAAAAACTGCCTACCGATGCGCAAAAAGTGGCGTTGGGCTTTGCGCTGTATCACGATCCCCGTTTATCGGCTGATAGCACCATTTCATGCGCTCATTGCCATGCGTTGAATGCGGGGGGCGTCGATGGCAGAAAAACATCGATTGGTGTTGGTGGCGCAGTTGGGCCGATTAACGCGCCGACGGTATTTAACTCAGTATTTAACGTTGAGCAGTTCTGGGATGGTCGTGCGGCAACATTGCAGGATCAGGCTGGTGGACCGCCGTTGAACCCGATTGAAATGGCGTCGAAATCCTGGGACGAAATTATTGCTAAGCTGGAAAAAGATCCGCAGCTTAAAGCGCAGTTCCTCGGCGTCTATCCGCAAGGTTTCAGTGGCGAAAATATTACTGATGCCATTGCTGAATTTGAGAAAACATTAATTACGCCGGATTCCCCATTTGATAAATGGTTGCGTGGAGATGAAAATGCGCTGACGGCGCAACAGAAAAAAGGCTATCAATTATTTAAAGATAATAAATGTGCAACTTGTCATGGTGGTATTATTCTCGGTGGACGTTCCTTTGAACCGTTGGGGCTGAAAAAAGATTTTAACTTTGGGGAAATTACGGCGGCGGATATTGGTCGTATGAATGTGACTAAAGAAGAGCGTGATAAATTGCGTCAGAAAGTACCCGGTTTACGTAACGTTGCTTTAACGGCACCGTACTTCCATCGCGGTGACGTGCCGACGCTGGACGGGGCGGTGAAACTGATGCTGCGCTATCAGGTAGGCAAAGAGCTGCCGCAGGAGGATGTGGATGATATCGTAGCTTTCCTGCACAGTCTGAACGGGGTGTACACGCCGTATATGCAGGATAAACAATAATTAATTTGATCGCCCGAACAGGAATGTTTGGGCGATTTTTATTACGATAATAAAGTCTGTTTTTAATATTATCATGTTAAATGTTTATATTATAAAAAGTCGTTTTTCTGCTTAGGATTTTGTTATTTAAATTAAGCCTGTAATGCCTTGCTTCCATTGCGGATAAATCCTACTTTTTTATTGCCTTCAAATAAATTTAAGGAGTTCGAAATGGACCAGAAGCTGTTAACGGATTTCCGCTCAGAACTACTCGATTCACGTTTTGGCGCAAAGGCCATTTCTACTATCGCGGAGTCAAAACGATTTCCGCTGCACGAAATGCGCGATGATGTCGCATTCCAGATTATCAATGATGAATTATATCTTGATGGCAACGCTCGTCAGAACCTGGCCACTTTCTGCCAGACCTGGGACGACGAAAACGTCCATAAATTGATGGATTTGTCGATCAATAAAAACTGGATCGACAAAGAAGAATATCCGCAATCCGCAGCCATCGACCTGCGTTGCGTAAATATGGTTGCCGATCTGTGGCATGCGCCTGCGCCGAAAAATGGTCAGGCCGTTGGCACCAACACCATTGGTTCTTCCGAGGCCTGTATGCTCGGCGGGATGGCGATGAAATGGCGTTGGCGCAAGCGTATGGAAGCTGCAGGCAAACCAACGGATAAACCAAACCTGGTGTGCGGTCCGGTACAAATCTGCTGGCATAAATTCGCCCGCTACTGGGATGTGGAGCTGCGTGAGATCCCTATGCGCCCCGGTCAGTTGTTTATGGACCCGAAACGCATGATTGAAGCCTGTGACGAAAACACCATCGGCGTGGTGCCGACTTTCGGCGTGACCTACACCGGTAACTATGAGTTCCCACAACCGCTGCACGATGCGCTGGATAAATTCCAGGCCGATACCGGTATCGACATCGACATGCACATCGACGCTGCCAGCGGTGGCTTCCTGGCACCGTTCGTCGCCCCGGATATCGTCTGGGACTTCCGCCTGCCGCGTGTGAAATCGATCAGTGCTTCAGGCCATAAATTCGGTCTGGCTCCGCTGGGCTGCGGCTGGGTTATCTGGCGTGACGAAGAAGCGCTGCCGCAGGAACTGGTGTTCAACGTTGACTACCTGGGTGGTCAAATTGGTACTTTTGCCATCAACTTCTCCCGCCCGGCGGGTCAGGTAATTGCACAGTACTATGAATTCCTGCGCCTCGGTCGTGAAGGCTATACCAAAGTACAGAACGCCTCTTACCAGGTTGCCGCTTATCTGGCGGATGAAATCGCCAAACTGGGGCCGTATGAGTTCATCTGTACGGGTCGCCCGGACGAAGGCATCCCGGCGGTTTGCTTCAAACTGAAAGATGGTGAAGATCCGGGATACACCCTGTACGACCTCTCTGAACGTCTGCGTCTGCGCGGCTGGCAGGTTCCGGCCTTCACTCTCGGCGGTGAAGCCACCGACATCGTGGTGATGCGCATTATGTGTCGTCGCGGCTTCGAAATGGACTTTGCTGAACTGTTGCTGGAAGACTACAAAGCCTCCCTGAAATATCTCAGCGATCACCCGAAACTGCAGGGTATTGCCCAGCAGAACAGCTTTAAACATACCTGATAACGTTTAACGGTAACGGTGTCCCGAAACGAACCCGTTTCGGGACAATTTCCAAAGTCTGTTCACTGGCATTAGCAACGGAAAATATTGTTCTGAATACGCTTCAGAACAAAACAGGTGCGGTTCCGACAGGAATACCGTTTTAGGGGGATAATATGGCTACATCAGTACAGACAGGTAAAGCTAAGCAGCTCACATTACTCGGATTCTTTGCCATAACGGCATCGATGGTAATGGCTGTTTATGAATACCCTACCTTCGCAACATCGGGCTTTTCATTAGTCTTCTTCCTGCTATTAGGCGGGATTTTATGGTTTATTCCCGTGGGACTTTGTGCTGCGGAAATGGCCACCGTCGACGGCTGGGAAGAAGGTGGTGTCTTCGCCTGGGTATCAAATACTCTGGGGCCGAGATGGGGATTTGCAGCGATCTCATTTGGCTATCTGCAAATCGCCATTGGTTTTATTCCGATGCTCTATTTCGTGTTAGGGGCACTCTCCTACATCCTGAAATGGCCAGCGCTGAATGAAGACCCCATTACCAAAACTATTGCAGCACTCATCATTCTTTGGGCGCTGGCATTAACGCAGTTTGGTGGCACGAAATACACGGCGCGAATTGCTAAAGTTGGCTTCTTCGCCGGTATCCTGTTACCTGCATTTATTTTGATCGCATTAGCGGCTATTTATCTGCACTCCGGTGCCCCCGTTGCTATCGAAATGGATTCGAAGACCTTCTTCCCTGACTTCTCTAAAGTGGGCACCCTGGTTGTATTTGTTGCCTTCATTTTGAGTTATATGGGCGTAGAAGCATCCGCAACCCACGTCAATGAAATGAGCAACCCAGGGCGCGACTATCCGTTGGCTATGTTACTGCTGATGGTGGCGGCAATCTGCTTAAGCTCTGTTGGTGGTTTGTCTATTGCGATGGTCATTCCGGGTAATGAAATCAACCTCTCCGCAGGGGTAATGCAAACCTTTACCGTTCTGATGTCCCATGTGGCACCGGAAATTGAGTGGACGGTTCGCGTGATCTCCGCACTGCTGTTGCTGGGTGTTCTGGCGGAAATCGCCTCCTGGATTGTTGGTCCTTCTCGCGGGATGTATGTCACAGCGCAGAAAAACCTGCTGCCAGCGGCATTCGCTAAAATGAACAAAAATGGCGTACCGGTAACGCTGGTCATTTCGCAGCTGGTGATTACTTCTATCGCGTTGATCATCCTCACCAATACCGGTGGCGGTAACAACATGTCCTTCCTGATCGCGCTGGCGCTGACGGTGGTGATTTATCTGTGTGCTTATTTCATGCTGTTTATTGGCTACATTGTGTTGGTTCTTAAACATCCTGACTTAAAACGCACATTTAATATCCCTGGTGGTAAAGGGGTGAAACTGGTCGTGGCTATTGTCGGTCTGCTGACTTCAATTATGGCGTTTATTGTTTCCTTCCTGCCGCCGGATAACATCCAGGGTGACTCTACCGATATGTATGTTGAATTACTGGTCGTTAGTTTCCTGGTGGTACTTGCCCTGCCCTTTATTCTCTATGCTGTTCATGATCGTAAAGGCAAAGCGAATACCGGCGTCACTCTGGAGCCAATCAACAGTCAGAACGCACCAAAAGGTCACTTCTTCCTGCACCCGCGTGCACGTTCACCACACTATATTGTGATGAATGACAAGAAACACTAACCATGTCTGAATGGTTATAAGACAAGGGAGCGATAATTCCATTCCATCTGTTAAAAGCCAAATTAGTAGTAATGATTGTAGCCTTTTTTCCGGC
>OGKZ01002252.1_pt1 | contig 10528 bp, 9 predicted proteins | sample 1572571 | NCBI WGS metagenome assembly OGKZ01 (sample SAMEA2581906, study PRJEB24529) | metagenome | biome: Human gut stool | place: China | collected 2011 | reverse complement strand
GCACGCTTGCCACGGCGCTGGAGGTTGTGGTGTTGCCAATGCCCATCTCCCCCGTGGCCAGCAGCTGCACCCCCGCCGCCTTCTGCGCCCGGACAAGCCCCATGCCCGCCGCAATGGCATCCACCGCCTGCTGACGGGTCATGGCAGGGCCGGTGGTGAAATCCGCCGTCCCGGCGGCAATGCGGCAGTTCTGCACTCCGGGCACAGGCTCCCCGGCCATGCCAAGGTCCACAGGCACCACTTCGCAGCGGGCCGTTTTTGCCATCTGGCAAACACTGGTGCGCCGGGCGGCAAGTTTCTCGGCCACGGCCCGGGTCACGCTCTGGTCCGTCTGGCTCACGCCCTGCGCCACCACGCCGTTGTCGGCGCAGAGCACCAGCACGGCCCGGCGGGAAAACGCCAGCTCTGCCGTGCCGGTCAGGGCGGCGGCATCCTCCAGCATGGTCTCCAGCCTGCCCAGCCCGCCCAGCGGCTTTGCAAGGCTGGCCCAGTGAGCATGGGCGGCGGTGCGGGCGGTCTCGTCCGGCCGGGTGATCCTGGAAAGAAGCTGTTTCAGTTCAAGCTCTGTCATTGGTCCTGTTCCTCTTGATGATAGTGTGCGGCGGCATCCACGAACCGCCGGGGCAGGGCCGTGCCCGCCCAATACAAATGCGGGAAGCCCGCATAGAAATGCTCATTTGCAAAGCCGCAGTCCCATTGCTTCCCGTTGGGCTTTGCGGCGGTAAAGCCGGTGCCGTTGTCTGTGGAATCCCAGTGGTGGAACTCGTGCACGGGCAGACGCTCCCCGGCGCGGAACAGCATACTGTCGGCGTGGGCAGTCAATGCCGCGTATCCAAACCGCACCAGCCGCCCCACCCGGAAGCCCTGCCCCGGCAGGACACCTGCCATGGGCCAGCGCTCCCCGCTGGCATCCTCCAGGCTCTGGCCCAGATAGAGAAAGCCCCCGCACTCGGCCACCGTGGGCAGGCCGCGCTCCACAGCCCGGCGCACAGAGACCAGCATGGAGCGATTCGCGCTCAACTGCCCGGCATACAGCTCCGGGTAGCCGCCGGGCAGATAGAGCCCGCCGATCTGCTCCGGCAGGGCGGAGTCCTGCAGAGGGCTGAACCAGCAGAGCTCCGCCCCCGCCCGCTCCAGTGCTTCCAGCGTTTCGGCGTAGGTGAAGCAAAACGCCGCATCCCTTGCAACGGCAATGGGAACGCGGGGGCGCTGTTCCTCTCCTCCCTGGGGCGGCAGCTCTCCCGCAGGGGGGAGCCGATCTGTGTGCACCAAAGGCGCTGCGCCTTCGGTCAGGATAGACAGTTTTTCCCAATCCACCACCAGCGCATCGGCCATCCGGTTGATCTTCTGCTGTAAGTCCGCGATCTCCCCGGCAGTTTTCAGGCCTAAGTGGCGGCTCTCAAGGGCGGCATCCGGCAGGTGGGGCAGATAGCCCAGCACCGGCAGGCCGGTCTCCCGTGCCAGCATAGGAGCCAGCAGAGCATATAAATGGGGGGCGCAGTCATTGAGCAGGATACCCGCCAGATGGCTGGGGGTGCGGAACTGTTTCAGCCCGTTGATCTGGGCCGCCAGTGTCAGGCTGGCCCCTCTGGGCTGGACCACCAGCAGCACCGGCAGGCCCAGCGTATCGGCCAGATGCCAGGCACTGGCGGTATCACTCACGCCGCCCAGTCCATCGTAAAAGCCCATGGCACCCTCGCACATGGCTGCCCCGTGCCCGGCGGCGGCCTGCGCATAGAGCGCGCGCACGGTCTCCGGTGCGGAGAAAAACAGGTCGAGGTTGTGGCTCTCCACCCCCAGCACGGCCCGGTGAAACATGGGGTCGATATAGTCCGGCCCGCTCTTGAAGGAGCAGGGGTCCTGCCCCCGCCGCTTGAGCGCCGCCAGCAGGGCGCAGGTCAGTGTGGTTTTGCCGCTGCCGGAACAGGGCGCGGCCACAAGAAATTGGATCATTTGCGTTCTCCTGTGATAAGGAAGATGGGGTTATTGGCCATCAGCAGGTGGAGCCTGCCCGCAGGCCGGGTGCGGCTGACCGCGATCTGCGTTACTTCCGCAGCAAGGCCGTGGGCAGTCAGTGCGGCCACGGCGGCGCTCAGCGTTTCCAGCGCAATGGCAGAGATGCAGATGCGGGCGTTCGGATTCCGGGCAAGCACCGTGTCCACCACAGCCTCCATGCCTCCCTTGGTTCCGCCGATGAACACGGCATCCGGGGCGGGCAGGTCAGCCAGCGCGGCGGGGGCGCGGCCCTCCACCAGTGTCAGGTTGCAGGCGTGGAACGTTTCCCGGTTCTGCCGGATGAGCCCGCAGGCCTCCGGGTCACACTCCACGGCATACACATGCCCCCGGGGTGCGGCCAGTGCCAGTTCCACGCTCACGCTGCCGGTGCCCGCCCCCACATCCCACAGGGTATCGCCGGGCTGCACGGCCAGCTTGGCCAGCGCCGCCGCCCGCACCTCCTGCTTGGTCATGGGCACCTCTCCCCTGTGGAAGGCTTCATCCGGGAAGCCGGGCACCCGCCGGGGCGGCTGGGGAAGATGCTCCACAAGCAGAACGCTCAGGCTTGCAAACTGCTTTTGCGCAAACTCCTGCGCCGTGCCGAACAGGATCTTCTCCTCTGCCCGGCCCAGCTCTTCCCCCACCAGCACATGGGCATCGCCCAGCCCGGCAGCAGCCAGCCGGCCGCAGAGGGAGGCAGGCGTTTCTGCCCCGCCGGTCAGGAAAAACACAGGCTTTCCCCCGGCTGTCAGGCACTCGGCCACCGGGTCGCAGGCACAGCCGTGGGCCGAGACCAGCTTCCACTCCTGCCAGGAGCGGCCCACCGCAGCGGCCAGCAGCTGAACACTGGAAAGCCCCGGCAGCACCCGGCAGGAGATGCCAAAGGCCCGCAGCATCGGCAGCAGCTGGGCCGCGCCGGAGTAAAACCCGGTGTCGCCGCTGTACACAAGGGCAGCATCCACCTCCGGGTCAGCCGCCAGCGCGGCAAGGACATCCTCAGGCTGATACAGGGCCTTCCGGTGTTCCGTGCAGCCCTGCGGCAGCTGTTCCAGCAGGCGCTTTGCCCCCAGGATCAGTCCGGCGTTCTGCAGAGCGGCAAGGCCCTGCGCGGTCAGGCTTTCCGGCGTGCCCGACCCCATCCCGATGAGTGTGATCATTGCAGCATCTCCTTACAATGTGTCAGGATCTGTTCCGCCGTTTCGCCCTGCTCGGCCGGGCGGCGGATGACGATGAGCTGTGCCCCGGTGTCCTGCGCTGCCCGGGCTTTTTCTTCAAAGCCGCCCGCCGCGCCGCCATCTTTGGTAACGAGGAAGCGGATGGCAAACTGCTCCATCAGTGCCCGGTTCAGCGCATAGGAGAACGGCCCCTGCATGGCGATGATGTTCTTATGGGGGATATCTGCCCCCTCGCAGGCGGCAATGCCCTCCCGGGTGGGCAGGACACGGGGAAAAAGCCGTGCCGGTTCCAGCACAGCAAAGGCAGAAAGCTCCTTGGCCCCGGTGGCAAGCAGGACATTTCCCTGCGTTCGGGCCAGAAATCCCGCCGCATGGGCCGCAGAGGCAAACACCATGCTCCCGGCAGGCAGCGGGCTTTCGGGCCGGAGCAGGCGGCGGTACTCCGTGCCCGCTGTTTTGCAGGCCGCCCGGATGTTTCGGGTGGCCTCCACCGCATAGGGATGGGTCGCATCCACACAGAGGTCAGCCCCCTGCAGCAGGGCGGTCATCTCCTCCGGGGTCAGCCGCCCGCAGTGGACGGTGATGCCGGACCTTTCGCCCTGTTCCTCGGCCCCCAGCGGGGTAGCCACGCTGACCAGTACCTCGGCCCCCAGTGCGGCCAGCTGCTTCGAAAACACACGGCCCTCGGTGGTGCCGCTGAATATTACGGCCCTCATGCGCGGTACCCCCGCGGCGTGACCATCCGCCCGCTCAGCTGGCGGGTCTGGGCGTTGCCGACAAACACGGTGGTGAACATATCCACCGGGGTGGTTTCCAGCGCAGCCAGCGTCAGAACGCGGCTTTCCTGCCCCTCCCGGCCAATGTTCCGCACAATGCCGCAGACCGTTCCGGGTGCTTTGCCGTTTGCCAGCAGGATGCGCACCGCCCGCGCCAGATAGTCCGGCCGCCCCTTGGAGGAGGGGTTGTACAGCGCGATGCAGAAATCCCCCATGGCTGCTGCCGCCAGCCGCCGCTCAATGACCTCCCACGGCGTAAGCCGGTCAGAGAGGGAGAGCACACAGAAATCGTGGGCCAGCGGGGCACCCAGCACTGCACCGCCGCTCAGGGCGGCGGTCAAGCCGGGCACCACCTCCACCGTCACGTCCGGGAAGTGCTCGGCCAGCTCCAGCAGAGGGCTTGCCATGCCGTAGACCCCGGCATCTCCCGAGCAGACCAGCGCCACCGCCCTGCCGTTCCGGGCCGTTTCCAGCGCCCAGCGGCAGCGGTCGATCTCCTTGGTCATGCCGGTGGAATAATAGAGCTTGTCCGGGAAGTAGGGGCGCACCAGATCCAGATAGACCGTATAGCCGCACAGCACCTCGGCTTGCGTTAAGGCGCTCTGCGCCTGTGCGGTCAGAAACCGGGGATCCCCGGGCCCAAGCCCGACAACAAAAACAACCTTAGGCATCCTGCCACCTCCAATCCGGGGCAAAGGGACGGAGCGCCAGCGCAAAGGTCACGCCGCCGCCCGCCTGTTTGGGAAGAATGATCGTGCCGCCTGCCGCCAGCACCGCCGCCCGCTCGCAGACATTGTCCACACCGGTCACGCTCCGGACAAAGGCCGAAGGTGTGAACTGCCCGGGGGCGTTCTGCAGCTGTGCGGCAGAATAGAACTGCACCGGCCAGCCGTGGATTCTGCAAAATTCCAGCAGGCCCGGCTCATGGGCTTTCAGGTCGATGCTGGCCGCTGCCGTGATGCACGCTGCCGCAAGGCCGTGGGCCGCACAGAACTGTGCAAAGGCCGCTTCCAGCTGTGCGGCGCTGGTCCCCCGCCTGCACCCGATGCCCAGCACACCGATCTTCGGGATCAGGTGCAGCGCATCGCCCGTCGGGAAAAGGGTCAGGGCAAAGTCGGCGCGCTCTGCCTCCCCCGCCGGGACCACCCCGGCAGGGGCCTGCCCGGCAATGGGGAATTCCGAGCGGTACCGCACCGGCCCGCCCGCCAGCAGCCTGCTGCTGACGCGCTTGATGCGCCCCGGCTCCAGCACGGCGCAGTTCTGGTGCCTGGCCCACGCATCCACGGCAAACACACCGTTGGCATCGGTGGCCGTGGTAATGACCGGCACCGCACCACAGACCGCCGCCAGCGCCCGGGCCAGATCGTTGGCCCCGCCCAGATGGCCCGAAAGGATCGGTACCGCAAAATGGCCGCACTCGTCCAGCACCACCACGGCAGGGTCCACCGCCTTGCTCCGGCAGTGGGGCGCAATGGCCCGCACCGCAATGCCCACAGCCCCCACAAAGATCAGGGCATCCGCATGGGCGAACTGCTCCGCGGTCCAGTCGGCAAGGCTAGGCCCGCCATGGCCGCAGCGGGCCACAGTGCCAGGCAGGGCACTGGCCAGCTTTTGGGCCAGCGCCAGCCCTTTTTCCGTAAAGGCGAGATAGGCGCGGGTCACTGGTCTGCCCCCTTGCGGAACTCCGTCGTAAAGGTTGGGTCGTAGAGCTTGCTCCGCTCATACCGGGTGCCCAGAAACTCCCCCACCACGATGAGTGCTGTTTTGGTGATGCCGTTGGCGCGGGTGCTCCCGGCCAGCGTGCCCACGGTGCAGCGCACCACCTTCTGCTCCGGCCAGCTGGCCTTGTAGACCACGGCGGCAGGAGTCTCCGGCGTGTAGGCTCCGCCTGCCAGCAGGGCCTGCTGCACCTTGTCGATGAGGCCGATGGAGAGGAAGATCACCATGGTTGCCCCATGGGCGGCAAGGCTGGCCAGCTGCTCCTTTTCCGGCACCGGGGTGCGCCCCTCCATCCGGGTGATGATCACGGTCTGGCTGATGGTGGGCAGGGTGTACTCGGCGTTCAGCGCCGCCGCCGCCCCGCAAAAGCTGGACACGCCGGGGGTATCATCGTAGGGGATGCCATCCGCATCCAGTGCGTCCATCTGCTCCCGGATGGCCCCATACAGGCAGGGGTCGCCGGTGTGGAGCCGCACGGTGGTCCCGCCTGCGGCTTCCACCCGGCGCATCACGTCCAGCACCTGTTCCAACGTCATCTCGGCGCTGTTGTAAACGGCGCACTCCGGCTTCGCCAGCCCCAGCAGAGCCGGGTTGACCAGACTGCCCGCATAAATGATGCAGTCGGCTTCCTGCAGCAGGGCCGCGCCCCGCCGGGTGATGAGATCGGGTGCGCCGGGGCCTGCGCCCACAAAATGTACCATCTCAATGCTCCTTCCATTCGTTCAGCAGTTGTGCGGCAGTATCGGTGGCTCCCAGCGGGCCGTGCTGGTTGGAAAACAGCACCGCCCCCACCCGGAACGCCCCGCAGGCCCGCCGGTCAAGGTGGAGCTGGACTGCCCGCAGCAGGCTTTCCAGCACCGGAGCCCGCAGGCCGGCGCTGTCCAGGAGTTCCAGACAGGCATCGGTGGTGGCAGCGTTCATCAGGGCGGCGCAGACTTCCCGGGAAGCGCCGCAGAGCGCCGCATGGGTGCAGAACAGCTCAGTGCGGCAGTCAGCAGTGTGGGAATGGGTGTTCATAATACCGCCCGCCACCTTGACCAGCTTGCCCACATGGCCCACCAGAAGCACCTCTTCAAAGCGGGCCGCAGCAGCCATATCCAGCGTGTCACCGATAAAGTTCGAGGTTTTCACCACCGGAACAGCGTGAAGCTCCGGGTATCTTTCGTGCAGATAGTCCAGCCCGTAATTGCCGGGGGCCAGGATGAGCCGCCTGGGACTGCCCGCCCGGAGAGCGGCCTGATTCATTTCCAGCTGGATGGTATCCAGGATCGCCTGCTGGCTCATAGGCTCCACAATGCCGCTGGTTCCCAGCACCGAAAGCCCGCCCTCGACCCCGATGTGGGGGTTGAAGGTGCGCTTTGCCACCTCTTCCCCGCCCTCGATGGAGATGGTCACGGCAAAGCCGCCAGTGTAGCAGGCGCTCTCGGCTTCCCTTTGCAGGGCCTCGGCGATCATCTGCCGGGGCACATGGTTGATGGCGGCTTCCCCCACCGGCTGATCCAGCCCGGCCTTGGTCACCCGGCCCACGCCCTTGCCGCCGGAGATGCGGATCTCGGTGGTATCGGGCAGCAATTCTACGGCGGCGATCACGGGCAGGCCGGTGGTCACATCCACATCATCCCCGCCGTCCTTCTCAATGGCGCATTCGGCTCCGGCTCCGGCGGGGCGGCAGTACAGCGGAGCCACCTCCACCACGATGCCCTTCGGCGTGCGCAGGGCAACGCTCTCCGGGGCATGGCCGGTGAGCAGGAGCCGCGCGGCCCCCGCCGCACCCAGCGCCGCGCAGGTGCCGGTGGTGTACCCGCAGCGGAGCAGCTTCTGCCCACTGCGGACGTAATATTCAAACTTTGGCCCGGCAGGCTTTTCCGGGCCGAACACGGCCTCGTACTGCTCCTTGGTCAGGCTGTACAGCGCCCGGATGTTCTCCGGGGCAAAGGCCTCCTTCGGGGTCAGCGCTCCCGAAACGCTGTGCGGAAACACGCAGACCACCGCGTCCGCGATCTTCTGCGCCATGTCCAGCTCGTGCAGGCTGACGATCACGGCCAGCCCCTGCTCATGGGCCAGCTTCTGCAGGATGGTCAGCAGCTCGATCTTTCCCTTGACATCCAGAAAAGAGGTCGGCTCGTCCAGCAGCAGAACTCCGGGCTGCTGGCAGATGGCACGGGCCAGCAGAACGCGCTGGCGCTGGCCGTCGCTGATGCAGTTGAAATCCCGGCCCGCCAGAGGGGAAGCCCCCACCAGTTCCAGCGCGTCCCGCACGGCCTGCCGGTCGGCATCGGACAGGATGCCCAGCCGCCCGGTATAGGGGATGCGCCCGGCGGCGGCAAACTCAAAGCAGGAAGTCAGCTCGGTGCGGCGGGTGTGGGGCAGCATCAGGGCCAGCTTCCGGGCCCGGGCCGGGCCGGTGTAATCGGTCAGGCTGCGGCCATCCAGCAGGACAGCCCCGCCCAGGGGGGCCAGCTGGCCCGCCAGCGTTTTGAGCAGGGTGGATTTGCCCGCGCCGTTTGGCCCGATGAGGGCCAGGATCTGCCCCGGCACCGCCCCCAGCGTGATGCCGGAAGCAAGGGGCGCACTGCCATAGCCGATGGCCAGTTCTTTCGTTTCACAGCGGTATTTCATCGCACACCCTCCTGACCCCGGCGCACCAGCAGCCAGATGACCACCGGTGCACCAAACACTGCCGTTACGGCGCTGATCGAAAGCTCGGTGGGGGCAAACATGCTGCGGGCGATGAGGTCGCACAGCAGGCAGAAGGCCGCCCCGCCCAGGCAGCACCCGGGCAGCACCACCAGCGGCCTTGCGCTGCCGAACAGCTGCTTGACCAGATGGGGCACCGCGATGCCCACAAAGGAGATGGGCCCCGCAAAGGCCGTGACACAGGCGGCCAGCAGGCTGGAAAGCAGCACCAGCAGCCGGGAAAAGGCTTTGACATTGATGCCCACGCTCCGGGCGTAGGCCTCCCCCATCTGGTAGGCGGCCATGGGCTTGGAAAGGCAGAATGCTGCCGCCAGAGCGGGCAGCACCACCAGCGCCGCCGCCCGCACATTGCCCCAGGTCATGCCGGAAAAGCTGCCCTGAGACCAGTTGTGGAGGTTGACGATGTTGCTGTCCTGGGCAAAGGCCACCACAAACTCCGTGACGGCCGAACAGATGTAGCCGATCATTACGCCGCAGATGACAAGGATGCTCATCCGCTGCACCCGCCGGGAGACCGCCAGCACAAAGGCCATGGAGGCCATGGCCCCCGCAAAGGCGGCTGTGATCAGGGTAAGGGAGCTGGTGAGCAGGCCATGGTTCAGAAAAGCCACCATGACCAGTGCCACGGCCAGCTTGGCCCCGCTGGAAATGCCCATGACAAAGGGGCCTGCAATGGGGTTGGCAAAAAAGGTCTGCAGCAGGTAACCCGCCGCCGAGAGCGCCGCCCCCAGCAGCACCACCATCACGGCCCGGGGCAGGCGCAGCTGGGTGATGATGCCCACGCTCAGAGCGTCCTGCCCGCGGCCGGTCAGGGCCGCCAGCACTGCCCCCGGTGTCAGGGACACACTGCCCCAGAACAGGTTGGCGGCAAACAGCACCGCCAGCAGCAGGGCAAGGATGCCGTAAGAGAAGATCAGGCGCTTTTTGCTGGTCATAGGTTACTCTACTTTCCTCAGAAATTGCAGGTCGGCGGGGTCATCCTCCGTAAAGACACGGTGCAGGTCGAGCACAAAATCGACCAGCGCCGTGCTCTGCTGGAAAAAGCTCTGGGTGGTGCACCAGACACTGCCGCTCTGCACGGCCTTGAACTCAGCCAGCAGGGGGCATTTTGCCACCAGTTCCTCCGTGGTATGCACCACGCCCTCAATGGTGCTGTTGTAAAGGAGCACATCCGCATCCTTTGCACCGGCGTAAAAATCCTCCAGCGGCAGGTTCATGGTGGAAAGGTTGTTGCCGTTGTCGGTCAGGTCCGCAAAAACATAATCACCGCCCGCCATCTCGATCATCTGGGCCACATAGTCGCCGCCCTTGCGCACATTGGCAAGGTTGTTGGCTGTGATGGAGAAAAAGGCACAGCGCTTGCCGGTGGAAGCCTGCCCGGTCAGCGGTGCAAGGCGCTCCACCTGCCGGGCAAACTCCTGTTCCGCCAGCTCCTCTTTCCCCAGCAGGATGCCCCAGAACTTGAGCCATTCCAGCCGGGCCAGCGGGCCGCTCTCATAGCTGGAGCGCTCTACCAGCACCGGGATGCCGAACCGTTCCAGCTGCTCCTTGACCTCCGGGGTGTGGTAGATCATAGTGTTCTCGATGGCAAGACCGCAGTTGGCCGCAAGGATCTTTTCATAGTCCGGGGCGCTGTACTTGCCCGCATAGGCAATCTGCCCCGCCTGCATGGCGGCTTTGGCTTCGGGCAGGTACCAGCCATCCGCCTTGGTGCCGGAAAGTGCAATGCTGTCCAGCGCGCCCAGGCTGATGATGGGGTCCATAGCGGAGGTGGAAACCAGGTAGATATTCTCAATGGGCTGTTGCAGCACGGTGGTGCCCTGGGGCAGATCCTCCGGAACGGCAGCGCCCTGCGGCACCACCAGATATTGGCTGTCCGCAATGGTGATCAGCTCGTACCCGCCGGTGCATTCATCCACGGTAAACTGTTTGGCGTATTGCAGCGGGTAGCTGCTTTCCACGGTAAGGGCGGGGGCAGCCGTGCTGCCGCTGCCCGCGCAGCCGGCCAACAGCAAAAGCGCTGCGGCAGAAAGTGCGGCACAAAGCCCAAAACGTTTCGTCTGCATTATTCTGCGGGGGTCAGCGTGGCGCTGTCAAAGGTCAGGGTATAATCGATCTCGTGCGGGGTGCTCATGGCCACCGTGTCGGCGGTCACGGCCAGCGGGG
>OGKZ01002235.1_pt1 | contig 10610 bp, 5 predicted proteins | sample 1572571 | NCBI WGS metagenome assembly OGKZ01 (sample SAMEA2581906, study PRJEB24529) | metagenome | biome: Human gut stool | place: China | collected 2011 | reverse complement strand
AGATAACTGACTTTTTTAATGCCCTCCAGGGCGCGAATGGCGGTAATGGTGGCGGCGGGTATCTCTTGGTCACATTCGGCAATAAAGGCGGCCCGCTTGCCCCGCCCGGAGCGGTACAGCCGCATTTCCGCAATATTCACCTTTGCCTGTGCCAGTAAGGCGCTGATCTTGGCTACCATACCGGGCACATCGGTGTTGCTGACAATCAGGGTGGGGTAGTCGCCGCTTACGTTGGCCTCCAGCCCGTCGATCTCTGCAATATTGATGATGGAGCCGCCCAGGGACTGGCCGATCAGGTCCAGCACCTTGCCGCTTTCGCCCACCAGGTGCAGCTGCACGGAGTTGGGGTGGGCGTTCTTTAGCTTGGCCTGCTCCAGCCGAAAGCGCATGCCTCGAGCCTTGGCAACGGCAAAAGCCCGGGGAATTCGGGCATCGTCCGGGTGCATACCGCACAGCCCGGCGATCAGTGCCAGGGGCGTGCCGTGGCCGCTGCCGGTGAGCCAAAAGGAGCCGTACAGCCCCAGGGTGGCGTCCTTAACCGGCTCCCCCAGCAGTTGGCGGGAGATGTAGCCGATCCGCACCGCACCGGCGGTGTGAGAGCTGGAGGGCCCCACCATCACCGGCCCTAAAATCTCAAAAATATTCACACACTTCTCCTCCCTTGCGGAGTGGATAAAAAAACAGGCAACGGAGCCTTGTGCACCGTTGCCCTTTCTTATTATATCCGTCTTTGTCCCAACAGGCAAGCGCTTTTTTTATTCCTCCGTTTGTTTACGCTTGGCGGCGGTCAGCGCCAGCAGCGCAGCACCGCACAGCAGTGCGCCGGCAGCAGCGCCGGTGTGGCCGGTGGAGGGGGATTTGGCTGTGCTCTTTTTGGCGGCCTTGGCGGCGGACTTTGTGGTGGTCTCTGCCTGTTTGGTGGTGGTCTCTTCCGTCGTAGTAGGCTCTGTGGGGACCACCGGGTCGGTGGGCGCTGCGGGGTCCGTAGGTTGTACCGGGTCGGTGGGACCTTCCGGGTTCGTTGGCGGCTGGGGATCGGTAGGGCCTTCCGGGTCGGTGGGCGGCTCCGGCTCGCCGGTCCCGGGCACGGTGAGGGTCACCGTTTGCAGGCTCTGGTTGTCGCCCAAGGGGCCGGGATCAAAGAGAAAACCGGCTTCTTCCAGTTGGGCGGCGGTGTAAAAGGCCTTGACCGTCAGGGTAACGATGGTGTCTGCCTTGGCGGGCGTCACGGCGCCGGTGGTGGGGTCGATCACCTCCGGGTGGTCGCTGGTCCAGCCGGTGACAATGCCGTAGTAGCTGAAGTCGTCGTCGCCGGTGGGCAGGTTTACCGGCTCGGTCACCCGGTCGGCTGCGGTGTTGTCGCCCAGCAGGGTTTGCAGATCGGCGGCCTTTTTGGCAGCCGCGTCCAGGCGCTCCTGGCGGCTGTAGGTGTGCATGGGCACCAGCACGGTCACTTCGCTTTCCTTGGTGCTTTGCAGACAGGTGAGGGTCACGGAGACGGTCAGCTCTGCGCCGGTCTCGTCAAAGTTCAGCATATCGTCGGTAACGGCGTCGTAGTGGATCTTGCCGTTCTTGTCGATTACGGTGTAGTCCTCGTCCCACTCGTCGTTCTCTACCTTGTCCACCGTTACGGTGATGGGGTAGTCGGACTTCACTTTTTTGGCCAGGTATGCTTCAATGGCGCTCTGTACATTTACATCCTGATCGTCGGAGTCAATGTCTGCATAATGACCAAAGTCCGGGTCGCTGTGCACGCCGCTGTACTCGATCATCGCCAGTCCGTCGCCGGAGACGTTGAACAGGGCGTTGTCCGCCTGGGTCAGCAGCTTGTCTGCCGGGCTTTCCAGCTTAACGGTGATCACATAGTTGTTGTTTTTCAGCGCGGTGTCTGTGGCGTTAAAGGTCTTGTTGACGGTGGTGTAGCCCTCGGCGCTGACGATGTAGCGGTACTGACCGAAGATGATGGTATAGTACCCCTGTTCGTCCGGCAGGATCGGGTCGCCATAGGCGCCGGAAGCGCCGTTTTTGTACAGCGCCACCGTGGCGTTTTGCGGGGTGGTGTTGAACCGCACCTTGTATTGGGTGTAGGTCAGCTGTACCGGGATCCGACGGCTCTCGCCGGCTGTGACGGTAAAGCTGCCGCTGGCGGTCTGGCTGCCGCTTTGGTAGGTGGCGGTGTAGGTGTAGTCACCGGCGGGCAGCAGGTAGTCGTAGGTGTCGTAGCCGTACTCGTCCTCCTGGCAGGGCATGGTCTTGCCGTCCTTGTCCTGCACCTTTAGGGTGGCGTAGTCGGTGGTCTTGCCGGTGGCCAGGGTCACGGCAAAGGACACCTGGGCCGGGTCGTCCTGGGCTGCCGGGGTGTAGATGGCGCTGCCCAGGCAAAGCAGCAGGGCCAGCAGGCAGCAAAGGCTGCGGGTCATGTGTTTTTTCATTTTTCTCCTCCTTTTGCGGCACAAAAAAGCCGTGCCGATCTGGCGGCACGGATAGTATGGGTACGCAAAAAGAGCCTTAGAATGATCCCGTTCTAAAGCAAAACTGCACTTCCAACCTAAAGCACCGCAAACAACAGCTCGTGCGCGGCAGGTCTCCTGACTTATGCTTCATTCGCAAAAGCGGCCTTCTCACTCCCGGGGGAGCAATGGCTGCCGTTACCCAAACGGCGGTGCTTTCTTGTCGGCAAATACAGTAGAGGTTCGGGCTGCTCCGGATTCGCACCGGATTCCCTTTTCAGCCTTTGGCGGGGCGCGCAAAGGCACCAAACGCACGCTAAATTGTCTTTATGAGTATAGCATTTAGCGTGCGGCGTGTCAATATAAGTTCACCGGCGTTTTTCGATAGGTGGCAGTCCGGAGATCGGTAAAGCAGGCGGGGGTTGACAAGGCAGACGACTTTTGTGTAGACTATGTAAAGGTGTACCAAAACGAGAACGACCTGTCCGCCGTGCAGCCGGACAGTGACTTTACCGGCAGCTTTGATTTGGATGAAAAGCGATATGCAAAAAGCGCCTTGCAGCAGCAGGGCGCTTTTTATTGCGAATAGGAATGTGATTGTGATATAATGAGGATGAGAGACGCTTCAATCGGTTTTGCACAAGCAAAGAACGCGCATTCTCTCTGGAAGGGGAAACACAAAAAATGAAAGCTATACTGAAAAAATGCCTGTGCCTGCTGCTGACGGCAGGGCTGCTGGCCTCGCTGGCTGCCTGCGCCGGACAAACGGACACAGCGGTGGTCAAAGACCTGTTTGGCGACCTGCAAAAGGTCAGTTACAGCAGTACCTACACATCGCTGAAGGACAATAAGACCAACAAGACAGACAGCTGGCGGCAGGGTATGGTCTCCGGAAACGGACTGCAAGGGTTCGTCACCAGCGGCGACCCGTACAGCGATACCTTTATTTTCCAAAATATGCACTTTCTGCTGCCTAACAAAAACGCCCGCACCTGCCCGGACACGGCAAATGAGCTGGAGACGGTGCGCCAGCAGATCATTAAAGGGCAGGATATTACAGACAACGCCAGTTATGACGATGTGTACCGGTATCACCCGGGCGGCCAATTACGGATGGCGCAGACCAAGGCGCATGCCAAGGATTATGTGCGCTATACTGATTACGCCACCGGCCAAGTGGGCGTGCGCTATACGGACAAGAACGGCACCTGGCTGCGCCGCTCCATCACCTCTATGGCGGACGGCGTGGTGATCACCCGGCTGGATCCGTCCACGACGGGTACGGCGCTGGACCTGACGCTCAGCTACGACGATCTGTCCACCCTGGCCAACTTTGGCAAAAGTGAAGAGGTGGACCTGCAATATAAAAAGGTCACGGCCCAGGACGGCAGCGCTCTGGGGCTGATCGCCCATTACCCGGATTATGAGAACAGCGAGCGCAAGGACGGCGGCTATGCCACTTTGACCTATGTGCTGCCGGTGGGCGGCACCCGGGAGCGGGTGACGCTGGACAAGCAGACCAAAGAGAGCCAGTTTGTTGGCGACAATACCGGGGTGCGCATTACCGGCGCTGCCGGACTGGTGCTGCTGACCGTGAGCGACTACACCCTGGAGATGGGCAAGCTATCGGACTTTGCCGGGCAGACGGAGTATCCGCTGCTGGCAGATCTGCGCGCGCAGCTGGAGACGGTGGCCGCCCGGTACAGCACCGACGGTGCCTTTGATTATGACGCCGCGCTGGCGGCGCATCTAAAGGTGTACCAGCCCCAATTTGACGCGGTGACTTTGACCCTGAGTGATGAGAATATCCAGCCTAACGAGGCGCTGCTGAAAGCGCAAAAGGGCAAGAAAGAGATCAACGCGGCGCTGGCCCAGCGTACTTACTATGCCGGGCGGTACGCAGCCCTGTGTTGCGCCGGGTATTCTACCGGGCGGCTTTACGGTATGTGGACCGGGGAGTGGAACACCGGCTGGGGCAGCAAGTACACCATGGACGCCAATGTGAACCTGCAAACGGCAGCGCTGAATAGCTCCAATATGAGCCGCGGCCCCCAAGGCTATGTGTACTTCCTGCTGCGCCAGATGCCGGATTGGGAGGAAAATGCCCGGGCCACCCACGGCTTTACAGACGCCATTCAGGCACCGGTGAATACGGACGGGGACAAGGCAGTGCTGACGGAGACCTGCTATCCCTACCCCTTCCGGTACTGGAACGCCGGGGCATCCTGGATGCTGCGTCCGCTGTATGAGACCCTGCAAAGCTACGGCAATATACAGATCCCCCTCAGCGATGAATTCAACTTGCAGGCGCTGCGCTCCGTTCTGTCTGTCACGGAAAAGGATTTGACCGATGCCCAGGTGGCAGCCATGGAGAGGCGGGGCTATCTGCGGCTGGAGGAGGATATTCTCTACCCGCTGCTGACCAAGGCCGCCAACTACTGGGCGCAGCTGCTGACCCCGGAATATTACACTTCGGCGGACGGCTCCATTCATTATGAAAAGGGAAAGACGGCGCTGGGCGAGGGCGAAAGTTACTGCATTGTGCCCAGCTATTCGCCGGAAAATAATCCGGATAATTACGCCAGCCCGTCAGACGCCAACTGCGCCATTGATATTGCTGCTTGCCGGGATAATATGGAAATGCTGCTTTCCGTGATGAACGATGTGGCTCCCGGCGCGGACCAAAGTCGGTGGAAGCAGTTGAAAACGAACCTGCCGCCTTATCTGTATGACGATACCGGGGCGCTGAAGGAATGGGCTACGACTGCTTTTGAGGAGAATAACGAGCACCGGCACCTGAGCCACCTGTACTGCGCCTGGCCGCTGATGGAGACCCGGGGCAATGCCCGGCTGACCGCTGCCTGCAAGCAGGCGGTAGAGAACCGGAAAAGCGAGAATGAGGCATCCCACGCCCTGGTGCACCGCAGCCTGATCGCTGCCCGGCTGCAAGACCGCGCTGCCTTGACGGACGCACTGGTGAATTTGATGAACCATAAGATCCGGTACAACTCCCTGATGACCAACCATGACTATGATCGGGGCAGCTGCTACTGTACGGACTTTGCCATCGGTTATTTGGGCATTGTGCACGAGGCGCTGGTGTACTCCAATGCCGATGAGATCGAACTGCTGCCGGCGCTGCCGGAGAGCGGATTTGACAGGGGCACCCTCACCGGACTAAAGACCCGCAACCGGGCCACCGTTACCCGGCTGCAATGGGATCTGGCGGCCGGTACGGTGCAGGCGGTGCTCACCGCCGATGTGGACCGCACGCTGACCGTGCGCTGCGGCCAAACGGTACGCACCCTGCACTGCAAGGCCGGTGAGCCGGTGGAGGTGCAGTTCACTTTGGCGGATTGACACCGGGCGGTTGTTACTGCCAACACGACTCTGTAAATAAACAAAAACAAAAAGAGCACGCAGTGCGAACTGCGTGCTCTTTTTGTGTGTATCAAGTGTTTTGGCTGTCCGTCGCTGCCCGGCGGGCTTTCAGCTCCTGCTCCACCTGCGCCCGTTGGGCGGGGGTGTAGCGGATAAACAGCAGCGGGACAATATACAGCAGACTGGCAATGGCCGGGGTCAGAATCACCAGCGGCCAGATCCAGCGGTCAAAGGCGGCCGATTGGGTGCCCAGGTAGGTGGACGCCCCCTCAATGGGCTTGTAGTGCAGCAGATGCAGCGCCAGGGTCGCCAGGCCGGCGGTAATACCGCTGGAGATCTTTGTAAACGAGGTCTGCATGGAGAAGGTGATGCCCTCGGTGCGCTTGCCGGTCTTCCACTCCATATAGTCGATGCTGTCGCAGAAGATGGCAGTTTGGGCAATGGCGGCGGCACCCAGGGGAATACCGCCCAGGCCGATCACCGCCATGGCAAACCACAAATTCTTGCCCTCAAATCCGATAAAGTACGCGGCAATGCGGGCTAAAATATTGCAGGCCTGCATCACGATCAGCGCATTCACATAGCCGTGGCACCATTTTTTGATCTTATCTGCCGCCAGCATACCTAAAAAGCCCGGCAGACCGGTCATAATGTAGTAGATGGTGGACAGCCCCAGCGCACCGATCAGACTGTTCTCGCCCAAAAAGTCCGCGGCAATCTCGTACTTGAAGAAGTAGGTCACCAAATTGGCGCCAAAGCCCAGAGCACCCAGTAGGTTGGCAAGGGTCACAAGCAGCAGCATTTTGTTCTTAAACAGCAGGGAAAAGCTCTCCCACAGGCTTTGCTGCTGCACCTCCTGCACCACATGGATCCGCTCCTGTGCCGCATAGCAGCGGTAGCTGAGCATGGAGCCGCCTAGCCCGAAAATCAGGGCAAACACCAGCGCCATCAGCGCCATACTTGCCCCGGTGGCGTTGGCTATCATCTCCAGCGCCATGGGAATGACGGTGCTGAATGCGCTATATACGCAGGAGCCGATGGTGCGCGCCCATTGGACGAACCGGTCCCGCTCATTGGAATTGGGCGATACGGCGGCGGTAATGCCCCAGATGGACACATCCTGCACCGTGTAGGCCAGATCCCAACAAATATACATAATCACAAAGTAGCTGACCCGCAGCCACAACAGTTCTTCTTTGGTAGAGAACACCACAAACAGCAGCACGGTAAAGATCCCTACCGGCAGCGGGGTGTAGCGCAAAAACGGCCGCAGCTTTTCGCCATTTTTGAAGGTGTGTTTATCAATAAAGGAGCCGACAATGGGATCGTTGACCCCGTCCCACACTTTCATTACGATCAGCAGCACGCTGACCACCAGTGCCGGGAACAGGGCAATATCCGTCATAAAATAAGTAAAGAATGACGCTCCAATTAGGGAATAGACCATATTTTGGCCGCTGAGGCCCACCAAAAAGCCGGTTTGTTCCCGGCGGCCGATATACTTCTTTTCTTCCATATTGCTTCCCCCTATATGTTCCGGTTGCGTTTTCGATTTTTGGCAACACGATCCTAAGATATAGAGTAGCCTATCCCGGGTAAAAAAGAAAGCCTTTTTTGCAACTTCCATTGCAGAAAAGGCTTTTTGTCTGTATTTATGCGACAATTTGGTGTGACTGCCGTTTAATCAGTGGCGGATCAGCCCCAGCACCAGGATGACGGCCACCAGTACCGGCAGCACATAGCACATATAGCCACGCATCCAGCGCTGCACTTTCAGTCCCTTGCCGGTGTTGGCCTCTTTGGTAAAGTCCTTCCAGCCCCAGCCGTAGCGGGAGGTGCAGAAGAAAATAAAGATGAGAGAGCCCAGCGGCAGCAGCAGATTGCTCACCACAAAGTCCTCCAGATCCAGCACGCCGGTGCCCGGACCCAAAGGCTGGAACTTGGAGAGCACATTGAACCCTAATACGCAGGGCATACTCAGCAGGAGCATGAGAATGCCGTTGAACAGGCAGGCTTTTTTGCGGCTCCAGCCGGACAGATCCATGGTGCAGGACACAATGTTTTCAAACACGCCCAGCACGGTGGAAAAGGCGGCAAAGCTCATAAACACAAAGAACAGGCTGCCCCACACGCGCCCCAGGGGCATGTGGTTAAAGATATTAGGCAGGGTAATGAAGATCAGGCTGGGACCGCTGTCCGGTTGCACACCGTAGGCAAAGCAGGCGGGGAAAATGATCAGCCCGGAGCACAGAGCCACCAGCGTGTCCAGCGCCGCCACCCGGGCAGACTCGCCCATCAGTGCGCGCTCCTTGCCGATATAGCTGCCAAAGATGGCCATAGCGCCGATGCCCAGACTCAGGGTAAAGAACGCCTGGTTCATGGCAGCCACAATGACATTGCCAATGCCCATTTCGGCGGCACGTTTCCAGTCCGGCAGCAGGTAGAACGCCAGGCCCTCGCCCGCGCCGGGCAGCACAAAGCTGTGCACAGCCAGAACCAGGATCAGCACAAACAGCGCGCCCATCATCCATTTGCCAATGCGTTCAATGCCGTTCTGCAAACCGCGGCTGCAGACAAAAAAGCCCAGCAGCACGGTAATGGCCATCCAGACGATCTGCTCGAACGGGTCGGCCAGCAGGTCGGCGTACACGCCGCTGACGGCATCGGCGGCCAGGCCGGTGAATGTACCCTTGGCAAACCGGAAGAAATAGGCCAGCATCCAGCCGCTGACGGTGGTGTAATACATCATCAGCACGCAGCAGCCAATCAGGCAGGCCCAGCCGTGCAGGTGCCACTTGCTGCCTTTGGGTTCCAGCGCACGGTAGGCTGTGCCCGCGCTGCCGTGGCCCGCACGGCCAACAGCCAGCTCCATGGTAAGCACCGGTGCTCCCATCAAAACCAGGAACAGCAGGTAGAACAGCACAAATACGCCGCCGCCATACTGGCCCGTTACGGTTGGGAAGCGCCACACATTGCCAATGCCGATGGCGCAGCCTGCGCTGACCAGCAAAAAGCCAATGCGTGAAGCAAATGATTCACGTTTCAATCTCAACATCCTCCCTCATTGTAAGCAGCGGCAGGTAGTTGCCGCATGTCAAAAAGCATTGTTGGGGCGCGGTCAGCGGGCGTACATCATGCTCCCATCACCCCCGCGCAACATCACTTTTCAACGCCCGGTAACCACTGCCGGCTGCTTACACAGCAATGTTATTATTATACGTTCCCCGGCACGGCAGTTCAAGAGGGCAGGCCCTCCCATCCACTCCGGCATTTTTTACAAAAAACAGCCTGTTTTCATGTACAGGATGGCGGTTTGCCATCCTCTGCCCCTTCGGGTGGTTCAGATTTTGCCTCGGGCAATCGTGGTATTATCCTGGGTGCGGTCGCGCAGGGCTTCAACCGGATGGGGCTTTTCTTCAAAGCGGTAGTCCTTGCCGCTGGTGCCAATGTGCTCTTCAATCACCTGGTGGCTGGCCACGCGGGCAGCGTCCGGGCAGACGGCAGCCTGGTAAGCATAGTAGGGTGCATCTTTGGTCAGGGTCTTCACCGGAATGGCGGGGTCATCCTGCACAGCGGTGTTCAAAATGGTGGTTTTGAGCACCTTGCGCAGATATTCTTTCTGGGGGCCAAAGCGCAGCAGTTCCGGGAAAGTCCCATCCGGGATGATCTGGCAGGCTTCCTTGCCCTCGTACTGTTTCAGCAGGGCTTCGGCGGCATGCAGGTGGCTGCACTCCTGCTCAAAATGCTGCTCCCAGATCTTTTTAATATGCAGGTCGGTTTCATCCTCCACGCAGGACCAATAAAGGTAGCACTCGGTATATTCATGCAGCAGCAGGTTTTCCAGCCAAGTCATGCCGGGGTCCAGCAGAGCGCCGTACTGGGTCACATGCTGTTCTTCGATCATGCCGATCTCCTGGTACAACCTGCGGCCAAGGTCACTGTCATAAAAGGTGCCGATGTTCATATAATAGTTCATCGTCTGCTGTTCGGCGGCGGTGATAATGGCGGCGTTCAGCTTGGTGATGGGGGCCGCCGTGGCCGCGCTGATGGGCTTGCGCACGCTGTCCCGCGGGTGGCGGTGCTCCGCAATGGTGGGGCGGCCGGGCATGATCTCGGTATAGCAGCCCACCAGCCGCTCGGCGTGGATGCCGCGTTCCAGTTCCAGCAGATCCGCATAGCGGTACAGGTGGTCAAAATCCTCCAGCAGAGCCAGGTTCATCACCTGCACCACATAGGCGTCCGGCTCCCGCTGGGCCAGAATAGCCGTCAGGTCCACGGCCAGCTGCTCGTACCCGATGGTGGTTTCCAGAATACTTTCATCGATCGGCTTTAAGCAGGCAATGCGCTTTTGCTGTTGCTGCTCGGTGCGGCGCAGCACGGCAAGTTCCCGGCGCAGGTCGTTGTTGGTGCAGTGGCGGTGGAACTGGTGGGAGAACCAGTTGGCCTCGTACTCGGTGCCGTTCATTAAAATAATACGCAGCCGGGTGTAGGGGTCCACCTCGTTTTTGTCATAGGGGCGGGGGTAAAGTTTCTGCCAGTCCATATAGTAGCGGTCGGCGGGTTTGGTTTTTACCTCAAAGGGGTTCATTTTTGCAGGCATATACAGTGCTCCTTTCGTCATCGGGGTTCTTTGTTCAGTATGCCCGCAAATGGGCGGCAATACACAAAAAGCCCCCGGCAGAGCATAAAATACTCTGCCGGGGGCCGTGGTTTTAGGGTTAAGCCAACATCAAGCTAAGCTGTTACGCTTAGAGCAATACCGCATAATTCTAAGTGCCG
>OGKZ01002227.1_pt1 | contig 10632 bp, 10 predicted proteins | sample 1572571 | NCBI WGS metagenome assembly OGKZ01 (sample SAMEA2581906, study PRJEB24529) | metagenome | biome: Human gut stool | place: China | collected 2011 | reverse complement strand
ACTACTTCATCACCTACCCGGCCTATGTGCAGTTCTACCACATGCCGCTGGAAGCTATTTTGGGCATGTATCAGGCCATCCTGCCTTCTGCTGACAGCCTGATCAAGTGCCTTGTGATCTTCAACATGCCCTTCACGCTGGTCAAGGGTCTGCTGGACGCGGTGCTGTGCCTGCTGATCTATAAGCCCCTGTCTCCCATCCTGCACGGCCGCAAGTAAGCTGCTGAAATAACAGAGAGCCGGAAAGTCCGCGGACTTTCCGGCTCTCTGAATTTATAAGAAACTTTACGCCAGCGCGCCTTTATCCAGCCATTTGCCACGCGCCATGCGCAGCAAAAACAGTGCGCCGCGGGTGCAAAGCTCGGCGCACATGGCCACCCATACGCCCACCAGCCCAAAGCGGGGAGCCAGCAGGACCGCCAAGGTCAGCCGCACGCCCCACATGCTGATAAGGTTCAGCACAAAGCAGCCGGTGCTGTCGCCTGCGCCCTGCATGGAGCCGCTGGCTACGATGCTTGCCCCGAACATCGGTTCGGCAAAGGCTTCGATGCGCAGCACCCGCGCACCCAGCGCAATGACGGCGGCGTCGGCGGTGAAGATGCCCATCAGATGCGGGGCAAACACATACAGCCCCACGCCGGTAAGCGCCATGATGCCCATGCCCATGGCGGTGCACAGCCATGCAAAGCGCTTGGCCATGTCCCGGCGGTTTGCGCCCACGGCCTGTCCCACCAGCGCAAGGGCGGCGTCCTGAATGCCGTAGCCCGCCATGTAGCACAGGCTCTCGGCGCTGACCCCCAGACTGTTGGCGGCAATGGCGGTAGTGCCCAGCCCGGACACGATGCGCACCAGCAGCACCTGTGCCGAGGACAGGGCGGCGCGCTCTGCCGCCAGCGGCGCGCCTACCTTCCACACGTTATGCAGGCAGGCGCGGGTAATGTGCCAAGAGCCGGGCTTGCGGATGCACAGTGGGCCATCCCGCAGCAGCAGAACGCCCAGCGCCAGCGTGCCGCCCACAGCGTTGGCAAGGGCTGTGCCCAGTGCTGCGCCCGGTACGCCCCAGCCCAGACCCCAGACCGTGAGGTTCTGGCCGAATACCGTCATCTCCCGCGTGGGGTTGATGAGGAAAAAGTTGAAGATGATGTCCAGTACGCAGGTGAAGATGCTGATGAGACCCGGGGTAAGCGCATCACCCGTAGAGCGCAGCATGGCGGCGTAGGTGCCCATAGCCATGATAAAAGGCAGGGAAGCCGACCAGATGGCAAAATAGGCCGAAGCGTTTGCCTGCAGTGCCGCATCTGCGCCCAGCCACCCGGGCAGAAACCGGCTGATGCCCACGCCAAAGGCCGCTGCAGCAAGACCCACCGCCAGATTGAACAGCATGGACTGCCGCAAAACGCCACGGGCGTCCTGCTGGCGGTCTGCGCCCAGATACTGTGCCACCTGAATGGAAAACGCCATGCACAGCCCGGCCAGCATCCCGTGCAGCAGCCATGTGCTGGAGCTGACGATGCCAATGGAGGCTGTTGCGGCGGCACCGATATGCCCCACCATGGCGGCGTCGATGTACTCCATGGCGGTAACCACGATCTGCTGCAAAATGGAAGGGATACTCAGCGTCAGCGCCACCTGTGCGGTGTGGCGCAGCGGCACCTGCTCGCCCTGCCGCATCCGGGCAGAGAGCTGCTCAAGTGTAATGGACATGGAACCTCCTGCGTTGTGGGTGAAAATTACAGACTAATACATTATTATAGAGAGCTGCGGGAGAAAAGTCAATCCAAAGTGAATTTTGCCGCCGGGATTGATTTTTGGGCAAGGGCGTGATACACTCACAACGTACTATACAGAAAGAAAGAGGAATGTTATCTTATGATCCAAATGCTGACCTCTGTCATCGGGCAGCGGGGCGTGGATGCCATGGCGTTTTTGCTGGCATTTGCCCTGACCGCCCTGACAGATTCCATTTTCCGCGATAAACTGCCCCACGACCACGGCCGCGCCTTTGCGGTGAACGGCGAGCTTTCCAAGGGCAAGGCGCGAGGCTCCGGACTGATCTTTGTGCTGTGCATCGCACTGGTGTCGCTGGCGTTTTTGCCCTTCAACACAGAGTATGTGGTGTACAATGTGCTGCTGATCGCCTCCATGCTCTCCGGTTATCTGGACGATGCCGCCGAAACCGCTTGGAATGAGTACAAAAAAGGCATCATCGATTTTGTCATCGCGGTGCTGGCGGGCGTCACCTACCTGAACTTCAATGGCTGCGGCGTACACTTTTTGCAGTGGAGCTTCACCCTGCCCTATGCAGTGTACCTGCTGCTCATCGTCATCCTGATCTGGGCAAGCATCAACGTGGTCAACTGCACCGATGGTGTGGACGGCCTTTCCGCCAGTCTGGCAGTGGTTACCATTGGCACCTACCTGCTGGCTTATAAGACCGAACTGGGTGCGTATGCTACGGCTGGTGTGGTGTTCATCGGTGCGCTGCTGGCCTACCTGTGGTTGAATGCCAAGCCCTCCAGCCTGCTGATGGGCGATGCCGGCAGCCGCGCCATGGGCTTTTTCATCGCCATGCTGTCGCTCAAGTGCGGCCACCCCTTCGCCTTCCTGCTGGCGGCTATCGTGTTCATCGCAGACGGCAGCTTGGGCATTTTGAAGATCAGCCTGAAGCGTTTTCTGCACATCTGGATCTTGAAAAATACCCTGACCCCTCTCCACGACCATGTGCGCAAGCGCAAGGGCTGGAGTGATGAGCAGGTGGTAGCCCGCTGGCTCATTCTGCAGTGTGTGGCTTCGGCTCTGCTGCTGCTCCTTGTGCGGGGCTGATACCCGTTACAATTCCGCCCGTAAAAATGCAAGCCCGGAAAGTCTGCGGACTTTCCGGGCTTGCTCTGCCTTAAAATGATCTTCTCAGCATTCCACTCCGGCTTTTTTGCACGCCGCCTGCACCACATGCCCTACCAGCACCGAGGTGGTCACGGTGCCCACGCCGCCGGGCACGGGAGTAATGGCGTCTACCACCGATTCAGCGGCGGCAAACTGCACGTCACCGCACAGCTTGCCCTCCTCGTTCACATGGATGCCTACGTCCACGACCGTCTGGCCTGCCCGCAGGCAGTCCGCGCCCACAGCCGCCATTTTGCCCATGGCCACCACCACGATGTCGGCCTGTCTGCACACTTCTGGCAGGTTCTGGGTGCGGGAGTTGCACAGGGTCACGGTGGCATTTTCCCGGTCCAGCATCATGGCGGCTGGCTTGCCCACCACAAGGCTGCGTCCCACCACCACGGCACGCTTGCCGGAAAGAGGAACGTTATAATACTTCAAAATCTCCATGCAGGCCTGCGCGGTGCAGGGGGCGTAGCCCAGCTCTGTATTCGTGAACACCCCGGCCAGCGAACCGTCCGTGATGCCGTCAACGTCCTTTTCCGGGCGCAGGGCGGCGCGGACGGTGCGGTCATCGAACTGCTTGGGCAGGGGACGGAACAAAAGACAGCCGTGGATGCCGTCGTCAGTGTTCACCTCGTCCAATACCCGGAGCAGCTGCTCCTGCGTGGCGTCGGCGGGCAGCACGAACTGCCGGACTGCGACGCCCACCTTGCCGCAGCGGGTCATCACGCCCCGCTCGTAGGAGAGGTCATCCTCCCGCTCGCCCACCCGCACCACGGCCAGCGTGGGGGTGATGCCCTTAGCTTTCAACTGCTCGCAGAGCAAAGCGTTGCGCTCGTTCATGGCGGCCACCACCGGCGCGCCCTTTAAAATCGTTGCCATATACTTTCCCTCATTTGTGATATTATTTATTGCGGAGTTTCCCGCTGACGGCGGTGAAGGTTTCGTCTGCCCGGGGCACAAACTCTGCCAGCAATGCGTCTGCCCGGGCGTCCAGCGCGGCTGCGCGGCTGCGGTCTGCCATCAGCTTGGTGTTAATAAACACATTCAGGCTTGCGGCCTGCAATGCCGCCTTGCACAGCACGGCGGCGCAGCCTGCATCCGATACTGCCAGCACGCTGCCTTTGGCGGCGTACTGCCCTGCCAGCGCGATGCCCTCGGCGCACTTTTCCATAATTTGCAGCGGCACGGCGCTTGCACCGTCCAGTGCGGCTTCCAGTACAGCGGCTTTGTGCGCGGCCTGCTCCGGGGTGTCCTTGGGCAGGCCGTAGGCCGCAGCCAGCGGCGCAAAGGCGTCAGCATCGGCCTGTACCAGCGCTTCCAGCTCCAGCCGAAGGGCTTCAGCCCGGGCGTTCAGTGCCTGAATGTCCGCTTCCACGACGGCATACTTTTTTTTGCCGGTGGTCAGGCAGCCCACCATGTTGCCCAGTGCCACACCGGCAGCGCCTACCAGAGCGGCAGTGCCACCGCCGCCCGGTGTGGGCGCTTTGCTGGCAAGCTGTGCCAGAAACTGTGCGCAGCTTAGATCGTTCATTTCCATGTGTAGATACCCCTCTCTGTTACAAAGGCGTCCAGCCGCTGGTCGTGGTCGTCCACGGCGGCGCGGGGGACGCGCTGAACCTCCAATGCAATGCCGATCTTCACCGCCCGGGTGCAGCGGGGCAGGTAGCGGTCGTAGTAGCCCTTGCCCATGCCCACCCGGCGGCAGTCTGCGTCAAAGGCGGTGCAGGGCACCAGCACCAGATCCAGCTGCTCCGGCTGCAAAAGGGTAGAGCGCTCCGGCACCGGCGCATGGATGCCGTACTGTCCCACCGCCCAGCCGTCCGCGCCCGGCACGGCTGCGGTAAGGGAAAAGCCCTCGCCGCACACCGGGTAGGCCACCGTCTTGCCCTGCCGTGCGGCCTCGGCAGCCACGGCGGCAAGGTCGGCTTCGCCCCCAAAGGCTGCGTAGAGCAAAAGGGTATGGGCAGTGCGGTAGGCGTCCAGTTCCAGCACCCGGCGGCACAGCGCCGCGTTGGCGGCAGCACGCTGCGGCGCATCCAGCGCCTTGCGGACGGCACGGCCAGCGGTACGCTGCGCCTGTTTTTCCTCGGCAATGGTCATACAAAACACCTCGCTTCACCTGTGAAAGGGGATACTTGAAAAATATACAAAATCGACAGCGCATTTTTATACAAATATAATAAACACTTCAGACAAAAAAAGCAAGCCTTTTGGCGAAAAGAGGATTGAAGCCGCCGCCGCTTTCTGCTATGATTATGTTACAGCAGCAAACGCCGCGCGGGTGCTGCGCTGAGAGAATCTACAACATTTTGTGGAGAGGGGTAAGTAAAATGTACAAGGATATGATGGACACCATCGGCATGGTCAATGCAGCCGACCCGGAACTGGGCGCAGCCATGGAGCGGGAGCTGACCCGTCAGCGCGAGAACATTGAGCTGATCGCCAGCGAGAACATCGTTTCGCCCGCCGTGATGGCAGCCATGGGCAGCGTGCTGACCAACAAGTATGCCGAGGGTCTGCCCGGCAAGCGCTACTACGGCGGCTGCGTCTATGTGGACGAGGTGGAGAATATTGCCATCCAGCGCGCCTGCCAGCTGTTCGGGGCAAAGTACGCCAACGTCCAGCCCCATTCCGGCGCACAGGCCAACCTTGCTGTGTATTTTGCCCTGCTGGAGTTGGGCGATACCGTTATGGGTATGGACCTTTCGCAGGGCGGTCACCTGACCCACGGTTCTCCGGTGAATATGTCCGGTAAAAACTACCACTTCATCTCCTACGGCGTTGGCGCAGACGGCGTTATAGACTACGCCGAGCTGGAAAAGCAGGTGCGCAAGGTGCGCCCCAAGATGCTGGTGGCGGGCGCTTCTGCCTACCCCCGCGCCATCGACTTTGAAAAGCTGGCCGAGATCGCCCACGGCTACGGCGCATACCTGATGGTGGATATGGCGCACATTGCCGGTCTGGTGGCGGGCGGTCAGCACCAGAGCCCCGTGCCCTATGCCGACGTGGTGACCACTACCACCCACAAGACCCTGCGCGGACCCCGCGGCGGCCTGATTTTGACCAACAACCCCATCATTGCCAAGCGCATCAACTCGGCAGTGTTCCCCGGCACGCAGGGCGGCCCTCTGGAACACGTGATTGCAGCAAAGGCCGTCTGCTTTGGCGAGGCACTGAAGCCGGAGTTCAAGGAATATGCCCGCAAGATCGTAGAAAATGCACAGGCGCTGGCTGCGGCCTTGCAGCAGCGCGGGGTCAAGCTGGTATCCGGCGGCACCGACAACCACCTGATGCTCATTGACCTGCGGGACGAAGAGTGCACCGGCAAGGACTTGGAGCAGCGTCTGGACAGCGTGCACATCACTGCCAACAAGAACACCGTCCCCGGCGAGACCCGCAGCCCCTTTGTGACCTCTGGCGTGCGTCTGGGCACCCCGGCTGTCACCACCCGCGGCATGGGTGCAGCCGAGATGCAGGTGATCGCGGACTGCATTGCAGACTGCATCTGGCACTATGCGGAAAAGAAGGGCGAAATCAGCGAGCGTGTCCTGCGCCTGACCCGGGAGTTCCCGCTGTACCAGTAAAAGCAACGTGTAAATAACAAGGCATCCGCAGCCGTTCTGTTAAGCATACAGGGCTGCGGGTGCCTTTTGTTACAAAAACGGGAGAGCCCAAAAAGGAGAAAGACGATGGAAAGTTTAGGCCTTTTGCATCTGTATTACGGCGACGGCAAGGGCAAGACCACAGCCGCCATGGGGCTTGCCCTGCGGGCGCTGGGCAGCGGAAAACGTGTGGTCATCGTGCAGTTTTTAAAGGGCGGGCAGAGCGGGGAGATCCCGCTGCTGGAGCAGCTGGGCGCCACCGTTTACCGGGGCAAGGCCGGGCAGAAATTCGTCTTTCAGATGAATGAAGCCGAAAAGGCCGCTACCCGCGCTTTGCAGAACCAAAATCTTGCGGCGGCGCTGGCGCAGCCCTGTGATATGCTGGTGCTGGACGAAGCCGGCAGCGCGTGGGAACTGGACATGGTGGATAAAGCCCTGCTGCAGCAGGCAGTGCTGCACCGCCCCGCCGGGCAGGAGTGCGTGCTGACCGCCCACGCAGCCCCCGCGTGGATGCTGGACGCCGCAGATTACCTCACAGAGATGTGCTGCCGTCGCCACCCCTACCAGAAGGGTATTGCCGCACGGAAGGGCGTGGAGTATTAAGGTTATAGCAAAAGGAGTTGTTGCGCATGATGCAACAACTCCTTTTGCAGTTTTATACGTCCCAAAACGCTGCCAGCGCCGTTTCCAGCGCGGCGGTACCGGGCAGATACTGGATGTGCTGCCAGTGCGGCGGGAACAGACGGGCGGTGTCGGGCTGCGCAAAGCGGTCGTCCAAAAGCAGCACCACGCCTTTGTCCTGTGGGGTGCGCACCACCCGCCCGGCGGCTTGCAGCACCTTGTTCATGCCCGGGTAGCGGTAGGCGTAGTCGAAGCCGCAGCCGGACTGCTCCTCGTAATACCGGCGCAGCATCTCCTGCCGGGGGTTCACCTGCGGCAGACCCACCCCCACGATGGCGCAGCCGATGAGCCGGTCGCCCACAAGGTCTACCCCCTCGCCGAAGATGCCGCCCATCACGGCAAAGCCCAGCAGCGTGTTGGCAGGGTGGGGAGCGAACTGTGCCAGAAACTCCGCGCGCCCGGCATCGTCCAAGCTGCGCTGCTGCACAAGGGTGGGAATGTCCGGCCAGCGGGCGGCAAAGGCTTCGTACACCTGCTGCAAATAGGCGTAGCTGGGGAAAAACGCCAGATAGTTGCCGGTCTTGCCCCGCGCCAGCGCCGCCAGCGCATCCGCTACGGCGGGCACACTGGCTTCCCGTTGGCGGTAGCGGGTGGAGATGCCCGGCAGGCAGAACAGCCCCAGATTTTCCGGCGGGAAAGGGCTGGGCAGCGCCACCGCCCGGGCATCGGCGCAGCCCAGCACGCTGCGGTAAAAGGCAGGCGGGGTCAATGTGGCACTGAACAGCGCCGCGCTGCGCCCTGCCGCCAGACTGGCGTCCACAAAAGGCGCGGGGTCTAAGCAGAGCAGATGCAGCTCCAGCTCACTGCCCCGGGCGGTAAGCTGGGTGACAAAATGGCTGTCGTACCGGTCGGCCGCGCGGGCGATATCCTGCAAGGCAAAGTAGAGTTCCAGCAGCTGGGCGTGGGCGGGGTCCTCGGGGTTCTGTTCCAGCCAGTCCTGTAACGGGGTGTGCACTGCCCGCAGGGCAGCGGGCAAAGCGGCGGGCAGCTGCTGCAAAAACACAGTGCCGTCCCGGGCGTACAGCGGCTGTGGCAGGGCAAAATCCGGGGCAGCTTCAGCGGGTAAAAGGCTTATCTGTGCGGGCTCTGTCTCCCCGGCAGGTTCTGCGCCTGTGCGGGGCGCAGCCTGTGCGCAGGCTTTGCGCGCTGCCAGAAAGACTTTATCCGCCTTGGTCAGCGCGGTTTTCAGGCTGCTTTTGCCCTTGCCCAGCGCCCGCTTTGCCTCGGTCAGGCTGCTTTTACAAAAGCGTGCAGAATACATTGCTCTGGCTCTGTCGGGCAGATTATGTGCTTCATCGACCAAAAACAACCAGTCGCCGGAAGAATCAAAGAACCGTTTCAGGTGCACCACCGGATCGAACAGGTAATTGTAATCCCCAATGACCACATCGCACCACTCGCTCAGGTCTAGCCCCAGTTCAAAGGGACACACCGAAAAACGCTTTGCCGCCCCGGCCAGCGCTGCGCGGTCAAAGCTGCCGGTACCGTCCAGCAGAGCTGTCAGTGCATCCTTGATGCGGTCGTAGTAGCCGTTGGCGTAGGGACAAAGCTCCGGCAGGCAGGCGGGATGTCCCTCTGCGTCCGGATGCAGGCAGACCTTTTCCTTGGCGGTCAGCGTCACACTGCGCAGGGCAAGCTCTGGCTGGGCCGTATGCAGCCGGGTCAAGGCATCCTCGGCGGCAGTCTGGGTCGTGTTGCGGGCTGTGAGATAGAACAGCTTTTCTCCGTTGCCTTCGCCCATGGCTTTCAGCGCGGGGAAAAGCGCGCTCATGGTCTTGCCAATGCCGGTAGGAGCCTGACAGAACAGCCGCGTACCGCCCTTGCAGTCGGCGGTCTTGCCAGCGCGGCAGGCGCGGTAGATCTCGCCCGCCATAGCTGAGTATGCTTTACATCCCACTCTATCCGGCGCTGCGCCCACGGAGCATACTGGCACAACAATTTGTCAAGAAATTCATCCAGCTCCTGCTGCGTAAAGCGGCGGATAAAGCGGATGATCTGATCGGTGTCTATCTGATAATAAGTCAGCCGGACGTTCAGTTTCGGCAGGCTTTGCTGTGCGGCATAAATGGCACCGTACACCATGCCCTGTGCCCAGTGGCAGGGGTTCATATCCTCAGTGATCTCTTCCGGCGGCACAGCGGTGGTCTTGATCTCATCAATGACTACCGTGCCAGTCTCATCGGTAAAAATGCCGTCAGCCCGGCCCTCAAGGGTAAAAGTGATGTCCTCTGCCTGCCGCTCTACGGAGAGAAATACCTCAGCCTGATAGCCGTCCCCGGCAGCTTTTTGCAATTTGCGGTGGGTGTGGGCACCTTCCAGTGCACGGTCAAACCCCGTAAACCGGCTGTCAATGCTGCCGGTCCGCAGCAGAAATTCCACCAGCTGCCGGATGGGCAGATGAACCGTTGCCAAAGCATTTCACCTCCGCTTTTGGGATACACTGACGAACCGGTAATTTCTCTTCAGACACGATTCGGGCCATTCCATCGCCCGTCCTATTGCCTCACGGCAACAGGGTCCCACCCCAGCGGACGGTCTTCAGAGAAACTCCCGGTTCGTCGACGTAAACTGATTATTTCAGGCCGAACATCTCCATGCATTCTGCTGCCGCTTCATCCACTTTGCCAAAATCCACCGCTGCACGGTAATAGGTCTCCAACTCATCGTGGCAGCTCTTGGCCTGTGCCATCAGGGCACTGGCCTGTTCCAGCAGTTCGGCGGCAGCACGCTCGTTAAAGCGCAGCCGTGCCCGGTACGCTGCCAGATTTTCCCTGTCAAGGAAGCGGGTGCACCGCACAGCCTGCACACTGGGCAGATGCACCGGATGCCAGCGATTATCCGTCAGGAAGGCAAGCTTCAACTCCGGGATCAGGTTATGGTCGATCTGGCGCAGGGGTTGGCGATAATTTCGACACCCCACGTCAGGGCTTCGGCGCGGATCAGCTCCAGCAGCAGGCGGGACACCGCGCCGTAGTCATCCCGGAACACGATAAACTTATCCGCCAATGCCTGTGCAGTGCCCTGATAAAACACTTCACCCTTGGGGGTGACGGCGGAAAGCAGGCGCAGCTCTTCGCTGCCAATGCCTTCCGTGCGCGGCATCACCCGGGTGCACAGCCGTTTGACATAACGGCGCACCTTGTCAAAATTGGCGCTGCAGGCTTCGGCGCGGCGGCTGTCCAGCAAAAGACTGCCTGCCGATGCAATATATCGTGCAGCGCGGCTGCGCAGCAAGGCGTTGCGGGCAAACAGCGCCTTGACCTCATCGGTGCACTGGTGCAGCTTTTCTGCATCGATGGTGTGGTACAAACTCACCACCACTTCGTCCGCACCGGGAGCATCCGGCTCCACCACATGGGGCGCAGTGGCATCCACGATGGCCCTGTGCTGCCCGGGCAGGATCACGCCGTCCAGACTGTCCGGGTCGCTGGCACAGTGGATCTTTTCGATGCGCTGGCCCT
>OGKZ01002218.1_pt1 | contig 10667 bp, 8 predicted proteins | sample 1572571 | NCBI WGS metagenome assembly OGKZ01 (sample SAMEA2581906, study PRJEB24529) | metagenome | biome: Human gut stool | place: China | collected 2011 | reverse complement strand
CGTTGCCGGACCATTCCGGACGATGGCGATACAGGTAGTCGATCGCGACGGCCAGGTAATGATTCGGGTTCATCAGGCCGGCGTCGGGAGTCACGATGCCGTGGCGATCCGCGTCGGCGTCGTTCCCGGTCGCGATGTCGAACTGGTCACGGGATGCGACGAGTGACGCCATCGCGTCGGGGGAGGAGCAATCCATGCGGATCTTCTCGTCCCAGTCCAGGGTCATGAAGGCCCAGCGGGGGTCGACCTCCGGGTTCACGACGCTCATGTTGAGGCCGAAGCGCTCGGAGATCGTGATCCAGTATTCGACGGCCGCGGAGCCCATCGGGTCGGCCCCGATGCGCAACCCGGAATCGCGGATCGCGTCCAGGTCGATGATCTCGGGAAGCGCAGAGACGTAGGAGGCCATGAAGTCGAAGCGACCGGTCGTGTCCGAGGCCTTGGCGCGTGCGAGAGGTACGCGTCGCACCTCCTTCAGGCCGTTCTCGAGCAAGTCATTGGCGCGATCGGCGATCCAGCTCGTGGCGTCCGAATCGGCGGGACCCCCGTGGGGAAGTATCGCCGTGCGGTGCGCCGCCGTTACCGGCTTTGAGCGACAAACAGAAGTGGAACCGCGATTTTGATTTTAAAACCGCCTTCGGAGTTGTGCCTTGTGCACCGCTCCGGGGGCGTTTTGTTTTGCGGCTTCTGTTTGGAACAAAAAGGAGAATTGACCATGCAGATCTTCAACACCCTGACCCGACAGAAGGAAGAATTTGTGCCGCAGGTGCCCGGCGAGTACCGCATCTACGTCTGCGGCCCTACCGTGTACAACTATATCCACATTGGCAACGCACGCCCGCTGATCGTGTTCGATACCCTGCGCCGCTATCTGGAATACCGGGGCAACAAGGTGATCTACGTTTCCAACATCACCGATATCGACGATAAGCTCATCAAGAAGGGACAGGAAGAGGGCACCTCCATGAAGGAGGTGGCGCAGCGCTTTGAAGCCGAGTACCTGAAGGATGCCGCCGGTCTGAACTGCGAAAAGCCCACCGTGCAGCCCCGCGCTACCGAGCATATCCCCCAGATTTTGGATATCGTCAAGGATCTGATCGACTCCGGCCACGCCTACGTTGCCAAGAACGGCGATGTGTACTTCCGGGTGAAGAGCGACCCCGGCTACGGCAAGCTGAGCCACCTGAATCTGGACGATCTGGAGAGCGGCAACCGCGAGCTGCGCAGCCGCATGGAGGACGATCTGAAGGAGGATCCCGCCGACTTTGCCGTCTGGAAGGCCGCAAAGCCCGGTGAGCCGGCATGGGAAAGCCCCTACGGCATGGGCCGCCCGGGCTGGCACATCGAGTGCAGCGCCATGAGCCGCACCCATCTGGGCAAGACCATCGACCTCCACTGCGGCGGTCAGGACCTCATCTTCCCCCACCATGAGAACGAGATCGCCCAGAGCGAGTGCGCCAACGGCTGCGAGTTCGCCCGCTACTGGATGCACAACGGCTTCATCAATGTGGACAATCAGAAGATGTCCAAGAGCCTGCACAACTTCTTCACCGTCCGCGACGTGGCCAACCTCTACGGCTACGAGCCCATCCGCTACTTCATGCTGACCGCCGGCTACCGGATGCCGCTGAATTACACCGTGGACCTCATCGAGAGCTGCAAGAACAGCCTCGAGCGCCTCTACACCTGCCGCGAGAACCTCGACTTTGCCCTGAGCAAGACCGAGTTCGGCACCGACGAGACGCTGAAGGAGAAGGCCGAGGAAGCAAAGAAGAAATTCTGCACCGCTATGGACGACGACCTGAACACCCCCGATGCCCTGGCTGCTGTCTTCGACCTCGTGAAGGACATCAACACCCTGTCCGCCGCTTCCAGTAAGGCTGCTCTCGAAGCCGGCGCTGCCGCCTTCGACGAGATCACCGGCGTGCTGGGCCTGATGTACAACCGCAAGAAGGACGAAGTTCCCGCTGAGGTGACCGAACTGGTGGAGAAGCGTGCCGCCGCCAAGAAGGCCAAGGACTGGGCTGCCGCCGACGCCATCCGCGCACAGCTCACCGAGATGGGCTGGGCCGTGAAGGATACCGCTCAGGGTCCCCAGCTGAGCAAGCTGTAATCTGAATATCCGATGCAGGGCAGACCTGCGCTTTGCCAAAAGCTGGAAGCTTTGGGCGGCGTGGGCCTGCCCTGCTTTTTTGTGGAAAAAGGAAAACGTAAAAATCGACAAAATCCGAAAAGAGTTGTTGTGATATTGCTGATTCTGACAGAAAATGTTTACATCTCTGACCGCATGGTGGTATGATAAAAGTATCTTTGGGAATCAATAAGTCTTCATAATGGGGAGAAAGTTCATAATGAAACGAATCGGAATGCGCCGTCTGGCCGCGTTTGCGGCGGCTGCAGCTCTGGTGTTGTGCCTCGTGGGCTGCGGGGGTGCTCAGAGCACTGCACAGGGGAACACCGAGCCGGTAGATCTGAGCGTCTGGACATATTACAACGGCGACCAGCTGGAAAGCTTCAATAAGCTGGTGGATACCTTCAACGACACCGTCGGCAAGGAAAAGAACATCACCGTGGAGAGCTACAGCCAGGGCAGCGTCAACGACCTCGAGGCGCAGGTGATGGCTGCGGCACAGGGCAAGGTGGGCGCTTCTGCCATGCCCAACATCTTTATGGCCTATGCAGACACCGCCTATGCCATGGACCAGATGGGCGAGCTGGCTGACCTTGCTCCCTATTTCACCGACGAAGAGCGCGCCGCCTATGTGGACAGCTACCTGACCGAGGGCGACTTCGACGACAGCGGCAGCATCAAGATCTTCCCGGTGGCAAAGTCCACGGAGCTTCTGTTCCTGAACGATACCGACTGGAAGCCCTTCGCTGCCGCCACCGGCGCACAGTATTCCGACCTTGAGACGGTGGAGGGTCTGGTCAAGACCGCCGAAGCCTACTACAACTGGACGGATGCCCAGACCGATACGCCCAACGACGGCAAAGCCCTGTTCGGACGCGACGCGGTGGCAAACTACATGCTCATCGGCGCAAAAGAGCTGGGCGATACCATTTTTGACGTCAAGGACGGCAAGATGACCATGGGCCTGAGCGAGGACGCGGCCCGCAAGCTGTGGGATAACTACTATGTTCCCTATATTAAGGGCTGGGCCGCCGCCAGCGGCCGCTTCCGCAGCGACGATATTAAGATCGGCAGCATTCTGGCCTATATCGGCTCCAACTCCAGCGCGACCTACTTCCCGACGCAGGTGATGCTGAGCGACACCGAGAGCCACGCCATCGAGCTGAAAGTCCTGCCCAAGCCGCACTTTGAAGGCGGCAAAAAAGTCGCTGTCCAGCAGGGTGCCGGTATGGCCGTGGCAAAGACCACCGATGCCGAGGTGGAAGCCAGCGTGGTTTTCCTCAAGTGGTTCACCCAACCGGAAAACAACATCGCATTTGCAGTGGGTTCCGGCTATCTGCCCGTGACCCATGCCGCCAACGATATGGATGCTATCTACAGCAGCGGCCTCGCCCTGACCGGCAACATGGAAAATGTCCTGACGGAGGCCGTGGAGGCTGTGAATACCAATGAAATGTACACGACCAAAGCGTTTGAGGGCGGCACCGACGCCCGCAGCAAGCTGAGCTACAGCATGATCGACCTTGCCGCGGCAGACCGCGCCACGGTGGAAGAGCGTCTCGCAGCAGGCGAGAGTGCGGAAGAGGCCGAGGCGGAATTCCTGACTGATGAGTATTTTGAGGCATGGTACCAGAGCCTCTGTGACGCACTGAGTCAGTACGAAGGCTGAGGCGTCTTACAAAAATGAGCGGAAGGAGGGGAAAAGCATGAAACTGCTGATGCGGGATGAAGCAAAGGGAAGAGAGCATACTATTTTCGTTACCATCTTCTCGGCGCTGATGGTCATGCTGGCCATCGTGGTCATGCTGATGGCTTCGGCCACTGCGATCAGCGGCGTTACGCTCCAACTGGATGAGAACGCGGTGGACATCCTGGACAAGCAGGTGGAGAACCGTGCAGGCTACATTCAGGACCAGCTCCAGCAGGCACAGGAGCTGACGGATCTTTCGGCCTACATCAATGAGACCGCCCAGCAGATGCTGGACGACGAGACGCTTTCCCTCAAGACGCTGGATTCCAGCAGCAGCGACAGTCTGCCGCTGCTGCTGGCTGCAGCCCCCAGAATGCTTGAGACGCTGCGCTCCAAGCGCATTACGGGCATCTTCCTCATCCTGAACACCCACGACTTCACGGGCCGCACCTCCGGAGACCGCCTGCCCTGCGTTTACCTGCGCGACCTCGACCCGGATGCAGCCCCCTCTGTGGTAAACTCGGATATTTTGCTTGAGTGCGCTCCGTCGGAGCTGGTGCAGACCTTTGACATCGCTACGGACAAGGCGTGGTCGCCTGCGCTGCAGTATCTGGACGGAGAGCAGGATGTGTTTTATGTCCGTCCCTTCCAGACAGCCTACGAAGACGTCGAGCGTATGGGGGCGGCGAACTATGGCCGCTGGACGACTCTGCCATATAAGCTGCTGGGTGACGACCGCGAGGCCATCGCCTACGCGCAGCCCCTTATCCTGGACGACGGCACAGTCTACGGCGTTCTGGGCGTCGAGCTTCTGGAAAGCTACATGGACACCAAACTCCCGTGGAACGAGCTGCAGAACGACCATCACGGCAGCTATCTGCTGGCCTCCACCACCTCCGACCTGAAGGGCGAGGTGCTGGATCTTCATGTCACCTCCAACACCGGTGAGCAGAGCGTACCGCTGCGGAATGCGAAATGGGAACTGACTCTCCGGCGCAGCAACAACTACTGGTATTACATGATGGACGGTAGGCAGCAGATCGCCAGCATCCGGCAGATCAGCCTGTACAGCCGCAACGCCCCCTTCTCGGGTGAGCGGTGGCTGCTCGTCGGCGTGGTGGGCAAGAACGATCTGTTCAGCTTCTCCCAGTCGATGACGAAGCTGATGGGCCTTGCCGTACTGCTGACAATGGGCATCGGTCTGGCCTGCGCCTTCCTCGTCAGCTTTGGTCTGGCACAGCCCGTTGCCCAGCTCTCGAAAGAGCTGGTGGACGCACAGGAACAGCGCAAGGCTGTGCCGGAATTTTCCCGTACCGGCATCCGGGAGCTGGACCAGCTGGCGGAATCCATCGTGACCCTGAGCACCGACAACTACAAGGCGGCGGTGGCCGAGCGCAACCGCATTGAGCACGAGCGCGATTATGACGCACTGACCGGACTGTACAGCCGTCAGGCCTTCTTCCGGGTCTGCGGGGAGCTGTTCGAGAAGCCTGATACTCTCCGTCACGCGGCCCTGATGATGACCGACCTCGACAACCTCAAGACCATCAACGACACTTATGGCCACGACTGGGGTGACATTTATCTGCGGCAGACGGCCCACAGCTTACGGCAGAACTCGCCCGGCGGCACTGTGGTGGCCCGCCTTTCCGGCGACGAGTTCCTGCTGCTGTTCTACGGCTATGAGACGCGGGAGGCCCTGCGGGCGGACATCAAGAAGCTGGAAGAGAACTTTGCCCAGAGCAGTGCTGCTCTGCCGGACGGCAAGGGTCTGTGCATCCGGATGTCCGGCGGCGTGGCATGGTATCCGGAGGACGCACTGGACCTCGACACCCTCAAGAAGTATGCGGACTTTGCAATGTATGAAGTCAAGCATTCCACCAAGGGCGAGATACGGGAGTTCGACATGGAGCGCTACCGCGCCGGTGTCTATGCGATGGAGCAGCGCAGCGACTTTGAAAAACTCATCCGGGAGCGGCGGGTGGACTACGACTTCCAGCCCATCGTCTCAGCTCACGACGGCCATGTGGTGGCCTATGAGGCCCTGATGCGGCCCCAGCTGCCCACCCTGCGTTCGCCGCTCACGGTAATGCAGCTGGCCAGCGAGATGGGCCGGATGTATGATATTGAGAAGCTGACTCTCTTCCGGGCCTGCGAGTGCTACGAGGAGCTGGAAGCTGCCGGTAAACTGGACGCTGACGCTCTCATCTTCGTCAACAGCATAGCCAGCGTCAGCCTGAGCGATGAGGACTGGGCGAGCTACTGCGAGGCCCACAGTGCCACCCTTCCGAAGCTGGTGGTGGAGATCACCGAGGAGGAAGAGATGAACGAACGGGAGCTGGAACGGAAGCGGGATTTCCTCGGTTCGCCCGGCGCCTTTGCGCTGGATGACTACGGCAGCGGCTACAGCAACGGCAACAGCCTGCTGACGGTCGCGCCCAAGTATGTCAAGGTGGACATCGCCATCATCCGGGGCATTGATACCGATGCCGACAAACAGCAGTTCCTCAAGACCCTCATCGACTATGCCCGCCCCCGCGGCATCTATGTGCTGGCTGAGGGCGTGGAAACGCTGTCGGAGCTGCGCAAGGTGCTGGAGATGGGCGTGGACCTGCTGCAGGGTTACTGTCTGGCCTGCCCGGCGGCAGAGCCTGTGGCCATCGACGAAAAGGCTGTGCAGGTCATCCGGGAGGCAGCGCAGAAGCGTATCGAGCAGGAAGAAGCTTGGAGCTGACCTTTTATCACAAAAAAATATCGCCCTCTGTATTGGCATTGTGCCGGTACAGAGGGCGATTTTTTGTCTATCTTTACTGAATGAAGCTGACGAAGAAGGGGCAGAGCACGGCGGTGAGGACGCCGGCCACGGCGATGGACAGGCCGCTCATGGCACCTTCGACCTCACCCATCTGCAGAGCTTTGCTGGTACCTACGGCATGGGCCGAGGTGCCGATGCCGACGCCCTTTGCGATGGGGTCGGTGATGTGGAAGATCTTGCAGACCACCTCGGCCAGCAGGTTGCCCGCGATGCCGGTGAGGATGACGATGGCACCCGTCAGGGCCGCGATGCCGCCCAGCTCAGCGGCGACATCCATGCTGATGGCCGTGGTGACGGACTTCGGCAGGAGGGTGGCGTACTGCTCCCGAGTGAGGTCCAGCGCGAGGGTCAGAGCCAAAGCGCTGCCCAAGCTCACCAGAGTACCCACGGAGATGCCCGCGATGATGGCGGCGGCATTCTCCTTCAGCAGATCCCATTTTTCATACAGCGGGATGGCGAGGCTGATGGTGGCCGGCAGCAGCAGATAGTTCACCGGGGCGGCACTGACCTTGTAGTCGGCGTAGGGGATGTTCAGCACACTCAGCAGGATGATGACGAAGATGCTGCCCAGCAGCAGCGGGTTGAAGATGGCCTTGCCGGTGGCTTTGTTGAGGAGAGCACCCAGCGCGAAAGCGGCCAGCGTCAGCAGCACGCCCCACGCGGCGGACCCGGAGAGGAAGCCCTGTAAAAGATCAGTCATGTTCGGCCTCCTTTTTTGCAGCGCGGCGGCTGGTGAGGGCCTGGGTGGTGCGGCCTGCACTCACAAGGACCAGCACCGTCACCGGGATGATGGCGATGACGATGGGCAGCAGCATCTCGCCCATCTCAGCCCACAGCTCCATGACGCCCGCGGCGGCAGGCACGAACAGCAGCGGGAAGATGCCGGTGAGGAACAGGCCCACTTCCTTGACCTGCTCGAGCTTCACGATGCCGAAGCGGAGCGCGGCCAAGAGCAGCAGCAGGCCGTAGATGCTGGCCGGGATGGGGAGCGGGAGCACTGCGTGGCAGATCTCGCCCAGAAAACAGAACGCCAGAATGCGCGCAAATTGAAACAGATAGTTCGTAAGGATGCCTCCTTTGGCTCGGCTGAACAGGAAAATACAAAACAAGATACAAGTCAACAGTATAACCCAAAAGTCCCTGCGGCGCAACGGCAATACTGGCCAAGATTTTGCACCCTTGGCGCGGAAAATTGGAGGTTTGGATAGCGTGCCTGCCCCAAACCCTGATGTTGAGGTTTCGACAAACTGGAATTTGTCACTCTGTCAGTCGATTCTTCTCGCCCCAGACACAGAGCTGATCCAGTACAGTCATCAGCGATTTCCCACGCTCCGAAAGCGCATATTCCACCTTCGGCGGGATCTGCGGATACTCGGTGCGAACGATCAGTTTGTCTGCTTCAAGCTCCTTGAGATTCGTACTGAGAGTCTTGTCGGAAATGGTTTTCAGATACCGTTTCAACTCATTGAATCGCACGGTCTTAAACTCCATCAGGCAGTAAAGAATGACCATCTTGTGCTTGCCGGAGATCAGCGACAACGTGTAGGCAAAGCCGGTATCCTCGAAATTTGCGTTCTCAATATAGTTCTGTATCATTCGCTTTCTCCCAAGATAGTACCTATCATAATTACCAGTACTTGAATTTACAATTTGCATGGATATAATTATAAGCAGGATGAACAGTCCTGTCAATAAGATCACAAGGAGGAGTTATCATGAGAACAAAGCTGAAAATTACCGAAGGAATTTTCCCCATGCCGGTTCTGATGGTTGCAACTTACAACGAGGATGGTAGCGTCAATGTCATGAACGCCGCATGGGGCACCATGCAGGAGCGGGACACCGTTGTTCTGAACCTCACCGAGACACACAAGACCGTACAGAACATCAAGGCACGGGGAGCATTCACCGTCAGCATTGCCGATGCCGCCCACATAGTGGAAGCAGACTATTTCGGCGTAGAGTCCGGCAATAAAGTTGCCGATAAATTTGCCCGCAGCGGTCTGACCGCCAGCAAAGCAGAAACCGTAGATGCCCCTGTCATCAACGAGTTCCCGATTTGTCTGGAGTGCAGGTTCATCGAGTATCAGAACAATGAATACGGATGCGGCGTCATCGGCAAAGTGGTCAATGTCACTGCCGATGAGAGCGTTATGGTGGATGGAAAAATTGATATGTCTAGGGTCAACGCCATCGCATTTGACCCCTACACCCACGGCTATTATAAAGTCACCGAGCGTGTGGGCGAAGCGTTCCGAGATGGCTTAAAGCTGAAAAAGTAAGGTATACAGAAAAGGGGCTTTCGCATAAGCGAAGGCCCCTTCTTAAAATATGTGGCTTTCACAAATTCCGATTTGTTGAACTAAGCCAAGTATATCACACTTGCCAAGGAAAGAACACCCCCGATAAAGTGAAATTTGCAGGCTGAAAAGCGCAGAGCCGCCCTGTTCTCGTCCTGTACCGTCCAACCGAGGCGGTGCAAATGGTGCTCCGGCAGGCGGAGCTTTCTTGGCAGACATTCCTACGGAAGCTGTAGCTGAGGTGCGCGGCCTTGACGAGTTGCGTTTGCTGATTTTTCCGCAGCCCCTTGGCGGGGCCTTGAAAAATCAGAACGCGGCCCCAGCCTCGCCTCCCTGTTTCCGCCGCAGGCGGCGGTCGGCTCCGCTGCTGTTCTCGTCCTGTACCGTTCACGCAAAAAATCCCAAGTCAAATGACTTGGGATTTTTGTGGTGGACGGTACAGGACTCGAACCTGTGACCCCCTGCACGTCAAGCAGGTGCTCTAGCCAGCTGAGCTAATCGTCCAAAACGGAACGTATATAGGATACACGAAAACGCACCTTTTGTCAACACTTTTCTTGCGCGATCCTGTTTTTTTTGTTATACTGCTGACAGCACTATGACAGGAGGATCACTATGAATCGTGTGGCATTGGTCACTGGGGCTTCCCGGGGGATCGGGAGAGCGATTGCGGCGGAGCTGGCGGAGGCGGGACATGCTGTCTGTATCAATTACCTGACGCACCGGCAGGAGGCGGAGACACTGGCGGAAAAAATCCGGAACCACGGTGGAAATGCCATCGCGGTTCAGGCGGATGTGGCGGACCGGGCGGCTGTGGAGACGATGGTTCGCACTGCGGAAGCGGAGCTGGGACCCGTGAGCCTGCTGGTGAACAACGCCGGATGCGGGTATCTGGGGAACATCGGCGAGATCGACACCGTTTCCCAGACCCGGATGATCGATCTGAACCTCCGGGCACTGACGGCCATCACCAATTTGTCTGTGCCCTATATGGAAGCCGGGAGCCGGATCTTGAACGTCAGCTCCATCGCCTCCTTCTGCCCCACCCCCCGGATGACAGTGTATTCCGCCACGAAAGCCTACGTTTCCGCCTATACCATCGGTGCGGCGGAGGAGCTGAAGACGAAAGGCATCACCGTTACCGCCGTCTGCCCCGGCCCCATGGCCACAGAGTTTCTGGCAGTGGGTCATGTGGTGGATTCCCGGCCCTTTGAGCTGCTGCCCTACTGCGATCAGGTACAGGTGGCCGGCGGTGCACTGCGGGCGGCCAGAGCGGGACAGACCATCTACACCCCCAGACTGTTCTATAAGTTCTACCGTCTGCTGGCAAAACTCACCCCGGCCAAATTGATGGTCAAGCTGACCAAAACCTGAAACTGTCACGGAATTGTAACACATTCCGATATGGGAATGTGTTACAATTCCAAATAGCAAATTCTGCTTTCCTATTTTACAAACCAGCGGAGCGTTTGTGGAACGACTGGGCCGTAAAGGTTTCGACGGGGATGGGGAAGCGGGACAAGCGGGCGGCGGCGCCTGACCGCCATAAAACGGGCAATTTATAAATCAAATAACAACAGACAAGTTGCTATTGCTGCCTAATTAAAGGCGGCCGTCTGAACCGGAGTGGCCACAGGCCGGGGAAGGCGTCGTTGATGTGGCGTCCGTGAGACGGGAAAGAGTTGACCTGCCCACGCATCATGACTCTACCAAACCGCAAAGTCTGTCAGG
>OGKZ01002201.1_pt1 | contig 10737 bp, 6 predicted proteins | sample 1572571 | NCBI WGS metagenome assembly OGKZ01 (sample SAMEA2581906, study PRJEB24529) | metagenome | biome: Human gut stool | place: China | collected 2011 | reverse complement strand
ATAAACCCTCCTAATTTTATTAGAATCTGTAATGTGCAAACGCTTTGTTTGCTTCTGCCATCTTGTGCATGTCTTCCTTCTTCTTTACAGAAGCGCCTGTGTTGTTGGCAGCATCAAGGATTTCATTTGCAAGTCTTTCTTCCATTGTCTTCTCTCCTCTTTTACGAGAATAAGAAGTCATCCAACGAAGTGCTAAAGCCTGTCTTCTATCTGGCTTAACTTCGATAGGTACCTGATATGTGGCACCACCAATACGTCTAGCCTTTACTTCAAGAACTGGCATAATATTATTCATAGCCTCTTCAAATACTTCGATAGCTGGTCTTTCTGTCTTAGCTGCAATTCTATCAAATGCACCATAAACAATCTTCTGTGCTACACCTCTCTTACCATCAAGCATAATGTTGTTGATAAGCTTTGTAACTACCTTATTATTGTAAATAGGATCAGCTAATACATCTCTTTTTTGAGTATGTCCTTTACGTGGCACGGTTCTTCCCTCCTTAATAGTCATTAATTCATCGGTACTCACAAATAATTTGTGTTTCGTGCTCGGTCTATATTAAACCTGCAACCTTAGGATTAATCTAACTCCGGCACTATTCAAAATTATGTGAATAAATGTGTCATCGCTAATTTGCGTTACACTTTATCTGCTTAAGCAGTTAATTACTTTGCGTCCTTTGGTCTCTTAGCACCATACTTAGAACGAGCCTGTCTTCTCTTTGCTACACCTGCTGTATCAAGTGTACCTCTGATGATATGATATCTTGTACCTGGTAAATCCTTAACTCTACCACCTCTGATAAGAACAACGCTATGTTCCTGAAGATTGTGGCCCTCACCTGGAATATATGAAGTAACTTCGATTCCATTAGAAAGACGTACTCTGGCGATCTTTCTAAGAGCTGAGTTAGGCTTCTTAGGTGTTGCAGTCTTAACAGCTGTACAAACACCTCTCTTCTGTGGTGCAGATACGTCTGTAGCCTTCTTCTGAAGTGAGTTATATCCCTTCTGAAGAGCTGGTGCTGTAGACTTCTTAACTGTTGACTTTCTTCCCTGTCTTACTAACTGGTTAAATGTTGGCATTCCTTTTTCACCTCCCGGAATTAGAATAATGAATGGTTGCACTTAGTATAATCACTAAGAAAAATGCGTGAGCCTGTCATATTAAACTGCTCATCTATATAATCAGCGTACATAAATAAGCGGTTGCTTATTCGCACGCTTATTTAGTATATATTTTTAGAATAAATTCGTCAAGAGTTTTTCAGAAATTTATTATTAGAAATATTACTAAAATATCACATTACTATGCTGTCCTTGTTATTGATATTTTATAAAACAAAAAAGAAGCCGCTTTCCTAAGGATAACGGCTTCTATAATTTATTATCTTACGCTTCTGTATCTTCTGTTACATCAGCATCATCGCTAACTTCGACATCAGCATCTAATGTATCTACATTTTCTGTAAAATCAAGTGTTTCATCTGAATCCTCAGTAAAGCTTAACACTTCATCATCTGACTCTTCAATCTCATCATAAGCTGCTGCTGTGTCAAGTTCAACATTCTGGTATCTCTTCATACCTGTACCAGCAGGTATAAGCTTACCAATGATAACATTTTCTTTAAGACCGATAAGTGGGTCAACCTTACCATTAATAGCTGCATCAGTAAGAACCTTTGTTGTCTCCTGGAATGAAGCAGCTGAAAGGAATGAATTAGTAGCAAGTGATGCCTTAGTAATACCAAGAATAATTGGTGTACCAGTTGCTTTTCTCTTACCTTCTTCTTCAAGCTTTTCGTTAACCTCTGTGAATTCAAGAGTATCAACCTGTGAACCAGGTAAGAAATCTGAATCACCAGCAGATTCAATAACTATCTTCTTAAGCATCTGTCTAACAATAAGTTCAATATGCTTATCATTAATATCAACACCCTGAATACGATAAACCTTCTGAACTTCACGAAGCATATAATCCTGAACAGCTCTTACACCAAGGATTCTAACGATATCATGTGGATTCTCTGAACCTTCTGTGATTTCTTCACCCTTAACAACAACCTGTCCTTCCTGAACCTTAACCCTTGTATCTCTTGATACAGGATAAGCTTTTGAGTTACCCTCATCATCAGTAATTACAATATCTGTCTTCTTCTCTGTCTTAGAGAAGCTAACAACACCACCGAATTCTGCAAGGACTGCAAGGCTCTTTGGCTTTCTTGCCTCGAAAAGTTCCTCTACTCTAGGAAGACCCTGAGTAATGTTATCACCGGCAACACCACCAGTATGGAAAGTTCTCATAGTAAGCTGTGTACCAGGCTCACCGATAGACTGGGCAGCGATAATACCAACTGCTTCACCAATCTGAACTGCCTGACCTGTTGCAAGGTTAGAACCATAACACTTAGCACATACACCGATATGTGAACGGCAAGTAAGAATAGTTCTTATCTTAACCTGTGTTACACCAGTCTTAATGATAGCTGCGGCTCTCTTAGGAGTTACAAGGTGGTTAGCTGCAACGATAATCTCTCCTGTAGCCGGGTCTTTGATATCTTCTGCAAGATATCTTCCAGTAATACGTTCCTGTAATGGCTCAAGAATATCTTCCTTGGCATCACTTGAATTAGTAGCTCTATCGTTAACAAATGAATAAACATACATACCAGGTATTATCTTACCAACGCTACAATCAGTCTCTCTTATAATAAGATCCTGAGAAACATCTACAAGACGTCTTGTAAGGTAACCTGAATCGGCTGTTCTAAGGGCTGTATCTGAAAGACCCTTACGAGCACCATGGGCTGAAATGAAGTATTCCAGTACATCAAGACCTTCACGGAAGTTAGACTTGATTGGAAGTTCGATTGTATGACCTGAAGTATCTGCCATAAGACCACGCATACCTGCAAGCTGCTTAATCTGCTGGTTAGAACCACGGGCACCAGAGTCAGCCATCATAAAGATGTTATTATACTTATCAAGACCAGAAAGAAGTGCATCAAGCAATGTCTTATCTGTTTCCTGCCATACTCTGATAACATTCTTATATCTTTCTTCATCAGTTGAACGACCTCTGTTGTAGTTAATGTTAATCTGTTCAACCTTCTTTTCAGCATCAGCTATAAGCTGCTTCTTAACTGGTGGCACTGTCATCTCCGAAATAGAAACTGTCATAGCCGCTCTAGTAGAATACTTGTAACCCATAGCCTTAATATCATCAAGAACTTCAGCAGTTCTTGTTGTACCATGTGTATTGATAACGTGCTGTAAAATATCCTTTAACTGTTTCTTTCCTACATGGAAATCAACTTCTGGAAGAAGTAAATTCTCTTCCTTGCTTCTATCTACATATCCTAAATCCTGAGGAAGTATTTCATTGAAAATAAATCTACCAAGTGTAGACTCTACAACACCTGAAATCTCTTCTCCAGCTGCATTAGTCTTAGTCATCTTAACTTTAATCTTAGAATGAAGTGTTATAATTCCATTCTCATAAGCAAGAAGTGCTTCATTAACACTCTTGAATATCTTACCTTCACCCTTAACACCAGGTCTTTCCTGTGTAAGGTAGTAGATACCAAGTACCATATCCTGTGAAGGAACAGCAACAGGACCACCATCAGATGGCTTAAGTAAGTTGTTAGGTGAAAGAAGCATAAATCTACACTCTGCCTGAGCTTCTACAGACAATGGAAGATGTACCGCCATCTGGTCACCATCGAAATCGGCATTGAAAGCTGTACAAACAAGTGGATGAAGCTTAATAGCCTTACCTTCTACAAGGATTGGCTCAAATGCCTGAATACCAAGTCTGTGAAGTGTAGGAGCACGGTTAAGCATAACCGGATGTTCTTTAATTACATCCTCAAGTACATCCCAAACATCATTTTCAAGATGTTCTACGCTCTTCTTAGCCTTCTTGATATTTTCTGCAAGACCGCGCCTTACAAGTTCTCTCATAACAAATGGCTTGAAAAGCTCGATTGCCATTTCCTTTGGAAGACCACACTGGTAAATCTTGAGTTCAGGTCCTACTACGATAACTGAACGTCCTGAATAGTCAACTCGCTTACCGAGAAGGTTCTGACGGAAACGTCCCTGCTTACCTTTAAGCAGGTCAGAAAGTGACTTTAATGCTCTGTTACCAGGACCAGTTACAGGACGACCATTTCTTCTTCCGTTATCAATAAGAGCATCTACGGCTTCCTGAAGCATTCTCTTTTCGTTTCTTACAATAATCTCTGGTGCACCAAGTTCCATAAGACGTGCAAGACGATTATTTCTGTTTATAATTCTTCTATATAAATCATTAAGGTCAGATGTAGCAAATCTACCACCATCAAGCTGTACCATAGGTCTTAAATCCGGTGGAATTACAGGTACTTCTGTAAGAATCATCCACTCAGGCTTTGTTCCGGCATTGATAAATGCCTCCATAACCTCAATACGCTTAATAAGTCTTGCTGCCTTCTGAGATGTTGTATTGCTTAATTCTTCTTTAAGTTTTGCTGCCTCTTCTTCAAGATTAACATTCTTTAAAAGTTCAAGAATTGCTTCAGCACCCATACCGACACGGAATGTATTTCCGTACTGGTCGTAAAGTTCTCTGTATTCCTGCTCTGTAAGAATCTTCTTGAACGGAATATCTGTTGTTCCTGGATCAAGCACAATATAAGCTGCAAAATACAGTACCTTTTCAAGGTTCTTAGGACCGATATCAAGAATTAAATCCATACGGCTTGGAATTCCCTTGAAATACCAGATATGTGAAACAGGAGCTGCAAGGTGAATATGTCCCATACGGTCTCTACGCACACTTGCCTTTGTTACTTCAACGCCACACTTATCGCAGACAATACCTTTATCTTTGATTTTCTTATATTTACCGCAGTGACATTCCCAGTCCTTACTAGGTCCAAAAATTCTTTCACAGAATAAACCGTCACGTTCCGGTTTTAAAGTTCTGTAGTTGATAGTCTCCGGCTTGGTAACCTCGCCGTGAGACCATTCTAAGATATTTTCTGGAGAAGCAAGTTTTATCTGAATCTTATCAAACTTCATAGAATTGTTTGATGGCTGCTTGTTTGATTCTTCTGTCATTTTCGTGCTCCCTTCTAAAATTAATACTGCTCTGAATTACCGTCGCCATAATCCTCATCAGCATCGAAAAGTTCATCGATATCATCATCGCTCTCTTCGTACTGAGCTTCACCATTATCATCGACAGTCTGAGTCATATATCCTGAACTCTTGAGTTCGTTCTCATCATCTTTGCTGTTTCTGTGGTATCCACCGTCATCAAGAACTTTCTTAAAATCTGTAACTTCATAATCTGCACTCTCAAGAAGTTTAACTTCGTTATTGTCATGGTCAAGTACACGAACATCAAGTGCAAGAGACTGAAGTTCTTTCAGAAGCACCTTGAATGATTCAGGAATACCTGGCTCAGGGATATTTTCACCCTTAATGATTGCTTCATATGTCTTAACACGTCCTACGACGTCATCAGACTTAACTGTAAGAATTTCCTGAAGTGTATATGAAGCACCATAAGCCTCGAGGGCCCAAACCTCCATCTCACCGAAACGCTGTCCACCGAACTGTGCTTTACCACCGAGTGGCTGCTGTGTAACAAGTGAGTAAGGACCAGTTGAACGTGCATGAATCTTATCATCAACAAGGTGATGGAGTTTGAGATAATGCATGAATCCGATTGTTACAGGATTATCAAAATATTCACCTGTACGTCCATCACGAAGTCTTACTTTACCATCACGTCCAATCTGAACACCTTTCCATTCAGCTCTGTGAGCCTTATTCTTATCAAGGTAATCAAATACTTCAGGAACGAGCTGGCTCTTATATTTAGCTGCAAACTCATCCCATTCAAGGTTAGCATAATCATTAGCAAGATCAAGTGTATCCATGATATCATTCTCGTCTGCACCGTCGAATACAGGTGTCGAAATATTAAATCCGAGAACCTTTGCCGCAAGGCTTAAATGAATCTCAAGGACCTGACCAATGTTCATACGAGAAGGCACACCAAGTGGATTAAGGACGATATCCAAAGGACGTCCATTTGGAAGGAATGGCATATCTTCAACAGGAAGTACTCTTGAAACGACACCCTTGTTACCATGACGGCCGGCCATCTTATCACCAACTGAAATCTTTCTCTTCTGAGCTATATAAATACGAACTGACTTATTAACACCAGGTGCTAACTCATCACCATTTTCTCTTGTAAATGTCTTAACAGCAACTACGATACCATATTCACCATGAGGTACTTTGAGTGATGTATCTCTTACTTCTCTTGCCTTTTCACCGAAAATAGCACGAAGAAGTCTCTCTTCTGCTGTAAGTTCTGTCTCTCCCTTAGGAGTAACCTTACCTACAAGTACATCGCCGGCACGAACTTCTGCACCGATACGGATAATACCATCTTCATCAAGATCCTTAATTGCATCATTAGCAACTGAAGGAATATCTCTTGTGATTTCTTCTGGTCCGAGCTTAGTATCTCTTGCTTCTGTCTCATATTCTTCAATATGGATAGATGTATACACGTCATCTCTTACAAGTCTTTCACTGAGAAGTACAGCATCCTCGTAGTTGTAACCTTCCCATGTCATGAAACCGATTAACGGATTCTTACCAAGTGCAATTTCACCATTAGAAGTTGAAGGACCATCTGCAATAACATCGCCCTTTACAACTCTGTCTCCCTTAAATACGATAGGACGCTGGTTGTAACAGTTGCTCTGGTTGCTTCGTGCAAACTTAGTAAGCTTGTATTCACGAACTTTGCCATCATCTTCTTTTACTGTAATCTTATTAGATTCTGCTGAAATAACTTCACCATCAGCTTCCGCAACAACACATACACCAGAGTCAATTGCTGCCTTATTTTCAATACCAGTTCCGATTACAGGAGCTTCTGTAGTAAGAAGTGGTACGGCCTGACGCTGCATGTTTGAACCCATGAGGGCACGGTTGGCATCATCATTCTGAAGGAACGGAATCATTGATGTAGCAACTGAGAATACCATCTTAGGAGATACATCCATAAGATCAATCTGGCTCTTATCGAACTGAGAAGTTTCTTCTCTGTAACGTCCAGATACAGTATTTCTTACGAAATAACCATTCTCATCAATCTCAGCATTAGCCTGTGCTACATGGAAATCATCTTCCTCATCAGCTGTGAAGTAACGCACTTCATCAGTAACTCTTGGATTCTTAGGATCAGACTTATCTACAATACGATAAGGAGCTTCAACGAATCCATATTCATTAATTCTTGCATAAGATGCAAGAGAGTTAATAAGACCAATGTTAGGTCCTTCAGGAGTCTCAATAGGACACATTCTACCATAATGAGTATAGTGTACATCTCGAACCTCGAAACCTGCACGATCTCTTGAAAGACCACCAGGACCAAGGGCTGAAAGACGTCTCTTATGAGTAATCTCACTAAGAGGGTTATTCTGATCCATGAACTGTGACAACTGCGAACTTCCGAAGAATTCCTTAATAGCAGCTGTTACAGGCTTAATATTAATAAGTGACTGTGGAGATATTCCGCTAAGATCCTGTGTAGACATTCTCTCACGGACCACTCTTTCCATTCTTGAGATACCAATTCTGAACTGGTTCTGAAGAAGCTCTCCTACAGCTCTGATACGTCTGTTTCCAAGGTGATCGATATCATCCTTAGTACCAACACCATATTCAAGGTGCATATTATAATTAATAGAAGCAAGAATATCTTCTACTGTAATATGCTTAGGAATAAGATCAGCAATATTCTTAGTAATAGCTTCCTTAATATCCTCTAAAGACTCATTCTCAGCAAGAATCTGTGCAAGAACAGGATAGTATACATACTCTGTTACACCAAGCTCCTTAGCTTCTTCTTCGCTGATATCAACCCATTTGGTAATATCAACCGCACGGTTAGAAAGAATCTTAACAACTCTGTCAGATACTGTACCATCAGCAGCCTTAACTTCTACAGTAATGAATACTGAAGGAACAGCTGCATCCTGAATAGCCTGTGCTGATTCTCTTGTAAGCTTCTCACCTGCTGTTGCAATAACAGTTCCGTTCTCATCAACAACATCCTCAGCAAGAACCTGTCCTGTAATTCTGCTCTTGAAAGAAAGCTTCTTATTAAACTTATATCTTCCTACGTGTGCAAGATCATATCTTCTTGGGTCAAAGAACATACCTGAAATAAGTGCTTCAGCACTCTCTACAGATAATGGTTCTCCTGGTCTTAACTTCTTATAAAGTTCAAGAATACCTTCCTGATAGTTAGTAGAAGTATCCTTCTCCATAGTAGCAAGAAGCTTAGGTTCCTCGCCAAAAATATCAAGAATCTCCGCATTAGTACCAAATCCTAATGCTCTGATAAGAACAGTAATAGGAACCTTCTTATTACGGTCAACCTTAACATAGAATATATCATTAGCATCTGTTTCATACTCTAACCATGCACCTCTGTTAGGAATTACCTGACAGCTGTACAAGAAAATCTTACCATACTTATCTTTCTGTATATCATAATAAATACCAGGTGAACGTACCAACTGGCTGACAATAACTCGTTCAGCACCATTAATTACAAATGTACCTGTCTTAGTCATTAATGGCAGGTCTCCCATGAAAATCTCATGCTCGCTGATGCTTTCTGTCTCTTTGTTATGAAGTCTTACTGTAACCTTAAGAGGCGCTGCATATGTAGCATCTCTTTCTTTACACTCTTCAATTGAATACTTAACTTCGTCTTCACATAACGCAAAATCTACGAATTCCAGACTTAATCTTCCATTATAGTCTGCAATTGGAGATATGTCATCAAAGACCTCTTTCAAGCCTTCATTCAAAAACCACTGGTAAGAATCCTTCTGCACCTCAATAAGGTTAGGCATCTCAAGAACTTCTTTCTGTCTTGAGAAACTCATACGCATTGCCTTGCCCGACGTTATTGGGCGTAATCTGTTTTTCTCCATTGACGTTTCACCCCTTAGTTTTCTTCACATTAATATATTACATTATCAGTAAATGTGCAAAGAATAAGCACAATTTACCACAATAGTGCATTGTCCATAGTACATCAAAGATATATATATGTCAAGGGATTTTTAAAAATTTCCATGAATATTCAGAATTGTATAAAGATAATAGTGTTTCTGCCATAGCTGGCATAATAAAATAAAGATGTGATTTATAGAAAAAAGAAAAGACAGGAGCCGTGAAGGCCCGCTGTCTTTCTTATTATATTCATTAGAACAATCAAGTGAATTACTTAAGAGTAACCTTAGCTCCAACTTCTTCAAGCTTCTTCTTGATTTCCTCAGCCTCTTCCTTAGAAGCCTGCTCCTTAACAACCTTAGGTGCGCCATCAACAACGTCCTTAGCTTCCTTTAATCCAAGACCTGTGATTTCACGAACAACCTTGATAACCTTAACCTTGTTAGCACCAGCTTCTGTAAGTTCTACGTCAAATTCTGTCTTTTCTTCAGCTGCTGCACCTGCTGCTGCACCTGCTGCTACAACAACACCTGCTGCTGCAGAAACACCAAATTCTTCTTCACATGCTTTAACTAAATCATTTAATTCTAATACTGATAAACCTTTAATAACTTCGATAATTTCCTGAGTAGTCATTATTATAATCTCCTTTTTAATAGTCTTTTAATTAAGTTTCGTGGCAGGCTGACATAGTCACACCTGTCCGTCAATAATCATACTGATTATGCCGCGTAATTATGCAACCTCTTCGTTCTTCTCAGCAATCTGCTTAATAACACGAGCAAAGTTTGTAATAGGTGACTGGATGCTTCCAAGGAACTTGCTGAGAAGTTCGTCTCTTGACGGAATAGAAGCAATTGTCTGAATGCCAGCTGCATCGTAGTATGTTCCTTCAACAACACCGCACTTTAATTCAAGAGCTTCAGCTGTCTTAGCGAAGTTGCTAAGGATTCTAGCCGGAGCTGTTGCATCTGTAGTGCAGATAGCAATTGCTGTAGGTCCTTCAAGCATATCTGTCATTGGCTCGAATTCTGTACCTGCGATAGCTCTCTTTACTAAAGTATTCTTATATACCTTGTAAACGACACCGGCTTCTCTTAACTGCTTACGAAGCTGTGTATCCTGCTCTACAGTTAAGCCACGGTAGTCAACTAAAACAACGCCCTGTGCGCCATTTAAGTGTCCTGAAATTTCGTCTACGATAGGTGCTTTAAGTTCTACCTTTGCCATGAATTTGTTACCTCCTGTTAGATTTGTATCCCACCAGAGGGATAAATTCTGCCCAATTCATAAAAAAGTCCTCCAAAGCACAAGACTTCAGAGGACGTAGATTCATGTCTTAATATACCGCAGACTGTCTGTCTGCCGCATTTCATAATCCTCGGTAGGCGAATAACCTTTAACCCCGGATGGGGACCTGCTGTCTTAGGCAAAATATTGCATTGTGTGATGTATCACACAAACAAATGATAGTATACTATCTTCATATATAGGTTGTCAACCGTTTTTTACAAATTAGCCAACATATTTTGCTGTGCTGACCTTAACACCAGGGCCCATTGTAGAAGTAAGTACAACACTTCTTAAATACTGACCCTTTAATGTTGAAGGCTTTGCCTTAACGATTGCATCCATAATAGCCTGGAAGTTGTCCGCTAACTGGTCTTCAGTGAATGAAGCCTTACC
>OGKZ01002198.1_pt1 | contig 10745 bp, 10 predicted proteins | sample 1572571 | NCBI WGS metagenome assembly OGKZ01 (sample SAMEA2581906, study PRJEB24529) | metagenome | biome: Human gut stool | place: China | collected 2011 | reverse complement strand
TATTTCGTTTATACCGTTTTTCTTTTTCATTAACATATAAAATTCTGACTTGTGAGAGGACGCTTATATCTGCCCTTCACACCCTAAGAAAGCACCACAAAATCTGCTGCTCTACGGTAAGTGAAACTCCGGTTATAATGTCCCAGCCATTCGTTCCCGGATTGCCACTCCGGTCGGAGTTCCGGCAAGCCCTCCTTTTCCGGTTTCGCGGATGTCCTCGCTCATGCTGCGTCCAATTGCACGCATTGCGTCTATCACTTCATCCGGCGGAATTTTACTTGTGATTCCAGCCATGACCATATCCGACGAAGTCATTGCATTGACTGCCCCCATCACGTTGCGTTTCACACACGGCACTTCCACCAGACCTGCCACGGGATCACAGGCAAGTCCGAGCAGATTTTTCAATGCGAGGGCTGCCGCATGAGAAATCTGCTTGGCATCTCCACCCATAAGGTATGCCACTCCTCCAGCCGCCATCGCTGATGCCGAACCGATCTCTGCCTGACAACCTCCGGCTGCCCCCGCAAGAAATGCCCTGTTTGCGATCACTCCTCCGATTCCCGCTGCCACATAAAGGGCTTCCACCATTTTTTCTTCGGTAAAATGTTTTTCCTCTTCCAGTGTAAGAAAAACTGCCGGGACAACACCGCAGGAGCCTGCTGTCGGTGCTGCGACGATTCGTTTCATGCAGGCATTGGATTCGCCTGTCTTTAAAGCTTTTTCCATCACTTTTCCAATAAATTTTCCACAGAGCAAAGTTCCTGCTTCTCTTGCCGCATGCATTTTTTCCCCGTCTGTTCCCACCAGACCACTTGCGGACTTCAGCTTTCCATCATAATTGTCATCTGCCTCACGCATTGCCTGATACATGCCCCGCATCTGCTCAAAGGCTTCTCCCTCGCTGATTCCCTGCTCTTTGCAATCATCTTCCTGCACGATTTTCCAGAAGGGTTTTCCTTCTTTTGTTGTCATTTCACATATTTCTTCCAAGGATTTATACATGATTCTTCTCCTGATTTTTACAAATTTTGTCACATTTACACAACATTCATAACATAAATCTGAGTTTCGCAAATACAAAAAATTTATTTACAGTAAACTCAGATAGGTTACTTTCAAAATTCCTTCCATCCGTTCTAACCACTTGAGTGCATCCGCCGGAATTTCCTGATCGCACTCGATGACCATAACTGCATTTCCACCGCGGCTTGCACGGTATAACTGCATCGTTGCGATGTTGACCGATTTGTGGGCAAGCATGGATGTCACCTCTGTAACATGCCCCGGCTGGTCAATATTATGCACGATCAGTGTCGGATAATCTCCACTGAAATTTGCTGTCAGGCCATCGATCTCACAGATTTCAATACGTCCGCCCCCGATGGATGCCGCGATTACCTCCAGCGTTCTTCCTGATTCGCCTGTAAGTTCCAGTTTGACAGAGTTTGGATGCACATCCCCAAGATCGATCCCGGACAGTGTGAACTGCAATCCCTCACGCTCTGCGATCTCAAAGCTGTGCGGAATCGCCGGGTCATCCACCTGCATTCCCAGAAGTCCTGCCACAACCGCCTTATCCGTTCCATGCCCTTTTCCTGTTGCCAGAAATGATCCGTGAAAATAGATATCTGCCCTTACCACTTTTTCTGCAAGCAGTTTATGACAGACTCGTCCGATCTTTACTGCTCCCGCTGTATGGGAGCTGGACGGTCCAACCATGACCGGTCCAATAATATCTAATAAATTCATAATCCTCCTTGTTTTGCGAAGCAAAATGCGAACCCTCTGGTGAGCAGAGGATTTAGTCTCCTTGTTTTGCGAAGCAAAAAACAGGGTATACCAAATCTGATATACCCCATCGTATAGTTTTTGTTGATGAAACATTTTTATTCTGATGTAGAAATTATATCTGCTTTATACCGGAAATGCAAGCGTTACTGCTCACCCGGAAGTAACACTTTTTTCTATTGATTCTGTCAAAAAGAAATGTCATAATATAATCTATACTGTAATAATATAAAAGTACTAAATCATTACCTTATAATATAGAAGTGGTAAAACAGAATCTATTCTGACTAACACACCACTTCCGGGGAGGAAATGAAAATGCAGATAAAATGTGAATACTGTGGTTCCATGATTGAAGAAACCGCAGATAAATGTCCATTTTGCGGGGCAACAAACACTGCAGTCAAACGAACCGCCGATAAAACACCAAAAACAATCGCCGAATTACAGCAGTGGTATCAGGACAGACACCTGCCGCCGTATGAGACAACAAGATTTTTTATTGGCATCAATTATAAGAAACCAAAAGCATTTGGTATTTATCAGGATGGCGACCAGTTCATTGTATACAAAAACAAGGCAAACGGCGAACGCGCCATCCGCTATCAGGGTACGGATGAAGCTTATGCTGTCAATGAACTTTATCTGAAATTAAAATCTGAGATTTTAAATCAGAAGGCAAATAACCAGACAAGAAAGCAACAGCAGACACTCACGCGGGAGCAGAAGAAAGAAAAGCATAAAAACATACTCATCACTTTTGCGATCTTTTTTGCCGGCTTTGTGGGGCTGATCTCCATTGCCATTATCGATATGCTTGCCAAGGGATTCGGAGCTTCCCTGTTCTGGTCCGTTTTTCTTGCAATCGGACTGACAATCACAAGTTTAATTCTGGCAGGTAAATTTGGTGGCCGTGTTCCTCTCCTGCAAAAATTTCATGATAACGTAATTGGAGAAAAGTCGTCCGGCCGCGCATTTTTACTGACTTATGTTGTGATTTATGTCATTTCTTTCTGTTTATTATTTGCACCGCTCCACGCTTATTACAATGTCAGCTATTATCGCTATAACGATACCATTTACGCCAACACACGCCATAGCTGGTATGAGTACGAAGACTACGGTTACGGTGGCGATTATGAAAAAGTCAGTAAATCCTCGATTCCGGACGACGTCTTAGCAAATAAAACTGACTATCAGTTCAACTACAATGATGATAGCGAATGGACTTCCAGCTTTACAGAATTTGAGGACAGCAGTTACTATGACGAGCATTATACTTCTGATTCAGATTCCGACAGCAGTTATGACTGGGATTCCGGAGACAGTTGGGATTCCGGAACAACAGACTGGGATAGTGACTGGTAACTATAGAATACAAAGGAGTACATATGGAACATACACATATCGCCAAGGACGGTACTGTTTATACACACACGCATGAGGAAGCACACGAACACGATCACTCACATTCCCACCCACACCATCACGAAAACACAAAGGCAGTTTTAAACCGTATGAACCGCGCGATCGGGCATATGGAAGCCGTTAAGACCATGATCGAGGACGGCAGGGACTGCAGTGAAGTCCTGATCCAGATTGCGGCAGTGCGGTCAGCAATCAACAATATTGGTAAAATCATTCTGGAAGATCACATTAACCACTGTCTGGTAGATGCGATCGAAACAGGTGATGAGCAGGTATTAAAAGACTTAAACGAGGCTATTAACAAGTTTGTGAAATAGCCTCCGGTGCTATATGTTCTCATTTAGTCATAGTTTGTTCATTTTTTATTCATATTTTATAGAAAATCCTGAAATCTTCCTTCTTTTTTATTTATCTTTCCAATTGTTTTTTTCCCTCATAAGCGATATATTCTTTTAGTATCAAAAATAATTTTTTTACTGTAATTTTACATGTGTTTTACCTGGACAATAAAAGAGCTTTTAAAACTCTTTTTCATTGCAGATTATCATAACTGCTGATAGATGTAACGCACCTGTATTTTTTTTGCAAAAGCGATTGCAAAAAGCTCAGATGCAGACAGGAAAAATCCATTTTTTGTATTTTCCTTTGCCAACAAGGAGGGTATATGAAACAGAAATTCAAGTCAGTCAAAGAAAAAATGAACAAATTATTCCAGAAATTTGCACCGGTAAAGGAAAAAGCAGAAGTTTTTCTTTCAAAATTACCAAAAAGGAAACCACACAGTGAGAAATATTATAAGAGAATCGCATTTTTCAATAAATATTCTCTTATTTTCCACTTTATTTTAGCATGCCTTATTACTTTTACCGTAGAAGTGATCTCCAGAAGAGACTTTTTCTCGGCTGTTTCCTTCGTAGGCAATCATACATGGGCTTACCTTTACAATGCCTTTATTGTATTTGCTTCCTTATCAATTGTTTACCTGTTTAAGACAAGAGCACAGCTTCGTGTTCTGATCACCGGACTCTGGATTTTCCTCGGAACAGTCAACGGAATCATCCTTTCCAACCGTGTAACTCCATTCAGCTACACCGATTTTAAAATGCTTCCAGACCTGTTTGCAATGCAGAACACCAATTATTTTACTGCGGAAGAGGCTACCGTTGTAGTAGCTGTGGTTGCTTCTTTCATTATATTTCTGGTTCTCTTCTTTATCAAAGGACCGAAGTATCAGGGAAAACGCCACGTTGTACTTTCCCCACTTGCGATCGTTGCACTGTTAGTTGTCGGTATTCCAATTACAACACAGGCTGCACAGAGTTCTAATATTATTGCCTCTTACTTTGCAAATATTGCACAGGGTTACTCTGATTACGGATTTGTTTATGGTTTCTCTACAAGCGTTGTCGGTCGTGGAATGGATAAACCGGATGATTACTCCAAAGAAACCATTGACGCTATCGAAACTTTAGTGGACTCTTCCAAAGAAGAAACAACTGTTTCTGCTGGCAAAGAGCCAAACATTATCTGTATTTTGCTGGAATCCTTTATCGATCCTTATGATGTAAATTTCCTTCAGATGTCAGAAGATCCGATTCCAACATTCCACAGTTTAGAGCAGAACTTCACCACCGGTTATCTTACCGTACCTGTTGTCGGAGCCGGAACTGCCAATACAGAATTTGAAGTTTTAACCGGTATGAGTATGCAGTACTTTGGTACCGGCGAGTATCCTTACAAAACAATATTAAAACAGTCTGACTGCCCAAGCGTTGAAAGTATTGCATCTGACCTTTCCTCTATTGGTTATGGCACACATGTCGTACATAACAACACTGCTACTTTCTATAGCAGAAACAATGCGTTTTCAAAAATGGGATTTGATACATTTACAAGTAAAGAGTTAATGAACATTACCGAGTACACACCAAGTGGAAGCTGGCCAACCGATAAAGTTCTTGTAAATGAGACGGTAAAAGCTATGGATGCAACCGAAAATCAGTCCGACTTTGTATACACGATCACGGTTGGTTCCCACGGCGATTACCCTGCTGAAAAGATTATTGAGAACCCGGAGATCACTGTAACCGGAGCTGCCGATGAAGCCTCCAATAATCAGTGGGAATATTATGTAAACATGATCCACAACACAGATAACTTTATTGCAAACCTCATTGATGCAGTCAACCGCCGCGGTGAGGATACCATTATTGTTATGTTTGGCGATCACCTTCCTACGATGGGTCTTGAAGATTCCGATATGAAATCCGGTGATATTTTCAAGACAAAATATGCAACCTGGAATAACTTCGGTCTTCCAAAACAGGACGCTGATCTGACTGCTTACCAGTTATTAGCACACATTACCGGTCAGATGGGTATCCATGAAGGCACCATGTTTACTTACACACAGACACAGGCAGATTCCTCCACTTACCAGAATGGTCTTGACAATCTCCAGTATGACCTTCTCTACGGTGAGAGATATGCTTACAACGGCGAGGATTTATATCCGGCAACGGATCTTGTCATGGACGTGGAAGACGTCAATGTAACATCCGTCCGTAAAAATGTATTGAATAATACCTTAGCAGTTTACGGTTCCAACTTTACAAAGAATGCCAAGATTTTTGTAAACGGTGAGAAGGTTCCTACCACTTACCTTACCTCCGGAATCCTGACAACTTCTCTGGATAATGTTTCCGATGGCGATGTGATTTCCGTAAGTATCACCGGTTCCCAGGGCATTATCTTACGTGCGAGCACGGATGAAGTTGTTTATGAAGATCCTGATGTGATCACAACTGAAACCGAAGAACCTACCGAGGTAAACGAGACAGAGTCCTCCGAAACCCGAACTACTGAAACAGAAACTTCTGGTACAGGAAACTCTGAGACTGTAAACTCTCAGGAAAATAATTAATCATACAAAAAATCCCGGATGTGCGACATTATGTACATCCGGGATTTTTTGTAAAGTGATAAAAATGCAATTTTATAAAAGTATGGGTTATACTGATGAATCAATTCGCCGTATGCATGACTGTCCCCATGAATTGCTTTATAAACTAAAGAATACTCTTCTTTTTTCATCTTTCACCCACCTTTCATATATTAGATACACAACCCGGGGATGAGGTTTCAAAAACTTTTTTGTATAATGTAAAAACACCAGATTCATTTAAATAAAAATAAATCTGGTGTTTTTCATGTTGTCTATAGCTTTTTCTCGGCATTTCAGAAGAAAATCCGGGGATTATGAATTGACGACTTTTATATGTAAGAATGATCGATTTTTGTCACCACGTAATAGTTATCACCGAAATGCTCATGCACAGACTGGAGCACTTCTGTGAGCAGTTCCTCGTCCGTCAGACGGAATCCAAATGGCGCGAGAATGTCAAAAATGAGGTTCGTATGTGTCCCACCACTCACCATTCTGAAATCGTGAATGGACAAATCTTCATCAATTGCCTTGATCAGAGATACCATAGCTGCTTTCGTCTCACTCACATGCTCATCCGAAGTCACGACCGGATCCATGTGGATCGTTGCCTCACAGCCAAGTGTCTCGCGCAGTTCATTCTCAATATTGTCTATCACATCATGCAGTTCCAAAATATTTCCCTCTGCCGGAACTTCTGCATGCAATGAGATCATCTGTCTGCCCGGGCCGTAATCATGGACGATCAGATCATGCATTCCGCATACTTCCGAATGTGACATTACGATCTCATCTATTTTTTCTACAAATTCATGTGCCGGCGGCTGTCCAAGCAATGGATTTAATGTCTCTCTGGCAGCGTCAAAACCTGCATAACCGACTAATAAGCCCACAACCAGACCGCAGTAGCCATCAATTTTGATTCCTGTAAAATGGGTAAATACGGATGCCAGAAGCACAACCGTTGTCGCTGCGGTATCACTTAAACTGTCTGTGGCAACCGCTTTCATCGCTGCAGAATCCAGTTTTTTTCCAATAGCACGGTTATAATATGCCATATATAGTTTTACAAGAATGGATGCGATCAGGATCACTGCCACAAGGAGCGTGAACTCTGTTTCCTCCGGATGCATGATTTTTCCGATGGAGTCACGGACGAGTTCGTAACCCATCAAAAGGATTGCCGCAGCCACAACCAGACCTGAAACATACTCAATCCTTCCATGTCCAAATGGATGCTCCGTATCCGGTTTTGCCCCTGCAAGCTTGAAGCCAAGCAGTGTCACGATCGAAGAACCTGCATCTGAAAGGTTGTTAAAGGCATCTGCTGTGATCGCAATGGAATTGCTTAAAGTTCCTGCGAGAAATTTACCGATAAAAAGCAGTACATTAAATAATATACCGATCACACCGCACAGCATTCCGTATGCCTCGCGCTGTTTTATTTTATCTTCTGAGTCTTTGATAAATATTTTTGCTAATAATGTTACCATGTCACGCTTCCTTTTTTATTCCAGTTTTCCAAAATGTGCAAAAGGCCAGTAAGTAAAAAGTGCTTTTCCTAAAATTTTGTCTTTTGTCACATAAGTGTTACTCCAATATCTCGCATCCCAGGAATCATTCCTGTTATCTCCCATCATGAAGTACGATCCCTCCGGCACCTCAAATGTATATGGACCTGTGGCAACAGCCCATTCTTCTTTCAGATAATCCTCCTGCAAAGGTTCTGCCGATCCATTGATATATATTTTTCCATCCTCAATAGCGATGGTATCCCCCGGAAGCCCGATCACACGCTTCACATAAATCTCACTCTCGTCATCCGGATACCGGAATACAACAATATCCCCTCTCTCTGGCTCTCCAAACACATATGCAAGACGGTTTCCGATAAAACGGTCTCCCGGCAGGATTGTATTCTCCATCGATCCGGTTGGAACGTCCGCATTGATGATCAGAAAGTTTTTGATGAGAAGCGCTGCCACTAAAGCAATTGCAAACGGGATCACCCAGCTCATGATCTCTTTGAAAATGGAGGTTTGTTCCTCATCACTCTCCTGCTTTTCCGGTGTCTTAATACCGTCTGCCGTCTGCTCAGCTTTATGTTCTATTGGATCATTAAAATCTTCTACCTGTAAATCTTCCATTATCTCTTTATCCTCAATTCATTTTCCTTATAATCTGCTATTCTGCTTTTTGCAATAGCTATATTTTACCATAACTGGAATGAAATAGATATGAGAATTTTCCTATTGCACAAAAAAGACTGCCGGCAGTTTACCTTTTCATAAATCTGCCTGACAGTCTGATGTGCCTTCCGGAAAAAAGCTCTTAGTACTCTTCCTCTTCGCCTTCTTCTTTCTCAGAAATATCGTTCACCGGTTTCTCCAGTCCCTCGATCGTGATATGGTTTTTCTCTGCGTAATCCCATAATGCAGCGTGGATTGCTTCCTCTGCCAACAGGCTGCAGTGAACCTTCACTGGTGGAAGTCCGTCTAAAGCTTCCATTACGGCTTTATTTGTCACTTCCAACGCCTGCTGTACCGTTTTTCCCTTTACAAGTTCGGTTGCCATACTGCTTGTTGCAACGGCTGCGCCACATCCAAATGTTTTAAATTTTACATCCTGGATGATCCCGTTATCATCAATGTCAAGATACATTCTCATGATGTCGCCGCATTTTGCATTACCAACGGTACCGACACCGCTTGGATTCTCAATCTCTCCAACGTTTCTTGGGTTGTTAAAATGATCCATTACTTTTTCACTATACATACTTTTTATCCTGCTTTCTTTGAAATAACCTGTTATTTTGATCACTGTAAAATCATGTGATTGAAAAATTTATTTATTCTGTTTTTTTACGAAATCCTCATATAATGGGGACATGCTTCTCAAACGTTCAATGATCTTCTTTAACTCGTCTACAACAAAATCGATCTCTTCTACGGTATTCTTCTCGGAAAGTGTCAGACGAAGAGAACCGTGTGCGATCTCATGAGGAAGACCGATCGCAAGCAATACGTGAGACGGGTCTAATGATCCGGAAGTACATGCAGAACCACTGGATGCACAGACACCTGCCTGATCTAATAAGATCAGCATGGACTCACCCTCGATATAACGGAAGCATACGTTTACGTTGTTTGGCAGACGGTCCTGTCTGTCACCGTTCAATCTCACATATGGGATTTCTGTTAAAATACGGTCGATCAAGTGATCTCTTAAGCTGATCTCTTTTGCACTTCTCTCTGCCATGGTATTTTTTGCGATCTCGGCTGCTTTACCGATACCTACGATACCCGGTACATTCAGAGTTCCGGCTCTACGTTTTCTCTCCTGCGCACCACCGTGGATGAAGGAAAGAATCTTCACGCCTTTTCTGATATACATTACGCCGATTCCCTTTGGTCCGTTGATCTTGTGACCGCTGGCACTCAGCATATCAATGTTCATCTCGTCCACATCGATCGGAATATGTCCAAATGCCTGTACAGCGTCCGTGTGGAATAATACGCCATGTTCATGTGCGATACGTCCGATCTCCCTGACCGGCTGGATGGTTCCGATCTCGTTATTTGCTGTCATAATGGAAATCAGGATTGTATCAGGACGGATTGCTGCCTCTAACTCGTCCAGTTTTACTTTACCGTTTTCGTCAACGTTCACATACGTAATCTCAAAACCTTTTTTCTCCAGATAAGCACAGGTGTGAAGGATTGCATGATGTTCGATCGTACTTGTAATGATATGCTTTCGCTGTTCTTTTTTTAATCTTGCCATTCCAACTAATGCCCAATTATCGGCTTCCGTACCGGAACCGGTAAAGAAAATTTCTTCCGGCTTCGCATGAATACTGTCTGCGATCACTTTCCTTGCACGTTCTAACATCAGACGGGAATCAGCTGCAAATTCATAACTTCCGGAAGGATTGGAATAGACATCCTGAAAAAAAGGCAGCATTTCTTTTATCACTTCAGGATGCGTCGCTGTTGTAGCGGCATGGTCCAGATATAACATCACAATCCCTCTCTTTCTGGTTTTTTGTACCATTATTTTATGCCTATATCATATTCTATGAATGCAAGGAATTTTTGTGTATGTAAAAGCAGGGATTTTTTATGTCCCAATTGCATAAAATGTTTTTTATAGAATGTTTAGGACGCAATCTGCTGTTCCGGAAATGGAGCTTTTTATGCGTTATCTGAAAAATCAAGTCATACAGGGAACTTTGATCTTAACGATTGCCGGGTTTATCACGCGACTGATCGGATTTGTCTATCGTGTCTATCTTTCTGATACGATCGGTTCCCGCCTGCTTGGTGTGTACCAGCTGATCTTCCCGGTTTATGGCATTTGCTTTACTATTTATGCTTCCGGTATCCAGACAGCTATTTCGCAAAAAATTGCTTCGATCACAGAAGATTCTGATGCATCTGTGATAAAACGTCATAAGAAAGAATTGTCTTATTTTAAAACAGGTCTTTTTGCCTCGCTTTTTCTCGCATTTGTTCTGTCTTTTTTCGTCTTTGGCTTTGCCGATCGGATTGCAAGCCATCTGTTACTCGAAAAAAGCTGTACA
>OGKZ01002190.1_pt1 | contig 10798 bp, 10 predicted proteins | sample 1572571 | NCBI WGS metagenome assembly OGKZ01 (sample SAMEA2581906, study PRJEB24529) | metagenome | biome: Human gut stool | place: China | collected 2011 | reverse complement strand
CGCTCCGTCATTTCATATGGAACATAGCGGAGCGTTGCATGTACAAGAGATATTATAATGGGGATAACCGTGCCCGTTTCGTCAAAGAACTTTTCCCACGCGAGTTTGCCGAAACGGATATAGCGACCATCAAGAACTTCAAGGTTGACCCGTTAAAGTCCCCGATTCCCATTGACGAACCCGAAGACGGTAAACCGGATTTCCATTATCCGAATGGTTACTTGCGAAAAGAGTAAGAATCATCCCGTCTTTGAGCAATAACGACAAGTAGCCGACACTACTTAACAGCCTGTTTAATAGCATTTCCCGAATAACATTACCCATCGTTCACGGTTGGGCATCGTTATTCGGGAATTATTTTTTCGTGGAGGTATTCACGACCCTATCATTGCAGTCCTTTGCGGCAAGTCTTACAAAAGAGACGAATCGCAATATGGAAAGAACCAATCTGACTTTCAACGACCTTCCAGAGGTTGTGGCTCGGCTTCTGGACGAAGTCATGAGCCTGAAAAGCCTGCTTACCGAGCAGCACAGTGTGAACCATGCCAAGGCGGTGGACACCCATGTCCCCATGTCGGTAGATGAAGCGGCAGAGTACTTGGGAATACCCAAAGGAACGCTCTACATGAAGCTTTCGGATGGAAGTATTCCTGCCACTAAACCCGGCAAGCGCTATTGTCTTTACCGGGACGAACTTGACAAGTGGCTGGAATCCTCTCGGAAGAATCCGGTACCATTGTCCGACGAGGAACTGAATGAATCCATTTCCTCTTCACACCGCCGTAAACCCACCCAACGTAACTGGTAAGCGTTATGGAAGAGGACAAGAATTATATCAGTCTGATACAGGGCGACCTTGCAAGGGCTTCCCAGGTGCAGACCGGCATGCCGGAAAGTGTAGGCATGATGACCATCAAGACAGCCAACCTAACTATTCTTGAAGCGTCACAGCAACCTGCACCCCGTGCACTGTGGAAGAGTTTCTGGTATGAGGGCGAATTGTCCTGCCTCTTTGCGGACTCCAATGTGGGTAAGTCCATACTTGCCGTGCAGATAGCCGACCGTATCGCCCGGACAGACATTGTCCTGTATCTGGATTTTGAACTGTCCGAAAAACAGTTCCAGCTTCGCTATACCGACGGACATGGCAGGCTGCATACCTTTCCCGACAAACTGTACCGGGTATCAATAGACTGCAACTCCCTGTTGGATGTCAACTTTGAGGAAGCCATTATTGGCAGCATCGAACAGATGGCATTGCAAACCGAATGTAGGATTTTCATTGTAGATAATCTTACCTACCTGTGCTGTGCCATTGAGAAAGGTGATGCGGCGGGACGGCTGATGATACACCTAAATAATCTCAAAAAGAGGTACGGGCTGTCAATCCTTGTACTGGCACACACTCCCAAACGTTCCATGGAGTGCCCCATCACATCCAACGACCTTGCAGGAAGCAAGCGGCTCTACAATTTCTTTGACAGCGTATTCGCCATCGGAAAGAGTGCCCTTGACGGGGGACTTCGCTATGTGAAGCAGCTCAAGGTGCGTTATGGCACCTTCTCCCATGATGCGGACAATGTGATTATCTATGAGATTGAAAAGGTGGATGCTTTCCTGCAATTTGTTCCCAGGGGCTTTTCTACAGAAAAGGAACATTTGAAACGGCTTGGCGACAACGAATCAAGCCAAAGGGACTTCCAGATTCTGCACCTTGCCCAATCCGGAAAATCTGTACGGGAGATAGCCTCGCAAGTGAACTGTGGCAAATCAACCGTCAGCCGGATAATCCAGCGCAGCAAAAATGGTAGCCATACGGATGGACCGAGTGTTCCACCGTCCCGTCCCATAGGGAAAAGGGACAATGGGACAGCCAACGAAGCAAGACAGACGGAACTGTTTGCCGGACAAGGAAACGGGGAGGACAAGGCATGAACAAGTGGCCTGCACATACCTGTTTAAAGAGAAATGATTCCGCTTGCCGGATAAATGATCGTACAAGCAGAAGCCGGTTTTACTGTTCTGTTTCAAAGTGTCCCGCTGTCCCGGTCTTCATACACGGGACAGTGGGACAGCATGGGACGGACGGTACCCGACCAAGCAGGTTTCGGAAAACCATCAAAGGTGATTTTGTAAAGAACTCCAAAAGGATTTTATATAAAGTAATGACAGTCAGCAGAGTGGCTACAGATGAAAATAGCAAGTTACCTGCCTTTCACTTGACAATTCCAAAACAAAAGGACTGTGAGAGCAGAGATTGTCCCAAGTGTCCCGAAGTGTCCCATCGTCCCAATCCTTGGAAGGACGGGACGTGGGACAGCGGGACAAGACGTGGCAGCAATAAAAATCAACCAACAGAATTGACATTAGGTATGGTAAACTATTCGTTACAGAAATACAAAGGGACTGCAACACGGCATACCTGCCCGAATTGCGGTGACAGACATTCTTTCGCCTACTATGTGGACGATAGCGGTGTACCGTTGCATCCGTCCGTAGGCAGGTGCAACCATGAAAGCAGTTGCGGTTATCATTATACTCCCAAAGAGTATTTCCACGACCGCCCTGAATGTCGTACCGCCAAGAGTTTTTCTTTTGACAAGAATAAAACAGAAAGGAAAACCGGACAGGCATCCCGGCAGACGGTTACAGGTTACATATCGCCACAGTATGTGGAAAGGTCGCAAAGCGTGCATAGTAACTTCTTCCGCTTCATTTCCTCTCTCCTTGGCTCTTATTATGGCAGCAAGGCAAAGGAAGTATTGAGGCGGTTGCTGGAAGAGTACCGCCTTGGAGCTACTCGGGACGGTGCTGTCATTTTCTGGCAGATTGACCGGGAAAACAAGGTACATACAGGCAAGGTGATGCAGTACAATCCAGAGAACGGACACCGTATCAAGGGAGGAGAAGCATTGGCAGTGGACTGGATACACAGCAAACTGAAAAGGCAACGGGTATTGCCGGAAGAGTGGCAGCTATCCCAGTGCCTCTTCGGGGAACACCTGCTGAATGTCTATCCCGATAAGGTAGCTGTCTTGGTGGAATCCGAGAAAAGTGCAGTTATCGGCTCTGCCATATTTCCCGGTTATGTATGGCTGGCGGCAGGAGGCAAGAGTCAGATGAGAGAGGAAAAACTCCGTGTGCTGGCCGGACGAACCGTACTCCTCTTTCCCGATGCCGATGCTTATGCCGAATGGAAGCAGCGTGCCGAGTGCATAAGTTTCTGTAAAGTGATAGTGTCTGACCTTATAGAAAAGAACGCCACACCGGAGCAGAAAGCAGCCCATATTGACATAGCCGACTGGATTGTTTTTCAGATACGGGAAAGTAAAATAATGTGTACAGCCAGCCATCTTGTAGAGGCGGAAAGAATCCTCGGGCGGATGATTGATAAGAACCCCGTTCTGCAAAAACTAATCAATGAACTTGACCTTGTATTGGTCGGTACAGCCCCAATATGCAACGGTAGCGAAGACCCTCCATGACGGAGGAGAACGGAAGCCGGTGACACGGGATGCGGGAAGAAGTGCTTGCACTCTTATAGCCCACTATAACTACACGCTCCGCTTTCGTAGTTGTGGGCTCTCCCGAGGGGCTGGGCGTTGCCCCGTCCCACTCAGGACGCTGCCCTGAGAACCCGGCAAGGGCTGTCAGCCCTATGCAACCTGACCAAAGAGTGACCCTCTCTTTGGAAACTCCGCTTATGGGTAACACCCCTAAGAACCCCATGCGGTTATAAGCGGACAGAAGCAATCAACATTATCCAACAACCCCAATCAATTTTCAAGAAAATGGCTACAAAATCAAGCATACATATCAAGCCTTGCAATGTTGCTTCCAGCATGCCTCATAACCGGAGGACACGCGAGTACATGCGCAATATTGCCAAGTCCAGAATCTATATCGTTCCCGAACTCTCCGCCGGTAACGAGCAGTGGGTAAACCGGAACTTCGGCAGCCCCGATCTGCAAAAGCACTACGACAACATAAAGCGGATGGTAAAGGAGAAGACCGGCCGTGCCATGCAGGAGAAAGAACGTGAGCGTAAAGGCAAGAACGGCAAAATCATCAAGGTGGCAGGATGCTCTCCCATACGTGAAGGAGTGATGCTCATCCGACCGGACACGACACTGGCGGACGTGCGTGAATTTGGTAATGAGTGCCAAAGACGCTGGGGTATCACACCGCTCCAGATTTATCTGCACAAGGACGAGGGACATTGGCTGTCCGGACAACCATCGCCGGAGGACAGGGAGAGTTTCAAGGTGGGTGACAGATGGTTCAAGCCGAATTACCATGCGCACATTGTATTCGACTGGATGAACCACGATACAGGCAAGAGCATAAAACTCAATGATGACGATATGACAACGATGCAAAACCTAGCATCCGATATTCTCTCAATGGAGCGGGGACAATCAAAAGCCGTTACGGGAAAGAAACATCTGGAGCGTAATGACTTCATCATTGAGAAGCAGAAAGAGGAGATGAAGCGTCTTGACGCTACGAGGCAGTATCGGGAGCATCAACTGGAAAAAGCCAACCAAAAGATGCACGAGGCTGAAATAATCACCAACACTCTAAATGAAATAGCTATTCAAAAGGAACGGCAGAATGAAGAGCTTGACAGAGCTATCAGCGAGAAACGTTCCAGGCTGAATAAGGAGAAAGGCAGTGAACTGCTCAATGCCGCTGTCGGCTGGGCTACAGGCAGGTCAAAGGCTCTAAAAGGCGAAATAGAGGATTTGCGTCATGAGATTTCCACACATGAGGAAACCATCGGGCAGTTACAAGGCACAATCCGGACCATGCAGAACAGCCACCACCGTGAATTGATGAAGTTGAAAACTGAACATCAGTCTGAATTAAGCCGCAGGGATGCCGTGCATTCAGAGGAAACTATGAAACTTAAAAACCGGATTGCATGGCAGAATCTGATTATTGAGAGTCTCGGCTTCCTTTTGCTCAAGATAAGCGAGATTTTTCGCAAGGCGGTACACAGTATCATCCGTTTGGCAAGGGATTATTACAAGCCACGTTTTGATACGGAGCAGGTAGCGGACATCAAGGGTGCACTTAACCTGTTCGGTGAAGACAAACAGTCACACAGAGCCGCCGGTGATTTTCTGTATTTCACGGCAAAGCGGAAAGGTGATTTTGACAGCCAGCAGCAAATCAAAGCCAGACGGGAAGTCGATAACATACTGGAGGGACATTATGACCAACAGCAAAAGATGGGGCGTTCGATGGGAAGATAAAAGATAATCCAGTAGATTTCGGTTGAATTTATATCAATCAACCGAAATCTACTGACACACATTTACATCCAATTCCATTCTACTTTGTTCGTATCAGTTTGATTTTGACAGGGATCAGTAGTTGTAGAATCTGTTTTCTCTTCTACATTTTTTGTCGGATTCAATGAAACAGGAAATTGAACGCCCAATTCCTTAAGCCTTTCCATTATCTCACGTGCGTGGTTAACATATTTAGGAGTTCCCAAGTTTTTATTGACTATATTTTGCACCATATATGCCAAGCTATTTCCTTTTTTACCGATATATAATGGATTTGCTCCATAATCCCACAATAAATCCACCAAGTCTAACCTTCGACCTAATACTGCTCGTTGCATTGGAGTATAATCTCCAAAAACTTGATTGATATTCGCTCCATTTTCTATTAAATAACGGACTCTTTTCTGATCTTTTCCGGGATTACCGACGCAAGCATGTAAAGGTGTTATATTAGTGTCATTTACGTTTGCCCCTTTTTCAACTAATAATTTTATATACTTTATAGGATACCAATGATTTCTGCATACGCATCCTAAAGGAGTTAATTTCTCGATACTTCCATCAGGGTGTTTTATTATTGATAATTGATTTGGGTCGGCTCCAAGTTCCAATAGAACCTTTACAATATCGTATCTCTCTAAAAAAATCGCATATAAAAGATATGTAAAACCAGATACTCCCGGTTTGTTTATATCTACTTTACCAGAACTGACATTCTCTTTAATTTGTTTCTTGTTTTCATGATATATTGCTTTCGCCATTGAAAACTCCAAATAGTCTGTACGACTAAAATATGTTTCTGGCTTAAATTTATCTACTCTCATATTACAGCAATTAAAAATGATTAACAAAACGATGCTTGATAACAGACAACAAAACTTATTCATATTCAGTATAAACTTTTACATCAGGAGTGTTTTTTTGTTCCGCCATAAGAGTTTCTTTTAATTTGGACTCCATTAATGAATGCCCGGAAAGCAAGGAGCAGTCCGTCTCAATTCCTATTTTTTGTCCCGATACCTGTGGCAAGCTATTAGTTAAGAAAATTCCGCTACCTAAAAAAGATAGGAATCCACATTTGGATGATGCTAACAAAGCCATCAATATACTTCGATGATTCTGTACTATGTTGAGCGGATCTTTATCTGAGTAATACGCTTGTATATGTTGTGTGTTTTCAATATCAACTTCTTGGTCTTTAAAAGTCTGTTCATGCACACCTGCCGCATTAAAGGTGTATGTGTTTGCACCTGTTACCGAACCTCCAATGGTAGCTAATCCTCCACCTAAAGAATGTCCTGTGATTATGAGTTTTTTATTATCTCCTTTTTCATTCTCTTCTTCGATCTTTGAACTTATTTCATTTGACAATGATACAGCATTCGCATATTGACCATCCTCCTTATCATCCAATCCAAAAGCCTGTCTTCCATCTGTAACAGCATCCTTCTGATTGAAGTTCCCTTCATCATCTCGTAGCTCTGTTCCGGCAAAAGCCAAAATATACATATCTCCATTTTTGAATAGCTTAGCCTTAAAGCCATTTAGAGAGTTAGTTAGAGGGGTTTCTATTTTAGTTCCAAATTCTTTTTCTAAATCTTTAATCTCAGTCCAACCATTAGGAATTTCTGCATTGTCTTTATATCTTGGAGAGTTCTCATCATCTACATTATAAGCGCAATTTGACAAAGCGAGAGCATCCAAAACAATTTCAATTTGGGGTAAGATGATAGATACCATACCACCCAAAAGACAATTCAATTTTGCATCAGGCATCAATGCCTTTTGATTCTGTAGTAGAACAGTGTCTTTTACCATTGTCCACCTATTCGGTTTCGTTAGACAAGCGCAGATACATGGCATCAACGATAGCAATTTCCCGCTAATTGAACCTACAAGTGCCCCTGAACCTATAGCTGCTACGATTCCGCCAATGGCAGCACCTCCGGTGAGAATAGCTCCGGCTGCTATAACAGCTCCAACAAGAGCTCCAACGAGCGCCCCTGCTGTAACCATCTTCAAACAATAGAAATTCCCGTCCATGCGGTCATTCATGGTTGCTACAAGTTTACCATGCGCATATATTGTACTTTGGCTGTTTACCTGTATGCGTTGCATACAAGTTCCCTCGGAACAAATCAGCCAATTCCCATCAATCAAAAATTTACGTGCCATATTTTTAGTTGATTATGAGATTAGTGAATGTAATTTTCTTTTTGTGTATAAAGTTCTCGCAAGACTGTTCCTGCATCAGAACCTCTATATTCTGAAGAATACGATCAGTATTGAATTCATAAACAGCCTCAATATCGAAGTTGTAATCAAAACGACATTGTGTCAAAGGTCTTATCTGTTTGTCATATTTTCCCATCATCGAGGTTCTATGCTGGACATAACCTTGTCCTTGCAGACATTGTTGCCCGCCACCTGATATGACACGCTTCATATCAACATCAATCATAGCCCCCTCGTTCAGAACGGATGGTAGTTCTACTCTAAATTTATCCTCTTTTCTAAATCGCATAAGAAAAATCTGATGCAATAGAGATTTCTTAATGGATTCAATGAAATTGTAGTAAGTGATACTCAAATTCTCAATCATCTTCCTTCCCTGTTTTACATCTCCGTATTCAGAAACAAGCGTATCCTTTATTTCAGTCCACCTATCCTCAATTTCTTGATTGTTTACGACTGAAATAATCTTTCCCATTTTATCCAGATGAAGATGTATATGTTGCGATATGGGATTGAGTTGTTGTAACAACTTGTATGTTGGATATACCTCTGGCGCATTACTTTGTGGATATTCAATAATATCAATTTCTATATTATGAATCAGACTCTTATCAATGTAATTGCATACTCGCCATTTTTGGCATGTCTTCTCATCATAAATACACTGATGATTTATTTCCATAATACTTGCTATCTCTATGAGATAGTCAAAATAGCTTTTATCGGTCATTGTGTATTTATAAGTTTAGTGAAACATGGATTCAGATATTTCTTTCATATCAGAGAGAAAAGGTAGAACTATACAATGCCTTTTCTGATTAAAGCGGCGATTATACTTTAATAACTTATACTTATATCCATTGATTTCCAATATTAATCCCAATGCCATGGCTTGTTGATTTACGTTGAACTTTTAATTTTACACTCGCACATTGTCGTCTGTAAATTGGCATTAGAAAACATTTCCACTTATCCAAACATTATAGTAAGACATGTTTTCCAATCTTACCATGATGTTTTATTGTAGGAAGAGGAAGAGAAAAATAAAACATCGGACTTGACTAATCGCAAAATTATAAGATTACTTTGTAAAAAGCAACTAAATACACATTTAATTGTATATCTGGTGCTGTTTTTTTGCAGATAAAAAATAAAAGATTACCTTTGCATCAACAAATCCCGCTCGCTTCCCGTAAGATTAGCGTACCCAGCGGGACATTTTTATTTATGGGAGTTAGATATACACATCAAGCCATAACCACAGAGCAGCAAATTGATATTCTCAAAGAGAGAGGTTTGCTTATTGATGATGTTGAGCAAACTATTAAGGTGCTTGACACCATCAGCTATTTTCGCCTTGCTGGTTATTGGAGACACTTTGAAGCCGACCGTTTTACTCATCAATTCAGAGAAGGCAGTAGTTTTGCTGATATTATAGACCTTTATTCTTTTGACAAAGAACTCAGAGTTTTATTGTTTACCGCCATTCAAACGATAGAAGTTTCCGTTCGCACAAAAATAATCAAGTACTTTGCTCTTCAATTTGGTGCATTTTGGTTTATGGACGAAAATTATGCGACCAATGGGATGCGTTTCGCAGCGAACTTGGCTGTTATCCGTAAGGAAGTATCTCGCTCTCATGATGATTTTATTACAAAGCATTTTCGCAAGTATAGTGAGCCAGACTTACCTCCTGTTTGGAAAACGTTGGAAGTTATCTCAATGGGTACACTATCCAAACTTTATTCTAACTTTTCGGATGCTACCGCTAAACATGCCGTAGCGAGAGAGTTCGGCTTGAATCATCACAAATTCTTGCGAAGCTGGTTGGAGTGTCTTGCCGTGCTTCGTAATTGCTGTGCCCATCATTCAAGGCTGTCAAACCGTGTCTTTCCTGTAAAACCAATGATGCCTGAGCGTATGCCGAATACATGGATTGCAGATTTCACGTTTCGTGAGCAAACTCTTTATCCGCAATTATGCTATGTAGTGTATTGGCTCAACTCCATCTCTCCTGATAACACCTTCGTAGCCAGTTTCAAACGACTTCTGGCAAATCACCCATCAGTAAGCCCCCATTTGTTAGGATTTCCTTGTCATTGGGAGCAAGAACCTTTGTGGAGATAATGAATATCTGTCTAATAAAAGTCATCTACGAAAACAAGGAACATATCAAATAAAATGTAGTAACTTCATAGTGGCTTGTAAAATGAACCTAAATAGATGTGGAATGTAAAAGACAAATTACACAAAAAAAGCAACTTATATTAAAGTTAAAAATCAATAAAAGCGTTAAATCTTCACCCTTTAGAATATACCATTAAAAGTTACGACCATATTTCTGACTTATTAGTTGCAAAATATTGAGTAATAATCGGTTGTAAATACGTTTTATAACAGGGTAATTGTATCGTATTTTCCCATCTTTAAATTCAATAGTAAGATTAAATAGAATATCACAGCTATATCCATTATATCTAAAGACATTGGATGAATAACCTTCTACTGAAATAATATTATCACTTATTGTATGTATTGCGTCTTTAGGGGATTTAAACATTGTAGTTAATTTAGATATAATAGAAGATTTCATATCAGAGGCTTTAAGCCCTGTAAACTCATAAACAATAAAATTTCTTTTGTTGTTTTGTGTGTTAGAAAATCCATTTGATGTTACCAAAAACTTAGGCTCTTTGTCAATATTGGAGCGTGAATTCCTTAGTATATCAGACGCATTGCCTAACTTAGGCAATCTTGATATTATAACAGAGTCAGGTCTTTTTCCATTGACATTGTTTTGTGCATTTGTAGTAATTGGCAATAGCAGTAAAGATATAGCATACAATGCCAGAGTTTTTACATTTATTACATTCATAGTTTTGTATTTAAAAGTATAAAAATAGCGTGAGCAAATACTATGCTACGCTGATAGGTATCGCCAAACACCTTGCCCCATAACAAGTACGCCCACGCATATCGTGAGCATTCACTGATTGTTATTGGGGCATTGACTAAATTGGCGATTTTATCAGCCCAAAACAATAGCAAACGCTAAAGTTCTAATATATGTCTTGAAATAGCAATAAGCTTGCTAAATCATCGCAAAAATAGCTTAAGTTTTTGATAATAAGAAATTTTATCCCTTATATTTATTATATACTAATACTAAATATATATATTATATAAATATATTTATGCGATATGTATATATAACAATACTTCGGTAAATTTTTACCGAAAAATTAAAAGTTAAACAATAAAACCGG
>OGKZ01002171.1_pt1 | contig 10914 bp, 10 predicted proteins | sample 1572571 | NCBI WGS metagenome assembly OGKZ01 (sample SAMEA2581906, study PRJEB24529) | metagenome | biome: Human gut stool | place: China | collected 2011 | reverse complement strand
TTTTATCTCTAATAATATATTTTTCAAAAAATTGATTATCTACTATTTCAAATAGATATGATGCAACAAACGCACTTTCATTTGTATAGTCTTCAGCATATCCTTCAATAGAATGTATCGGAATTAGCGGTATATATCTTAAAATTCCGCTGTTTACTTTTCCATTGATTTCAATATCTTTATCATAAGCATCCAAAATCCAGTCAATCAATTGCTCATTTCTTTCCACTAAATACTTACTTTCATTTTTTTCTAATATTCCTGCTTGCAGTAACATTTTAGACCAAACATCATATCCGATTGCTCTTTCATTCACTTCTGGTATTTCTGTTTCTCTCACTTCCAATAGGCGATGAATGAACATATCATCAATTTCATCCTCACTATTGCAGTCAACAATCGCTGAAAAATCATATGGCGTAATATAAGCTTGTTTCATATCCGTGGCATTTAGCATACGCAACACTTTTAGGATTAATTTTGTAGGATAATATGATATATCTTCATTCTCGTATTTATAGTTTACAATATACCAAAAAGAAAACTCCGTAACACTTATTTTTCCATCTGCAAAAAGACGCCCCATCTCAGTAGGATGTTCCGTCTCATCCATACAACCATACGCTTTAAAATATGTGAACAACGCTCTTCTTATTCTACCTTTTGCACCTTTGTAATCCTTATATACATTTTCATCTGCCAATATGTGTTCGGCTGCATCAATTTCCTCAGCAGATGACTCAGATGTTATATTTTTTTCAAAAAGAATCTTAAGTGCTTTTCTTGTCACTTCACTGATATACTTGTGCGTATCCATTGACCACTTCATATAATAACACCTCCTAAATAAATTTTAATGTTTCCGTTATTAATTCCATTAGTACATCTACAACTACTGAATTTCCAGCTTGCTTATACATTTGTGTATCAGATACAGCAATTTTAAAATCATCCGTAAATCCCATCAATCTTAAGCATTCTCTAGGAGCAAGCCTCCGAATTTTACCATTTGTTGTTACATAGTTGTCCTCCCCGGCTCTATGCATTTTATGCATCGTACTCATTAACGGCCTAGCAATCTTTAAATCAATCTCAGGAGTCATTGAAAAACCGCCGGTTCCCTCACTCATAATTCCAGGTAAAATTCTGTCCGAGAGAAAGTATTTTTCTGGGACATTTCCCTTTGCCTTTTCTATAGTAATTTTACCATTATTCGCAACAACATGTCCATCTGGTGCATTTTCCAACAAAAAATCCTGTAAGGAAAAATGTAATTGTTTTTCAACAGGAAATTTAAATTCTTGTCCACCTTCCTTAAAACCAACTACAAAAATACGTCTACGCTTTTGTGGAATTCCATAATTCACAGCATCTAATACTTGATAATGCAATTTATATCCTAATGACTCGAATACCCGTTGAACTACTTCCCATGTATGACCCTTGTCGTGTTTTATAAGACCTTGCACATTCTCATATATAAAAGCCTTTGGCTGGATTTCATCTACCAATCTTGCGAATTCATAGAACAGCGTTCCTCTTGCTTCTTCTAATCCTTTTTGATACCCCAATAATGTGAAGCTCTGACATGGACTACCTCCAACAAACAAATCGACTTTATTTCTATATTCGTTTCCTTCTAAAAAGCGAACATTAAAATAATAATCGTCAGGGTCTATATCATAATTAGCCATATAAGACTTCATCACAAAATTAGTTTTTCTGGCAGGTATCTTTGATCTGATATATGCTTTTCTATCATTAAGATTTTTTATTTCTCTTAATTCTGCATGCATCTTATCTTCATCTTCTACGAAATCAATTTCTCCATTATCGCAGGCAAATACAATATCATGCGGTATATTCAATCTTTTTAATGCAAATTCAGCTGCACCTATTCCACTAAAAATAGTTGCAACCTGTAATTTATCTTTGGGCATACTAGTCCTCCTCAAATATTCCAGTATTAATTATAGATTTTAACACTTCCATTAACACATTTACGGCTATCGAATTTCCAACTTGTCTATACATATGTTGGTCTGGAACAATTATTTTAAAACTATCATCAAACCCCATTAATCGTAAACATTCTCGTGGAGTCAAACATCTTGTTACTCCTCGTACCCCATCAAATGTTCCTTTGAAAATTCTTTGATCTTCTTCCAAACGTTTTGGAATATATGATTCAAATCTCATATCTCCAAACCAATTGTACTGCTGACAAGCAACTTGGCAACGAGCTATTTTCCCATTTAAAGCTACATGTTTTTTTTGTCCAGGATCCGTAACTCTATTAAATCCTTTTTCAGGCAAATAATATTTATTAGGAATATCTTGTTCCAAATAGTCGCTTAAAACCGAATTCAATTTTTGTTTCGGAGGTTCGCTTAATTTCAAAAACAATGATTCATATTGCTTTTGAAATCCAACAACAAATATTCTTCTTCTGTTCTGTGGCAAACCATAATCTTTTGCATTCAGTACCCAATATTTCCAACAGTAACCAAGATCGTCAAATATATCAGATATTACTTTCCAGGTTTGCCCGCCATCATGATTAAGCATTCCCGTAACATTTTCATATATGAATACTTTGGGTTTAATTTCACTCACTAATCGTGCATATTCATAAAACAGCGTTCCTCTCGCTTCGTCCAATCCTTTTCTCTTTCCCATTATAGAAAAGCTCTGACATGGACTTCCACCGACAAACAAGTCAACTTTTCCTTCATACTCATACCCATCTAATAACTTTGCATCTTGAAAAAAAACACTATCTTGCATTTCATAATTTGCCTTATATGTTTCTTCAACATAGTTTTTCCCTGATTCTCGATCATATAAGTTTTTTATATAATTATTTCGATCAGCATTGTTCATATTACGAGTTTCATCTTCAATTTGGCTATACTTGGTCTTTAGCTTTCTTTCACCATTGTCACATGCAAACACTATATCTTTTTCAATGCCCAGTCTCGTTAATGCATGTTCAACCGCACCAATCCCACTAAATACTGTAGCTAAATGTATCATATATTTCATCCTTTATATTTATTAGTCAGCACTCTTACCGCTATTAATCCAGTCATCCAATTCACTATATTTGAACTTCCAGAACTTTCCTATTCTGTGCGCTGGAATTTCTTTTTTTCTGTCTTTAATCCAGCCACGAAGAGTTACGGTTTTTATTCCTAAATACTCTGCTGCCTCATCAATGCTTATATATTTATCGGTTTTATTATCCATTTTTTCTCCTCAAACCTAAATTCAATATGCACCTTTTTTATTATAGCATGAAGAACGAATATTCGCCAGTTTTTTTATAGTTAATTATATTTGCTTATATTTCTTTAGTTTTTGTTATAACTAACCGCCCATCCTCACACTTCACTTCAATCTGCTCTCCGATGTCAAATCCCAACTCCGACAGCCACTGCCCTTTAAGTACTATACTCGGTGTCCGCTTATACTGGTATCCGCTTGCTTCATAAACCTTCATTTCTCTATATTTTTTATATGCCATAGGCTTCTTCCCCTTTTGCTGATTTATTAGACTTTTGCAGTAAGATTGACTTACGCTGAATGATTACTTCTTTTGCCAATTTATATATTTTTTGTGATACCCCCTTGAACAAGGGAAACGACAACGAGGAATAATTTCCTCGTCTAAGCACAGTTTTAGAATGTAAATTATAGCGATATGTAGAGGCACAAATGCCCAGTTTATGCGGGTTTCAGGCACTAGGGGGATATCCAACTTTAGAGTCTTAACACCCGATATGGCAAGAATATGCCCTATTCCCGCCGCGGAAAAAAGCTCGCTTATAGTCGAATCCATGTCCGACCTGTCGCCTGTTACCATCGCCGCATACACCCCTGCGTCCGTCGCCGTGCAGCATTTACGGTACACAGCCTTCAAGGAGGTCTTCAGGCTGTCCAGCCGGTAAACAATCCGGTTTTTCCCTCCTGCCACCGAAATAACCTCCGGCTCTTCAATATAATAGAGATATCCCAGCGATTTATAGTACTGTCGCAGGTCGAATTGTCCCGGATTAGCTGCAGCAGCCGGAACAGGCAGCATGCCTTGTGAAGCTTCAAGTTCCACATTCGCCTCCACATAGTCTCCTCTTCGTGCCGACCAGCCATAAGATGTATTGTCCGATATCTCAAGGACAATATTGTTTACAAGCCTCCTGCCATTTATACAGCATTTTTTTAACATCAGCCTTTTTGAGTATGTCCCCTCCGACACCTTCTCAACCACCCCTGATATGCGAATCACACCACCGCCATATTCTGCTTTTTCCGCCGCAGGTAACTCTTCACTGAATAATTCTTCACTAAATATTTTATTGTCATAATTTTCATGGATATATGTTGTGATAAAACCAACCAGAAATAATAAGAGAAATAAGAATAGCTGAATATACAGGCTTCTATTGTAATTACGTTTTTTTTCATCACCACAGCCTTTTTTATAGCCATAATCCTTATCATGGCTATAATTCTGCCCATAACTATAGCTCTTTTCAAGGCTATAGTTGCAGCCCCTTATATAATTATGTTTATTACATTTATCAGATTCATTACGCCCTGACAGCATTGGCATCAACCAGATACCGCCGAGTGCTGCCGCCGGCAATAACACCGGCGGCAGGGGCACATGCATTAGTCCAATCAGAACTCCCGCCACCGTAAATACAAGTGCCGGAACCATCGGTCTTTTAATTTTTCGATGTCTCAATAATATCCAAGCTCCTCTCCAAAGGCTGTGACAAATCTATTGTATCTCTAAAAATGATATTCGTACTGCTCTTTACCGAAATCTGGACCTTGTTGACATTAGAAAGCTCACAGAGCGAATTTACAATCGAGTATACGGTCACAGCCGGTGATACAGGCAGTATCTCATCCGTCAAAACGGAATCGAAATCAACATAGCATATTCCGTCCTTCGTCTTGACGCTCAGAAGTGTGAGTGTTGCCGGAACCGTTCTAATATGATTTTCCTCACCAGGTCCCTTGATAAGCTGTTCTATGATAACACGTTCGACGGAGGCCTCCTTGCCATAGCCTATAGTTATCCGCTCCGGAGCAAGCTTATCCGAATCCGCATTGCCATAGTATATCGACAAATCAACCCATGTCCTGTACGAGCCTGAGCCTATGTCATCAATAAAATCTGAGGCCAGCATAATTCCCACCGGATTTCCGATTGCATCCTGAAGCGGCTGTTCATTCACATAAAAGCTGACATACTTAATCCCTTGTATCTGTGTCATGGTCTTGACATACGAAGCCCTGAACATAACCTCATCCTCGACAGCAAGCTGGCTGTAGCTATCGGTAAAATATACCGACAATACCTCATCACTGAGTCTGGTATCTACAATGGTAATATCCCTCCGCACTGTACTTGTATGCTTTCTGCCATCCTCCGGATTCTGCATGACTTCCCATAGTTCATGAGCCTGCTTTATCGGATCATCCGCCACTTTTGCAGTGTATACCTCAGATGTCAGAGCCTGCCCGGTCTCGTCAAGATAATAAACAAGATATTGATTTTCACCAAGCTCTTCCACATCATTTTCAGCACCTTTACCTGCATCAGAACATGCACTAAGCACATACATCCCGATAATCAGCATGCCGGCAATGACTGCCAATAAAAATTTATGTTTACGTGAAATTGTTTTCATTGCATTCCTCGTCTTTATGATTTCTTTGCCTGGGTAAGCGGTATCCGCACCGTAAACGTACTTCCCTCACCTTCCTTGCTATATACCCTGATGGCACCCTTATGCATAAGCACCACCGTCTTTGTTATTGCAAGACCAAGTCCCGTTCCTCCTGTCTGGCGTGAACGTGCCTTATCAACACGATAAAATCTCTCAAATATCTTATCCCTGCAATTATCAGGGATTCCGATACCAGAATCGGCAACTGTCAGATAAAAGAACTTATGGTCTGCATTTACTGAAACTCTCACCCAGCCATTAGCAACATTATATTTTATTCCATTTTCGACAAGATTGGTTACAACCTGAGTAATTTTCACCTCGTCAATCTCTGCCACAACAGGTCTGAAGCTCTCAAGCACAAGTTCAATATTCTTCTCCTCGGCTATAGGCTTAAGTCTCCTTAGGACATGCTCAACAAGTTCGTTTATATTCTGCGGTGCAAGATTAAGTCCTGCTGCCGTCTTATCCATGCGGACAAGGGAAAGAAGGTCATTGATTATCTGACTCTCCCTGTCAATCTCCTCAACAATATCGTGCATGAATTCCTTATATAGTTCATTCGGAACATCCTGCTGCGTATTAAGTGAATCGGCAAGCACCTTTATCGAGGTTATCGGCGTCTTAAGCTCATGTGAAACATTTGAAACAAACTCCTGCCTTGAATCATCAAGTGTTTTCAACCTTTCAAGCAGCTTATTCACCTCCGTTGATATAAGACACACCTCGCCAAGCCCCTTATCTTCATCAAGTCTTTTATCCATATATCCGCTTGTCATTCCATGTATTGCCTCTGCAAGTTTTATGAAAGGTCTGCTTATTCCAAACGCATACGCAAGTGCCACAAGCACCATGATGGTAAATGTTACGTCTATAGCCGATGTAATAAAGCGTTCGATATATCTTACGTTCTCCCTTATGGATGTATCAGGCACAGCGAACATAAGAACTCCAATTATATTATTTCCATCAGAGGCATATATCGGCTGCGTTATCTCTATTATTCCGTATCTGCTGTCATAGCTGCTGGTTACTATACCATGAAAAGCCTGATTTACTTCGTAGGATACAAGAGTCTTATTTTCCTGATCAACATAAGTATCCTTAACCACATTATAGTTAGACGCAACTACCACAATCCGTCCGGAATACATATAGGAAAGCTGCTCGACCTGCGCATTGATTCTGTCATCATACTGTCTGTCAAAATATCCACTCTTACCGATATCGGCTGATAGGATATTACCTGTATTAAGAAGCTTCGTTTCCAGCTGTTTTATCTGTCTTTCAAGGAAGCTGTTTACGACTATTCCCCTTACAGCAAGAAGCGGGACTACGGAAGCTGCAAGTATCATAATCACTGCCGTGAACCGTATGCTTACTATGTGCTTTCCTATTGTCCTCAGCATAGACAAAAGTTTATTTTTCATATCATATCCTTTTATTTGCGACTGTTTTCTATTCACTGCTTAAAGAAATAACCCATCCCCCACTTAGTGTGGACATATTCCGGCTCACTCGGATTAGACTCAATCTTCTCTCTGAGCCTCCTTATATGCACATCAACTGTCCTGGCATCTCCCGGATAGTCATATCCCCAGATAAGGCTCAGAAGCATCTCCCTGCCGTATACCTTATTCGGATTGGTCACTAAAAGCTCAAGGACATCATACTCCTTGGTTGTAAGACTGATTTCCTTTCCCTTTATATACACATGTCTGTTATTCCTGTCCATGACCATATTTCCCGCCACAATACGTGTCGACGGATCAGCTGTGGCAATATGCCTGTTTCTTCTCTTAATCGCCTTGATTCGTGCCTTTACCTCAAGTATATTAAACGGCTTGGTCATATAATCATCCGCACCATAATCAAGACCAAGTATCTTATCCATATCCTCACTCTTTGCCGTTATCATTATAATCGGAACATCCGAAAACTCTCTCACCTGCTGGCACACAGTATAACCATCCATCTCAGGCAGCATGACATCAAGCAGAATAATATCGTAATTATTAGCCTTTATAAGGTCTAACGCCTCCCTTCCGTCATAAGCACACGATACCTCCATGCCATCCTGCTCCAGGCTGTATTTTATCCCCTTTACAATGAGCTTTTCATCATCGACTACCAATACCTTATCCGCCATTTTTCCCCTTTCAGCCACTCTTCAAGCAATGTATTTTAATTAACACAAATGTATTCTCTTATTTTGGAAAAAGCACTCTCCTTGATTCCGCCCACACACATAATATCCTCGATACATGTAAAAAAACCATTGGTATTACGGTAATCAATAATTGCCTCTGCGCGTGATTTTCCTATCCCCGGAAGTGTCATCAGAGCTTCCGCATCAGCGCTGTTTATATTGACCATTGAACTTCTATTATCTGAATTTTCCTGTTGATATGAAATACTTCCCTTGTCCTCATACTCCTCGTAATCAGGAATATACAGTTTCTGTCCGTCATATACATGCTCAGCAAGATTCACAGCCTCAAGACAGCCGTTGTCTGTGACACCGCCCGCCTTATCTATCAGCTCATATACTCTTGAATCCTCATAAGCCTCGTATACCCCCGGATTTACTACGTTTCCACATACATATACGAATATAGTCTTAAGTGTTTCCGCTATACATGTCTCCTCCGCATGAGTATCCGATGAGCCAGCCGAGGTTACTTCTTCATACTGTTCACTCTCCGTATGCTGCCCTATGGTATAGGTTTCACCCTTTTTTGATGTACATGAGTATAGAAAGCCACATGCCACAATAGAAAACACGCCTGCCACATAAATAAAACCCTTATAAAATCTTTTTTTTGCCATCTTCTCTCCTTATGTCTGTCTCATAAGGTCCCTCTATTTCAGGAAAGATAACCTGCCTTTTTATTGTAACCAAAAAACCCGGCTATTGCAACCGGGTTTTCAACATTTCCAACTCTATTTTTCATCTATTATTCTTCACTGCCGGACTCACTATCTGTTCCGCCGTCAGACTGCCAGTTCTTATAAAGGTAATCGCGCACATTAGAAAGGCTCTGCACATCCCCTGTCCCTTCCGCAAGCTGGTGCATTGTAATTTCAAGCAGCGCATAAAATTCATCGCTGTACATAAGCTTAAGCTTAGGAACAGACTTGTCATAGGATTCGTATATCCTGTCAAGATTCTCGTCCTCATTGTCTATTCTCCTGCATGAAGGCACACCCGCTGTCTCATATAATCTCCCTGCACCGGTATATGTGAGGAACTTTGCAAAGCTCTCCACAACCGCTATATCATCAGAAAAAGGATTGACCGCCACCACAGTTGTAACAGACAGCGGTGCACTCTTTACCTCTTCACTCATATCCGGGAAAGCTGCCACTCCGACATTTAACCCATCCTGAACCTTCGCCCTCTGATACATCTGTACATCGCCGATGGTGAACACAATGGAACCCTGTTCAAAATCATTTATACATGAATAGTAGTCCACACTGTTAATATCAATGTAAAAATATTCAATAAGCTGCTTATATAATTCCGCCGCTTTTGTGAGGTCGGTTGTAATATTGAATATATTTGTCTTGTCGTCTCCAGCTTTTCCGCCTATATCAAGGTACGCTCCCAGATATCCATAATTATAAAAAATATCCTTAAGGTCACATGTAAAAACAGAACTTATGCTGCTGCCTGCCGGAACCTCAAGATTTTCCGCAAAAAGCTTGATTGTCTCAAAATTACTCATATCGGCATCCTGCACATAATCCCTGTTATAGATAAGAAAGCTCGTATCATAGCTTAACGGATAAGCGATAAGCTTATCATTATATGTGCAGGCATTGAGTGCAGTCTGACTATAGTTATACACATTATATATGTCCGTAAGACGGTTTTCGGAGGCAATACCGGCAAGCTTTACCTGCTCTAAATTGTCATTGTCAACCAGGTACAAATCCACCTTTCCCGGTTTTACCGCTTCTGAGGTAAGTGTGGACATATAATCTGTCTCAGGTATATATTCAATATTGATATGGACATTTTTATTGGCATTCTCATACTGTGCGGCACACATACTCAGATAATCCGAATATATCTCATCGCTGTACCATAAATTGATGTCAACCTGCCTGTCCTCCTCCATACTCCCGGCAGTTGTCTCCTCCGATGCTGTCTCATCCTCGACATACTGAATCCTGCAGCCGGATATCCCTGCCATAACAAGTGCTCCACACATAGCTGCACCTATAAATCTTTTTAAAACAGAACCTGATCTCATATATAAAATATAACCTTTCAATTATTACTATGAGGCGGTCTTATACACATTTCTCCAGAATATCAATCATCTCATCCACATTCTGCTTGGTAATAATAAGCGGCGGTACAAATCTGAGAGTATTAAGTCCCGCACTGATAACTATAAGCCCATGCTCTCTCGCAGCCCTTACAACATTTCCAACCGGAAGTTCATCCTTAAACTGCATACCGCACATAAGACCAAGCCCTCTTACCGCCTTGACACTGCTGTGCCTGCCGGCAAAGTCCTTAAGCCTTTCCATAAGATAAGGTGCCACCTCATTCACATGTCCTATAATATCATTTTCCGCAAATAAGTCAAATACCTTTGACGCAGCAGCAGTTGCAAGAGGGTTTCCACCGTAGGTTGTTCCATGATCACCGGGAACTAAAACCTTATCGCATTTGCTTCCTGCCACAAACGCTCCTACAGGTATTCCGCAGCCTAACGCCTTGGCAGATGTCACCACATCCGGCATAACACCGTACTGCTGGTATGCGAACATTGAGCCTGTTCTTCCCATGCCGCACTGAATCTCGTCAAGTATGAGAAGCATGTCATTCTCATCGCACAGCTTTCTAAGTCCCTCCAGAAATTCCTTATCGGCAGGAAAAATTCCGCCTTCACCCTGAACAGTCTCACATATTATCGCACAGGTCTTTTTATTCACAAGAGCCTTCACGCTCTCAAGATTATTGTACTCAGCGAAACGTATTCCCGGAATAAGAGGTCCGAACGCCTCCCTGTAATGCGCATTTCCGGTCACAGACAGTGCTCCCATGCTCCTTCCGTGGAACGAATGCTCCATGGCAATTATCTCATGGTCCGTACAGTTGTCACGAAGATATGCGTATTTTTTTGCAAGCTTTAACGCCCCCTCTACAGCCTCC
>OGKZ01002166.1_pt1 | contig 10948 bp, 9 predicted proteins | sample 1572571 | NCBI WGS metagenome assembly OGKZ01 (sample SAMEA2581906, study PRJEB24529) | metagenome | biome: Human gut stool | place: China | collected 2011 | reverse complement strand
TGAACACCTACGCCAGCCTTTCCCGGCAGGCGGTGGAGGGCACGAACATTACCGAGGCCAAGCACAGCATCGAGCGCAGCATGGACCTGCTGGTGACCGCCTTTGAAAACCAGCTGGACAAACTGTTCCAAGCCGACGCGCTGGACGTAAACGCCGACATTGCCGCTCTGGAAGGAATGCTGAACCTCGACGGCCTGACCGGCAGCGAATTTACCCGCTGAACCACACTCCCGCACCCGATGGCTGCATCGGTGCGGGGGTATTTTTTGTGCAAAGTGCAATTTTCCATCCCGTCTTTTTTGGGCGCTGCGCTCAAAATTCCGGGATTTGTGTGCATTTATGCCAAGCATTTTAATTTGCCCGAAAAACTTTTATTTTATTTGTTCGACAGCAGTCGATTGGGCTGCATAGGCACTTTTTGCAACTTTTCATCGAGATGCAACAATAACACATGGTTTTTTGCGCTGCATTTGACTATTATAGAAGCAGCTACGGCAGCTGCGAACGGCTGCATCGACTTTTCCGATCATAATAGTAGGAGGAAATTTCCATGATGAAGTCCATTTCCACCTGGAAGCAGGAGCTGACCGAGGGCGCACACGCTGCGCGTCTGGCTGCGCTGTACTGCTGCACCCCCGACGAGACCCCTGCACAGGCAGCCCGCTATGCGGCTGTTCTGGACGGGCTGGAGACCACCTTTGGCGCACACACCGAGGCCGGTCTGTACAGTGCCCCCGGCCGCACCGAGATCGGCGGCAACCACACCGACCACCAGCATGGCCGTGTACTGGCTGGCAGCGTGAACATTGACATGATCGCTGCTGCCGCCCCCAACAGCCTGAACCAGCTGCGCGTGCAGAGCGAGGGCTACGACCTGTGCGTCATCGACCTCGATGACCTGACCGCCCGCAAGGAGGAGGAAAACACCACTGCTTCCCTGCTGCGCGGCGAGTGCGAAGCCTTCCGTCAGCGCGGTGCAAAGCTGTCCGGTCTGGACGTGTACATTTCCTCTAACGTGCCCAAGGGCAGCGGCGTTTCTTCCTCTGCCGCCTTTGAGGTGCTGGTCGGTGTGATTCTGAACGACTGCTTCATGGCCGAAAAGGTCTCCCCCATTGCCATTGCGCAGATCGGCCAGTGGGCTGAAAATGTCTACTTTGGCAAGCCCTGCGGCCTGATGGATCAGATGGCCTCCAGCGTGGGCAACATTATCACCATCGACTTTGCCGACAAGGCAAACCCCGACGTGGAGCCGGTGCAGGTGGACTTTTCCAAAGCCGGTCTGGCGCTGTGCATTCTGGACTCCGGCGCAGACCATGCCGACCTGACCGACGAGTACGCCGCCATCCCCAACGAGTGCCGCGCTGTGGCCGCTGTGTGCGGCGGCGAGGCGCTGCGGGACGTGCCCTTTGAGACCTTCCTTGCAAATATTCCGGCCTGCCGCAAGCAGTGCGGCGACCGCGCTGTGCTGCGCGCCTTCCACTTCTACGCCGATAACGACCGTGTACCCCAGCAGGTGGCTGCCCTGCGCAAGGGCGATTTTGATGCCTTTTTGCAGATGGTGACTGCCTCCGGCGACAGTAGCTGGGAGTATTTGCAGAACGTGATCCCCGCCGGTTACAAGGAGCATCAGGAGGTGGCTGTGACCATCGCCGCTGCTAAGCATTATCTGGGCGGCAAGGGCGCTGTGCGCGTGCACGGCGGCGGTTTTGCCGGTACGGTGCAGGCCTTTGTGCCGGTGGAGATGCTGGCAGACTTTAAGGCAAACATGGAAAAGATCCTCGGCGCTGGCCGCTGCCATGTGCTGAGCATCCGTCCCGAAGGAGGTGCTGTGCTGTGATCTCCACCGCTATCCAGCAGCTCGTGAACTACGGGCTGGACACCGGGCTCATCTTGCCCGATGACGAGATCTATATCCGCAACCAGCTGCTGATGACCATGCAGCTGGACGACTTTACCGCCCCGGAGGGCGAGGTGTGCTATACCGATCTGGAAAGCATCCTCAAGACCCTTGTGGACGATGCCGTTGCCCGCGGCGTGTGCGAGGATAACTCCACCGCACGCGATCTGTTCGACACCAAGCTGATGGGCGTGCTGACCCCGCGCCCCAGCATTGTGCGCGCAAACTTTGAGGAGCGGTACGAAAACGAGGGCCCGCAGGCCGCCACCGACTGGTTCTACAAGTTCAGTCAGGACACCGACTACATCCGCCGCTACCGTATCAAGCGCGACCTGAAGTGGGTCACCAAGACCGAGTACGGCGACTTGGATATCACCATCAACCTGTCCAAGCCGGAAAAAGACCCCAAGGCCATTGCCGCCGCAAAGCTTGCACCCCAGAGCGCTTACCCCAAGTGCCAGCTGTGTGCGGAGAACGAGGGCTACGCAGGCCGCATGAACCACCCCGCCCGCGAAAATCACCGCATCATCCCGCTGACCATCAACGACAGCGCGTGGAATTTGCAGTACAGTCCCTACGTTTACTACAACGAGCACTGCATCGTGTTCAATAACCAGCACACACCCATGAAGATCGAGCGGGCGACCTTCCGCAAGCTGCTGGATTTTGTGGGTCTGTTCCCCCACTATTTTGTGGGCAGCAACGCCGACCTGCCTATCGTGGGCGGCAGCATCCTGAGCCACGACCACTTCCAGGGCGGTCATTACGAGTTCGCCATGGCCAAAGCACCTATTGAAAAGCCTTGGGTGTTCCCCGGCTTTGAGGATGTGGAGACCGGCATCGTGCACTGGCCCATGAGCTGCATCCGTCTGACCTGTGCAGATGACACACGCCTTGTGGAGCTGGCCGATAAGCTGCTGGCTGCCTGGCGCGGCTACACCGATGAAAGCTGCTTTATCTTTGCCGAGACCGACGGCGAGCCCCACAACACCATTACCCCCATCGCCCGGATGCGGGACGGCAAGTATCAGCTGGACTTGGTGCTGCGCAACAACATCACCACTCCGGAGCATCCGCTGGGTGTGTACCACCCCCATGCCAAGCTGCACCACATCAAAAAAGAGAACATCGGCCTGATCGAAGTGATGGGTCTGGCCGTGCTGCCCAGCCGCCTGAAGCAGGAGCTGTTCGACCTTGCTGATGTGCTGGTGGCGCACCTGCCCACCGCAGAGTACCCCGACGCCCTGCAAAAGCATGCCGAGTGGGCCGAGGAGATCCTTGCAAAGCACCCGGAGCTGAACGCCGACAATGTGCACCTGATCTTGCAGGACGAGGTAGGCCATGTGTTCGCACAGGTGCTGGCCGATGCCGGTGTGTACAAGCTGGACGAAGCAGGCCGCGCCGGTTTTGTCCGCTTCCTTGAAAGCGTAAAATAAACCATAACTCCCCGAGGCTGTTGCACATATCATGGCGCAACATCCTTTTTTAGAGCACAGCATCGAACAAAAGCACTTTTCCTTTGCTCTCCCCCCTGTGAAAAAATCAATGGGAAAATCCGCAGATTTTCCCATTGATAAATTAAAGTATTCATTCCGCTGAAAATGGCCAAAGCAGCGCGGCGGCCATTCAAAATCGTTTTTTGTAGATGGAGGTATCGCTATGCACTGCACTCTGGAAGTTTGCGTAGACAGCACCGCCAGCGCACTGGCGGCAAAACGCGGCGGCGCTGATCGGCTGGAGCTGTGCGCCGACCTGATCATCGGCGGCACCACTCCTTCCCCTGCCCTGCTGCGTCAGGTCAAGGCTGAGACCGGCCTGCCGGTGCGGGCACTGCTGCGGCCCCGCTTTGGCGATTTCTGCTACGACCGCTACGAGCTGGCACAGATGGCCGAATGCGCCGCCGAGCTGGTAGCCGCCGGTGCGGACGGCATCGTGACCGGCGTGCTGACCCCGGCGGGAGCGCTGGACACAGACGCCCTGCGCCCCATCTATGCCGCAGCCCGGCAGGCGGCTGAAAAAGCACACCGCACCGTGGACTGCACCCTGCACCGTGCCTTTGATGTCTGTTGTGACCCCTTTGCCGCACTGGAAGCCGCAAAGCAGCTGGGGCTTACCACCATCCTGACCAGCGGACAGGCCGCAAGCGCCCCGCAGGGCGCTGCCCTGCTGCGGCAGCTGGTGGAAGCTGCCGGGCAGGAGGTGGAGATTCTGGTTGGTGCAGGCGTATCTGCCGCCAACATCCCCGCCCTTGCCGCCCAGACTTGTGCCCGGGCGTTCCACCTTTCCGGCAAGCAGGTGCTGGACAGCCGCATGACCTTCCGGCGAGAGGGCGTGCCCATGGGGCTGCCGGGCTTTTCGGAGTTTGAGATCTGGCAGACCAGCGAAGCAAATATCCGCGCCGCCCGCACCGTACTGGATGCGCTGTAACGGGCAAATAGAGTTTTTATACCCTGCCCCGGTGTAATTGAGAAAGTATCGGTCTGCCGGCAGTGCCGTTGTTTCCGCAGGAAACAGCCACTGCATCCTGCTGTTTTCCATTACGTTCTCTCCCGTGAAAATGCAAAATCGGGCAGGCCTCGGCCTGCCCGATTTTGCTCTAATAAAGTTTTTCCCACTTTAGTGCAGGGCGGCAAACCGGGCTGCGCCGCAGGTGCACAGCCAACGGTGCAGCAGCAAATCCAGCCCCAGCAGCGCGGCCAGACAAGCACCTTGCGCGGCCAGCGGCGGCACGGCGTAGTCCAGTAAGGTCAGGGGCAAAAACAGCACCCCGCCCGCTAGCAGCCACCCGCCGAACATCGCCAGCATACTGGCGGCGCTCTGCTTGACCACGGCGGCCTCGCTTACCCAGTGGAGGTTGGGCAGGCACAATCCCAAGGCAAGGCCCATTTGCGCCGTCAGCCACACAAAGGCTGCCAGCACCGCCAGCACCAGCAGCCCCTGCCCTGCCGGAATACGCAGCGCCGCCATGGCGCACCCGGCGCAAAACCACGCCCCCGGCAGCGTGAGCAGCAGCTGCAGCTCCACCTTTACCCGCAGAACCTGCTGCGGGGCAACCGGCAGGCTTTGCAGCAGCCAGAGGGTGCCCCCCTCCAGCGACACCGAGGGCGCTGTGATAAAGTTCATGGCGGCTATGGTGCACACCATCCCGCACACCAGCATGGGCAGGCTCTCCGGCGGGTAAGCAGCGGTAAAGGCGCGCAGGTCTGCGGCCTTCCACAGCGCTGCTGCGCCCAACACCGGCAGCAGCAGACTGCTCAAGGCGCAGTTGAGCAGCCACATGGGGCAAGCGCCCAAATGCAGCAGTTCCCGCCGCAGCAATGCCCGGCGCGGGGGCTGCTTTTTTTGCGTCTTTGCGCGGTATTCCACTTTGGCTCTGCCCGGTTCAAGGGTCAAAAGCCGCAGATAGGGCTTTGCCAGCGCCTTACCGCACAGCGCCATACAGGCCGCAGCCAGCGCCAGAAACAGCAGCAGTGCCGGGACGTTGCCCACTGCCGCCAGACCCAGCAGACGCAGCGGTGCAGCAGCACGACCGGCTGCTGCGCCCGCCTGTACGGCATCCACCGCAAGAGCCTCCACCGCGTTGCCCACCCATTGGAATACCGCATAATAAACCGCCAGAAAGAGCAGCGTGCCCACAATGGTGACAAGGCTTTTGTGCCGGGCGCGGCGGTTGAGCAGCGCTACTGCCCAGCCCAGCAGAACGACCAGCACCATGGAAACTCCCGCCAGCGCCAGTGCTACCGGCAGCGCCGCCAGCAGGGCACCGCCGGGGCGGGGTGCCGCCAGCGCATAGCAGACCACCGAGGGCACCCACGCCAGCAGCAGATAAATCAGGCCGGTCAGGTACACCCCGCCGCAGCGCACCGCAAAAATAGCGCCCGGCGGGATGGGCAGCGCCAGCAGCTGCTGGTTATCCCGGCAGCGGAACAAATGCCCGTAACTGGTAAAGGCACTGGCCAGCACACTGACCGTCAGCGCCGAAAGCTCCATCAGCACAAAATAGAGCCAGTCCAGCCCCTGCGGAACCAGCGTCACTGCCAGCGGCAGCGCCATAGAGCCAAAGCTGAGCATGACCAGCAGCATCAGCACCGCAAACAGCAATGCATACCCGAATGCTCCTGCCCGGGAGCGCCGCTTGCCAGTTTTGCTGCTGCGCACAAAGGCCGCACCCAGTTCCAGTAGCTGTTTTTTGAGCAATGCACGGATCATAGCGCTTCCCCCGTATCCTCCAGTTCCAGAAAGACCTCCTCCAGCGTATCGTCGCCGCGCACCTCTTCCATAGCACCCTCGCGCACCAGCTGACCTTTACGCAGAATAGCTACCCTGTCGCAAAGCTTTTCGGCCACCTCCAGCACATGGGTGGAGAAAAAGATCGCCCCGCCTTGCGCACAAAAGGCCTTCATCTGGGTCTTGAGTTGATGGGAAGCCAGCGGGTCCAGCCCGACAAAGGGCTCGTCCATTAAAATCAGCTTCGGCTCGTGCAGCAGCGCCGCAATAATGGCAAGCTTCTGCTTCATGCCGTGGGAGTATGCCCCGATGGACTGCGCCAAATCCTGCGTCAGGCCAAAAGCATCGCCGTACTGCCGGATGCGCTGCGCCCGCTGTGCGGTGCTTACGCCGAAGATGTCTGCGATAAAATCAAGGTACTGGATGCCGGTCATATAATCGTAAAGCTGCGGGTCGTCCGGCAGATAGGCCAAGCGGCGCTTGCATTCCAGCGGGTCGTCCCGCATCGAAATGCCGTCCACATAAATTTCTCCGGCATCAAATTGCTGGATACCGCAGCAGCATTTTAAGGTAGTGGTCTTGCCCGCGCCGTTGTGCCCAATAAAGGCACACAACTCCCCCGGGCGGATGTGCAGACAAAGGTCCTGCACGGCGGGCTTGCCGCCGTAGGTTTTGGTCAGATGCTCGATCTTTAACATGGGCTGCCTCCTTGCTTTCAGTTTCGAGCCAAGTATACACCTTCCGGCAGGGGGAAGGTCAAGCATTTCTCCGTTTTTTCTTGCGTTTTGTATAGGGCTGTGCTATACTTTTTGACGAACTGAACAGAAAACAGCAGGTGCGTTCCGTCACTTTGCCCCACCGGGCGGCGGCAGGAACGTTAAAAGGGAAGCGGGTGTCAATCCCGCACGATCTCGTCACTGTGATAAGGGAGTCCACTGTCAGGGTGCTTTTGCACCGGTCACTGAGCCATCCGGCTTGGGAAGGCGGCAGCGGGCGTTGAACTTTCAGTCAGGAAACCTGCCCGCTGTTGGTACCGGGGCTTTGCCGCCCCAGATCACGAGGAATTGGTTGTACCAAAAAGCCTGTAGGAAACGGGGTCTTTTTGCTTTGCCATTTCGCAAGCAGAAGACCCCGTTTTTTGCCGATTCTCTTTCCTGTACCCTTCTGTTCGGTGCCGTATTTTACCCACATCAGGAAAGGAAAACAAGATGAAAAAACGCAACATCCGCAAAACGGCGGCCGCTCTGACCGCTCTGGCTCTGTGCGCCGGTGTACTGACCGGCTGCGGCGGGGCCGCCTCCGGCACTGCTTCCTCTGTTGCTGCCAGTTCTGCCGCCAGCAGCGAGGCTTCCGACGCAGACGCTGACGCACTGGCCGCACATGATACAGGGGGAGTTGGCCAGAGAGCGGTTTTCCGGAGGCGCCACGATGGTCTGGAAGCCGCGGTTCTCAAAGCCGATGATGCTCATGCCGTGGGCGCTCTGGCACCGGGCGATGCAGCGGCCGCACAGGATGCACTTAGAGGTATCCCGGATGATGGAGGGGGTCAGCTGGTCCACAGTGGCAGGGGTACGCTCACCCTGGAACTTGTTGGCCCGGGCGCCGGTGATATTGGCCACATGGAGCAGCTCGCACTGGCCGTTCTTGCGGCACTGCTGGCAGTTGGGGTTGTGGTTGGACAGCAGCAGCTCCACAGAGGCCCGGCGGGCCTTGGTCGCCTTCTCGGAGGAGATGCTGATCTTCATCCCCTCGCTTACCGGGTAGACACAGGATGCCACCAGTCCCTTGGTGCCGCTGGCCTCTACCAGACAGACACGGCAGGAACCGGAGGAGCACTCACCGTGGTTGAAGGAGCACAGAGAGGGGATCTCGTAGCCGCACTGCTTGGCAGCCTCCATAATGGTGATGCCGTCCTCTACCTGGTAGGGGAAGCCTTCGATCTTAATATTGATTTTTGCCATGATGACATCTCCCTCCCTTAAACTTTCTCAATGGCGTGGAACTTACAGCCGGCCAGACAGGCGCCGCACTTCACACACTTGCTGGCGTCGATCTCCATGGCGGGCAGCTTCTTGCCCGGGGCGATGTAATCCGTACGGAAGATCGCGCCGGCGGGGCACTGCTTGGCACACATTCCGCAGCCCACGCACTTGGTGCGCACGATGTGGTACTGCATCAGGTTCTTACACACCTTAGCCGGGCAGTTGCGGTCCACGATGTGGGAGATATACTCCTCCCGGAAGTGCTTCAGGGTAGACACCACGGGGTTGGCGGAGGTCTGACCCAGAGCGCACAGGGAGTTGGTCTTTACGATGCCCGCCAGCTCCTCCAGCTCGTCCAGGTCGTGCATGGTGCCGTTGCCCTCGGTGATGCGGGTGAGGATCTCCAGCATCCGCTTGGTGCCGATACGGCAGGGGGTGCACTTGCCGCAGGACTCGTCGCAGATGAAGTCCAGATAGAACCGGGCCACGTCCACCATACAGTTGTCTTCGTCCATGACGATGGCGCCGCCGGAGCCCATCATGGAGCCCTTGGACACCAGAGTATCAAAGTCGATGGGCTCGTCCAGGAACTCCTCGGTCAGACAGCCGCCGGAGGGGCCGCCGGTCTGGATGGCCTTGAACTTCTTGCCGCCGGGGATGCCGCCGCCGATGTCATAGATGACCTGGCGGATGGTCGTCGCCTCCTCAGGGATATCCACGTAGCCGGGATTTGCGATGTCGCCTTTGAGTAAAAAAATTCTTGCCATTTTTCTCTCTCCGTATTGATCCTGTAGTCCACCGCTTGTGCATTCTGCGGCGGTTGTATACAACATTATGAAACTCTAACATTCTTATCGATAAAAGTAAAGGGATGCAGTGATAAATTATTTGAATAGGAAGCGGACATATAAACGTTTTGCGCCATTATTGGACTAAAAATGAGAATATTCACGCAAAAAAGCCACTGCAATGCGTGTTTGCAGTGGCTTTTTCCATATATTTCGTCGCTCAGGCTTGTTCCGTCTCCGCGTCCTCCGCCTCCTCCACGAGCTGCATCACCGAGACCTCAAACGCTGTGCGTTCCTCGCTGCCGGTCTCGAGCATTTTGGTGTAGGTGCGGCTCTGTACGCGCCCCTCGATGGTCAGCCGGTCGCCCACGTCCATCTCGGCGATCTGCATTGCCGTCTGTCCCCAGGCGATGCAGGGCAGATAATCCGCGCGGCCGTAGTGACGGTTTACGGCCAGAATGAGGTCGCAGATGCTGCGTCCCAGCGGTGTGCGCCGCAGCGCGGGCTTTTTGCACAGCGTGCCGGAGAGCAGGATGCGGTTGAAGTAGGTCCCGTCTCCCGGCTCGATGCTCTGGGCGAAGACCGTGATGACGAGCTTGCTGCCCTGCCCGCTCTTATTGTTGAACGAGCGAAGCTGCCCCGTGACGCGCAGGCTTTGTCCCTCGCTCACGGGACACGTGCGCAGCAGCGCCTCGCCCGCTACGATGACGGGCACGTCGCTCTGCCCCGACAGGCGCTCCACCCGAAGGGGAAATTTGTCAAACCGCCGCGCGTGATTTTCGTGCGAAAAGGCGGGGGCGCTCCCGGCGATGCCCCACAGCTCCACATAGTTCTGGCTTCCTTCCATATCGTACACCTCAACACGGTTTTGTTGCTGTATCCTATGAAGCGGAAGCAAAAGATATGCCGTTTCTCCTGGGAAGACAAAAAGGAAGAGCTGCCTCCCGGCAGCTCTTCCTTTTGTCGCAGCGGACTGCGAATGATCACATCTTGGAGATGATCTCGACCAGCTCTTCACCGATACGGCCCTGAGCCTCGACGGTCGCGGAGCCGATGTGCGGCGTGCAGGAGACCATCGGGTGAGAGTAGAGGGCGACGTTGGTCGCGGGCTCGTCGGCATAGACGTCCAGACCGGCGGCGCGGACCTTGCCGCTGTTGAGCGCGTCAAGCAGCGCGGCCTCGTCGACGTTGGTGCCGCGGGAGGTGTTGATGATGACGACGCCGTCCTTCATCTTGGCGATGCGCTCGGCATTGATGAGAGCGCCGCCGTCGACAGCGGGAGCGTGGACGGAGATGAAGTCGGACTTGGCGAGCAGCTCGTCCATCTCAACATAGGGGATGCCGAGCTCTTCCTCGATGCCGGGGATGTGGAAGATATCGAACGCGACAACGTTCATGCCGATGGCCTTGGCCATCTTGCCGAGCTTCTGACCGATGCGGCCGAAGCCGACGATACCGAGCGTCTTGCCGGTCAGCTCGATGCCCTTGCCGTAGGCCTTCTTCTCCCACTTGCCCTCGCGCATGGAGTGGCCGGCGATGGAGATGTAACGGGCGCAGGAGAACATATGAGCCATGGCGAGCTCGGCAACGGACTCGGAGGGGGACTTCGGGGTGTTTTTCACCTCGATGCCGTTGTCCTTGGCGTACTGCACGTCGATGTTGTCAAGGCCGACACCGGCGCGGATGACGCACTTGAAGCGGCTGCCCTTGGCCTCGTCGATCTGCTTGGCGCGCAGCTTGGTCTTGGAGCGAATGATGGCGACATCGAAGTCACGCAGGGCCTTGCCCAGCTCGTCGGGCTCGTAGAACTGCTCAACGAGCTCATGACCCATCGCGCGGACCTTCTCGATCGCGCCCTTATCCATACCGTCGGTAACAAGAATACGCATAACGAAATTCTCCTTAAATATTATTAAATCATTTTTGTGACGACATGTGCGTCACAAAAATACATTGGCCCAGCCGCCTTTGGCGGCGGCACCAGTGAACGTTTCACTGGTGAGGGGGTATCTAAAAGGGGGATAGTATCCCCCTTTTAAGAAATTTTCCTTTAC
>OGKZ01002153.1_pt1 | contig 11027 bp, 18 predicted proteins | sample 1572571 | NCBI WGS metagenome assembly OGKZ01 (sample SAMEA2581906, study PRJEB24529) | metagenome | biome: Human gut stool | place: China | collected 2011 | reverse complement strand
CATTCTCCAGCTCAGTCAGGTTTCCAGAGCCGGTGCCGATGAACTTTTCCTTCAGGGTGACTTGAAGGACCACATACTGGTACGAATTACCGGATGCGGTAGAGTAAGAAGATTCTTTCTGAATTGTGTCCATGAAACCCATGATAATTTCCTCCTGTTTTTTATATATCCCGGCAAAGCCCGACGGCCTTGCCTTCGATTACAACGTCGTTCATCTCTTCCCGGCCTTTTTTACCACTCTGCGGCGACAACCTCAAAGCTGTCATAATCTACAAAAGAATAAATCACAAATGGTGCGGAACCGCCGTTCCCCTTTACATTATTGGCGTATGTATATGTGCCGCCAATAACCTGACCGTTTTTCTTCAGGATCACAGAGACACGGACATTGGTACAATCAACAGAGCTGTTGTTGACAACATCGCCGGAAATTTTCGATTCGTCCAGACGGGCCACATTCTTGAACTGGAAATCGGATGCCTTTGCAGTTGCATCGAAATGATCATTGTATCCACCCATGGGGTTCCCGACGGCAAGTTCTACCGCAGAAGGAACATCGCCGACGTACATTACCCTTCCACTGAACCGGATCGTATCATTTCCGGCAATTCTTCCGGTATAGTCGTTGGAAACATCCAGAACATGGCCTTCAGCATCTCTTGAAGTGACGGTGATCTGACACGCTCCGGCAGTCTTTGAGTTTCCATTGGAAAGCTCAGCACTGTAATAGACATAGGTGTAGCCGTCCATCTTCTTCTCCCAAGAAGCACCCAGGAGCTTAATAGATACCACTCCGGCAGATACGGCAGGTGCTTCTGGTGCGGGTGGAACCGTTCCGGCAGAACCGCCACCGTCACAGCCGGCCAGAAGCAAGCCACACAGGACAACTGCAAGAATCATCGAAAGAAATCTCTTTTTCATGGTACAACCTCCACTTTCAATCTGTCTTTTTACCCCACCCAGTGCGTCCAGCCCACGGCGCGGCCCTCGATCTGTACCTCTTCCAGCTGTGGGCCGGTGTAAACCATGGGGGCATAGGCTGGATTTGCGGGCATCAGGGTCAGCGTACCGCCGCTGTAATACACCCGCTTGAGGGTAGCCTCCTCGCCAATGCGCACCGCGGCGATCTGGCCGTTTTCCACCACCGGCTGAATGTGGATATACACCACGTCACGGTCGTGGATGCCGGCATCGATCATGCTGTCACCGTGGCAGGTCAGAGAAAAATCACACCGGATATTTTCAGGTACATCCACCATCTTTTCAATGTTCTGCTCTGCCGTGATGGGGTCGCCGCAGGCTATGCTGCCAATCAGCGGCACCTTCTTCATCTTCGGCATGGGCTCAAACCCCGGCGGGATGGTGGGTTCTTTGGATGCAGCCGGGGAGGGCTGCTCTTCCCAACCCATCAGGTAGGCCGGGGTGGTTTCAAGCGCCTGAGCGAAAGCAGCGATTTTGGATTGAGGGATGTCTGCCTTGCCACGTTCGATTTTACTTATAGAAGATTTATCTTTATAGCCCATCTTGTGAGCTAGCTCTTCAACTGTCAAGCCAAGCTCCGTGCGGCGGCTTTTGATTCTGTCGTATAGAGTTGCCATAAAATCACCAACCTTCGCTCTTATCTTATCATATAGTGGAATGATATTCAAGTATTTTTTGCTTTTTTCTCAAAAAAGGTTGACTTTGTTTCCACTCAGTGATATCATACAGGAAGTGGAACATAATTCCACTTGAGAGGAGGTGAAAACAATGACCGATACCACTACGCTTCGTTCCATCATTGCAAACTCCGGGCTGAAGTATAAAGCCATTGCGGAGATTATGGGCCTTACACCGTATGCTTTGCAGATGAAGATTGACAATGAAACCGAGTTTAAGGCGAGCGAAATCGACACTCTTGCCAACACTCTCGGCATGGACATGCAGCAGCGTGATGCCATCTTTTTTTGCAAGAAAAGTGGAATTTAATTACACTTTTCAGTTTTAGTTTAGGAGATGAACAACGTGAATGACAACAAAAAGCCCAGCGAACCTGTGAAAGAGGAACGCTGGGCAGAGAGGAGAAAACTCAAGTGCTGTGCTATAAGTTGATTCTGATTCTTTGGCTGGCCGTGACTTTGTGCAATTTGCTTGTCAGAAAGGCCTCGCCAGAGCTTTCCGGTTGGTATCCGGCATACTCCATCGTGGTTGCATTTCTCACGACTGCATTTCTTTTGTGTCTCGCATCCTGACAACGATCTTATTCAAAAGCTCAACTTTCATACTATGAAGATCCTGTGTCGCAGAAGTTCGCTTCACCAAGCGTTCCAATGATAGCATATCTTCTCGAAGCTCTTTTGAAGCGTAATACATTGCCAGTGCAGAGTGAGAGCCAAATTCGCTCAGATTTTCGAGTGTTTCAGATTGGACAGCTGCACCCGCCGCACGAATGTAGCCTTCGTAGATCTCGCGTTCGCGCCGAACCCGTTCTTCGCGTTCTTGATGGTCATATTCCATTTGTTTCATCTTTTGCTGATGCCAATTGTTAAAGATTGTTGTCAACATCGGAGAAACCAAAGCGCAGAGCGAAACGACCATTGCTACTAAACCAGACCAGTCCGAAACAGACATACCGGTATTTTGTTCCACTTTATCACCTCCCTTCCCGCCCAAGTATACCGCAGAAGGGAGCCGCCAACAAGGAGGTGAACAACGTGAAAAAGCCTTATCTCAAAATCAGTCGTCTGGCAGAAGACCAGGATCTCAACCAGGGCGCACTTGCGGCCCTGATTGGGGTAAGCTCCAACACGATGACCGCACGGCTCAAGGGGACACAACCTTGGAGGAGTGACGAGATCGTCATCATCTGCAGAGCTCTGCACATCCCGCAAGAAAAAATCGGGGAGTATTTCTTCCCGGCAATCGCAAAGGAGGAAAAGACCGCATGAAACCTTATTATCTCGCCTCTGAACGGGCCGCTGCACCCACCAGCAGCGTGTCCTACATCGCACCAGTGCTGACCCGCATGTGGTTCCGCTGGGATGGCATCCGTGACTCCGGGTACAACCGAACCGGTGCTGAAGCCGTCGCAGAAAGCGGCTCGAAACCTGTGCAGGTTTTTGCGGATGGCGAATGGCACCCAGTTGCCGCTTACGGCACCACCTGCGCACAATCCGCTGCAAATTACTTTCAGGAGGTGGATCCCGCATGAAGATCAAATCCCGCGTCTGGTACTGGCTGGCTGCTGCCAGCGGTGCCGTAAGTCTGCTGTACGGCATGGGCATCGAGGGCGGTGCACAGCTGGGCAGCTCCATCTCTGACAGCCAGCTCGTCACGGCCCTGTGCCTGGTTCTGGCAGCGGTAGCGTTCCTGCGGCTGGGCTTTGCCGCCCAGGATCGTGAACAGAACGCCCGCCGCTATGGCCGCGTTGACCGCACCCACGCCCGTACCGAAGAGCCGGACTACCGGCAGAACCGGAGGGGCGCATGAAAACAAAACGTCTGAAGAAGCTCCTGATGGGCATGGGCCTGAGCCGCAATCAGGCAAATCACATGGTCAAGGACCAGCGAGCCACCGGCTCCCCACGGGTCAGCAATGCACTCTATTACTATTATGCCAAAAGGTACATCTCCGAGTTAACGCCGGACTGGTTACCGCTTATCGAAAGCTTTGTACTCGGAAACGCAGAAGAGGATGCCGAGGACATCAACAAAAATGAGCCCGCCCGTGCTGGTAACACGGACGAGCCCAAAGGGTGATGGAATTCACAAGCCCCATCACCCTTGATGATATCACATCAGGAAGGATTTTACAAATGAAAGGTATTTTAGCCGAACCGGGCAAAGATCCGGTGATCGCGTCCCTGCCCGACAGCCTGTGGGCCATTGAGAACCGGCTGGGTACGCCCTGCGAGATGATCGTGCTGCCCCGCACCCCGGCGGTGCTGTTCGTGGGCCGGTACGATGGTCCCATCCAGCCCGCCAGCCTGCTCAACCGCACCTACCGGGGCCGCCAGCTTTACGGGCCCATCCTCTGCTACGGCTGGAAGGGCAACAACATCCAGCCCATGAACAAGGATGTGCAGACCGAGATGCTGGACCGCCTGAAGGGCACGGAGGTGAGGGTATGATCATCAGCCAGAACAGCAACGATGTTTACTACGCCTATACCCGTGGGCGCTTCTGGCGCTGGGACGAATCCGCACGGGTCTGGAAGGAAAGCCATCTGCTGGCCCAGAAGTTCGACAAAGCCAAGGCCGCTGAAAAGCGGCTGACCCCGGAAGCGTTTCTGACCAGCGACGAGTTCATCCCCATGGATGACTACGAGCTTCCGGATCAGATGCTGACGGCCCTCAGGGAGGCCAAGCCCTGCAAGAACGCTCCCATCGACCCGGTAGAGGAGGAGTCGGCCCCTGCCGCATCGGCGGGCGGTTCTTCTGCGCCGATTCCTTCGGCTCCCAGCTTTGACTTTGGCGCAGACGAGCAGACCAATGTCCTGCTTTTGCAGGATGCCCAGACCTTTATCACCGGCAACATGGCCCGGATCATGGCGGCCAAGCACGCCCACGACCTGTGTGCAAACAACAAAAATGGCACTTGGGGCAAGTGGTGTGATGTGGTTGGCATCAGCCGAGACACCGGTGACAACATGGTACATATTGCCGAACGGTTCGGCAATATCCAGATTGAAGGCAAGCCCATTTTTGATGTGCAGCCTCTGAAGCTGCTGTACGCCGTGGCAAAGCCCAGCGCCCCGGCAGAGTTGGTGGAGCAGGTAAAGACCGGCGACATCACGACCTACAAGGAGTATCAGGAAGCCATGGCCCAGATCAAAGCCGAGAAGGACCGTGCCGCTGCTGCCGAAGCCCGGGAGGAAGAGGCGTGGAACATGGTAAGCAAGGCGCAGGATGAAGCCCAGACTGCCAAAAACGACTTGGATGCCGCCCTTGTAGACCTGAACGGCCTGACCGAGCAGAACGCCAAGCTCCAGCAGAGCTACCACGATGCAGACGAGGGCCGCATTGCTGCCCGGCTCCAGTGCCAGAAGGCCGAAGGCGAGCGCGACAGAGCCGAAGAGAGAGCAAAAAATGCCGAAGACGCTTTGAAAAAACAGCCCATCACGGCGGTCATCGACGAGGAAGAGATTGACCGCCGGGCCGCAGAAAAAGCCTGGGGCCTTGCCGATGCCCGGAACGCCGAACTGGCCAAGGACAATGCCAACCTGAAGAAACAGGTTGCGGCACTCCGTTCCCGCATCAACGATGATGCCCAGGCAGATTTTGAGCAGGCCAACTACTGCGCCAGCCTGATGCGGGCGGCGTGGGATAACAGCAAGGCCAGCTATTCCCGGCTGGTGGGCGAAGATCTGGAAAGCACCTTTCAGACCATCTGCGGTACCCTGAACAGCATCATGGAGGAAGCCTCCCTGCTCTGCCGCCAGCCGCCTGATTATGACGGAGGTGACCGGGATGAATGAGATGTACTGTCTGGATCTTGACCGTTACGGCCCGCCCATGGAGCCGCCCGATGACTACTACTTTGCCCCCGACCGGGAGCCAGAAGAGGAGGAACTGACCAATGACGAATGAATTGACCGTCCGGGTAGAGCGCCCGGTGATCCCGGCTATGAACTGGAACAAGGATGAAGTGCAGAAGAACCTTGACGAACTTCTGGCCTCCTATACAGGCCGTGTGTACACGCCTGAATCCATCAAGGATGCCAAAGCCGACCGTGCTGCCGTCAACAAGTGGGACAAGCAGCTGGCTGCTGCTCTGACCGCCGCCAAGCGGCTTTACACTGACCCGCTGGAGGATTTTCAGAAGAGTATCCGAGAGATGCAGGCCCAGTGTAAGAAGATCTCCGGGGCCATTGATCAGCAGGTAAAAGCAGTAGAACAGGCCCAGCGGGAAGAAAAAGCATCCACCCTGCGGCTGGTCTACCGGGACTGCATCGGGGAGCTGGAACCTCTGATTTCTTTTGACCGTCTGCTTGTGCCCCAGTGGCTCAATAAAACCTTTGACCTCGCCCAGGCCGAAAAGGAACTGCGCAAGGCTGTGGAGACTCGACGGGAGGAACTCCGCCTCATCCGGGAGACCTGCGGTGAAGACGCTGAACCCTGCATTACCGAATACCTGCGGGCCTTGAGCGTCAACGATGCACTGCATGAGCACAGCCGCCGGGAGCACGCCCGTGCGGCTCAGGCTGAGGCAGAGGTCCAGCGACAGGCTGCAGAACGGGCCAGAGCCGCTGCACCGGTCATCATCCCGCCCACCGAGGAAGAGCGTCAGCTGAAAGAAGAGGCCGCACAGGAGGCCCGGAGCAACGCCTTTGTGACAGCTTCCGGGCGGCTGGACTGCGAGGTATTGCAGCAGTTCGCCCTGCCTGGCACAGGCCTTGCACCTGTCCGCAAACGCTACCGCTTCTGGGTAGATTTCACCCCGGAAGACATCGAATGGTTCAAAGCCGAAGCTAAAAAGCGCGGCTTCGCATATGGTTCTGTAAAATAATTGGAGGATTTTACTTATGGCTTTTTCTCGTCCCGGCGCACCTGCGCCCACCATGTCCGCAAATACCACTGGCACCACCACCGCCGCCCGGATGACTGCAATGCAGCAGCGTGCCGCCCAGAGCAGTGCTCTGCAGGCTGCCAGCCCGGCCAAGCCCGTGGAGATCACTTCTGCCGACGGCCAGCACATGACCGTCAGCTTCTCGGATGTCCGCAACTTCATCTGTCAGAAAGCCACCGATGCCGAATGCAAGATTTTCCTCGAGACCTGCAAGCAGTACCGCCTGAATCCCTTTACCAAGGAAGCCTACCTCATCCACTACGATAACAACAGCGAGGACACCCCCAGTACCATCGTTCTGGGCAAGAACTGCTACCTGCAAATGGCAGAGCGTCACCCCAGCTATGACGGCTTCGAGGCCGGGGTCATCATCTTCGATAAGGTGGCCGGGGAGTGCCAGAAGCGGGAGGGTTCCATCGTCTACGAGGACGAGGAACTTCTGGGCGGCTGGGCCAAAGTCTACCGCAAGGACCGCACCCGCCCCAGTTACGAGGAAGTGAAGCTGACCGAATACGACACCGGCAAATCTCTGTGGAATGGCAAAAAAGCCACCATGATCCGCAAGGTTGCCCTTGTCCATGCCCTGCGGGAAGCATTCCCCTCCACCTTCGGCTCTCTCTATGACGAGAGCGAAGTCCATGTGGATGCCGAGTCCACCGCCGTGGAACTGGACGAAGCTGGACAGGCTTCAGCTCCCCGCTGGACTCGCATCAAGGAAGCTGTTGAACAGGCCGATGCCCTGACCGTGGAGGATGCTGACAGCGCAGACGACCCCTTTGCCGGGGGTGATGAATCGTGATCCTGACCCACAAGACCGGCGTTCTGCTCCACGGGACCCTTGCCAAAGACCCTGTGCTCAAGGACGTGGGCCAGAAGCGGGTCCTGAAGTTTGACGTGAAGGCGCACAGCGTCAAGACCGACACCGGCAGCTGGGAGAGCCTGTATGTTCAGGTCAATGTCTGGCACGGGCTGGACAAATGGGACGGGCTGCTGCTGAAGGGCGATGCCGTCACTGTCTTTGCCCGGGAGCTCAAGAGCCGGGAGTACAATGGCAAGACCTATTACAACGTGGATGCCGACGACATTCAGCCCGGCGGCATGGTGATCTTCCGGTGGATGCAGAATCTCATTGACCTTTGCACAGAGGCCCCGGCACCGCCCGAACCAGCGCTCACTCAGGAGCCAACGCCCTTTGATGAACCTGCCCCGGTGCAGACCAGCCTTTCCGGCGGGCAGATGTATCCCGGCGAAGACCTGGCCGACTATGCTCCCCGCGCCTCTCAGGCGGCAGCGCCTGCCGGGCCAGCCGCAGGCACCCCGGAAGCAGATGCCCTCATCGACGATGATGCGGATGACCTGCCGTTTTAACCACACCAGAAAGGAGTTCAGACCGTGGGCATTGACCCATCCCGTGGCTTTGTTGCCTTTCCCCGCGGTCTGACTGACTGGGAATGGTATTCAGAGCCCAACACTGCCCGCCTGTTTTTCCACCTGCTACTCACCGCCAACTGGCAGGAAAAGCAGTGGCAGGGCATTACCATCAGGCCCGGGCAGCTGGTTACAAGCCAATCTCAACTGGCAAAACAGCTTGATTTGAGTGTTCGGAACATCCGGACGAGCTTAGAACATTTACAGGCGACAGGCTATCTGACAGTCAAAACAGGCTCAAAATACAGCATTGTCACGATAGAAAACTATGCTTCGCTTGTTGGCAGTGACAGGCAAAGTGACAGGCAAGCGACAGGCAACCGACAGGCTGCCGACAACAACTTAACAAGTCTAACAAACCAACAAGCTAACAAGTCGTCGTCTGCGGCTGCGCCGGAGCCGACCGGACGACCGACGACCTCACCCTTGGTATCAGAGTTTGAACAGGATATCGGCAAGCTGAGTGCCTCCGGGAAAAGAGAGCTGACAGGATACGCTGACCGACTGGGCGAGGAACTGGCGCGGGTGATCCTGCGCAAGTGCATTGATGCCGGGGCACATAGCTGGGCCTATGTGCGGAAGGCTCTGATCGAGGCCGAAACCCAGGGCTGTAAGTCTGCCGAGGAGTACCGCATGACGAATCCCATTGGAGCAGGACGCAATAAGCGGGTGGATCGTCCGGAGTCCAGCGGGAATGATTTTCTAAAAAACGCAGCCCGCCGCCGTCCGCTCACCAAGAAAAAGGAGGAGCCCCATGTACCGGAACCATGAGCATTACCCTGACCCGACAGCTGGCCGGGCATTGGGCTGCCTCCGCCGAAAGGAGAACCAATTGAACACCGGAAAACAGTTTGAGGCAGACTGGAAAAGCTCCATGCCGAAGGATGCTTGGTGCTATCGACTGAAAGACAGCGCGACCACCTATTACGGCGGCAACGAGAACCTGAGCTTCTCCATTGATAACATCTGCGACTTCGACGTGTACCGCTACCCCATGCACCATTACTTCGAGCTCAAGACCATCGAAACGCCCAGCATCCCACTGGAAAAGATCCTGGGCCGATTCGACCGGGAGCGGCAGAAGTACCACAAGCTCAAACACATCACCGACATGGCCCACGCCGCATCTTTCAAGGGCCAGACCGCACATGTGGTCATCAATTACCGGGGCAAGGTCAACCGCACCTTTGCCGTTCCGGCCGGCGCTGTGCTGGAGTACATGAGCACCCAGACCCGCAAAAGCATCCCGTGGCAGTGGGCCGCCCTCAATGGCATTGAGGTGGCGCAACATCTGCTGCGGGTCCACTGGCGGTATGACGTGGAAGGGCTACTGAGGGTACTGGAAGGAGGGCGTACAGAATGACCTATATCCAAAAATGTGAGTGGCTGAAGCTATATCAGGTATCACTTCGCCGCCAGAAAATTCTTGTCCGGCGTATCCGCGAAGCGAAAGACCAGGCCGAAAGCGTCACCCAGGCACTCAGCCCTATTGTCAGTTCTGGATGTTCTGGCGATAAGACTGGCCGCGCCATTGAAATGATGGATGCCTACCAGCACCAGCTGTGCCATGAAATTCAGCGCAGTCAGGAGTTGTGTTACACCATCCGTAAGGTCATCGCAGAACTCGAAGACCCTCTTCTGGTAGACCTTTTGGAACTGTGCTACATTGATGGCCTGCATCGCGGACAGGCTGCTGACAAACTCCGCGTCAGTGACCGGCATTTTCGTCGTCTACATCGGCAGGCTGTGGAGGCCCTGAACATTCCAATGAATGCCATTCCTCCGCAATTATGGCCGCGCATGTCCGCTTAACTGTGTTATAACGATACCATCGGCAAAGCCGAAAGGCAGACCGATGCCATGGCAGCTTCCAGAATGTGCCCGTCCGACATCACGTTCTGCGAGCTGCTTCTATTATGCCGCCTGAGCGCAATGTGGTGCGCGTTCACGAGTGTAGTCGTGGAAGGTTCGATTCCAAGGGCGGTTCCAATTCGCCGCCGACCCCGTAGGCGGTACAGCCTGACGCATGGGGCTACATACTCCCCACCGGAAGCTCATGTGGTGGGTGGCGGGATCTCCTTGCCCGCCCTCTGACCTCCCCACATACGCCGGAGGCACCGGAATCCATAGGCGGGTTTCAGGTATTTTCCCGCTGGATGTGCGTCAATTGCCCTGCATGGAAACATGCAGGGATTTTTTATGCTATTCTCTGCCGTCCTGAGGGGCGGCTTTTTTGTACCCTGACAACGAGAGAGGTGGTGACGTGTCGAATGAAAAGAATCTCATTCCGTTCAATGAACGAACGGAGAGCGAACAGAGAGAGATCGCCCAGAAGGGCGGCATTGCATCCGGTGCGGCCCGCCGCCGCAAACGATCCATGCGTCAGGCGGCTGACTACTACCTGAGCCTGCCGGAGACCGACCGCCGCCGGGTGAACGCCATGCTCCGGGATCAGATCGAGCCTGAGGACGTGGACAACCAGATGGCCGTCATCGTAGGCATTGCAGAGCAGGCCAAGAGGGGCAACCCTCAGGCGGCCACCGTCCTGCTGAAGATGCTGGGCGAGGAGACCGTGCAGGAGAACCCGGCAGCGGATGCGCTGGAATCCGCCCGCAAACTGCTGGGAGGGATAGACAGTGCCATTGACTGAGTTTCAGCAGGAGTACCTGCGCAACTGTTCCCACCGGTGGAACGTCAAGACCGGGGCCACCCGAAGCGGCAAGACCTACCTGGACTGCGCTGTGACCATCCCGAAGCGGATCTGCGCGGCCCGGGGCGAGGGCCTGCTGGTGCTCATGGGCAACACCCTGGGCACACTGGAGCGCAATGTGCTGTCCCTGATGCGGGAGCTCTGGGGCCCCGACCTTGTAGGTGTGATCCGCACCTCGGCAGCAGGCAACGTGGTACAGCTGTTCGGCAAGAAGGTCTATGTCCTCGGCGCTGACAACAAGAAACACATCGCCCGCATCCAGGGCGCTGCCTTTGAGTACGTCTACGGTGACGAGATCACCACATGGGACGAAGGCGTGTTCCAGATGCTGAAAAGCCGCCTTT